>Ga0193730_1000134_pt1 | contig 23773 bp, 24 predicted proteins | sample U1a1metaG_FD_144919 | JGI IMG/M metagenome (GOLD analysis project Ga0193730, IMG submission 144919) | Soil microbial communities from a riparian zone of the East river system, Colorado, United States - U1a1 | ecosystem: Environmental > Terrestrial > Soil > Riparian zone | place: USA: East River...
CTCTTTCTTCCTGTAATTTCCCGCGCAAATCGGCCAGGGCGTGCGGCCCGCAATTTTTCCGCCACATCGGCAGGGCGTTGAGCACGATTGCCGAAAACGTGCTGGTCACAGTAGTTTGAAAGAAAACGTCGCCTGCGGCGATCGGGAAGGCGCGTTCGCGATGGCGCGGAGTGAGCGCTGCTCCAAGAGCAAGTGCATCGAGATGACTGCAATGATTCGCGACCAGCACAAACGGCCCGTGCGCGGGCAGCTTTTCACGGTCGGTAATCTTGAGTCGGTGTGCGATGGCGAAATAAGTTCGCAGCAACGAAAAACAAATGTGATGCGCGAAGCTCTCTAGCAGGCCACTCTCACGTCTCACGCTGCGGAAGCGCTCTGCTGGCGTTAGGCCGGTGTCACGCGCTGGTTGAAGTTGCCAGGGGTCCACCGATTCTTAACCTCCAGTGAAAATTCGCTCCGGCTGACCCGCTGCGAAACCGACAAAATAATTGACGTAGTGAAAGACAGCGGGCGCGACGAGAATCAGGCTGTCAAAGCGATCCAGCAAACCGCCGTGACCTGGAATGAGCTTGGCAGTGTCCTTGAGACCGAGATCGCGCTTGATCGAAGAGAGCATCAGATCGCCGAACTGACCAACTACGCTGATGATGATGCCAAGGCCAATCAAACGAATTGCGCTGTCGAGTGCCGTGTCCCTCCAAATGAAATGAGCGATTACTGCCACGAGCGGCGTTGTTAAAACGAGGGCGCCGAGTGCGCCACCAACCGTTTTGTTCGGGCTGGTATTGGGAACAAATTTCCGACGCCCAAAAAGATGGCCACAGATGTAGGCAAAAATGTCATTCAATTCCACGGAGCAAAGGATGAGCAAAAGTATGGGGCGATAGTTCCAATCGTTCGCCATATAGCCGAGATTGCCGAGGGCGCTTCCAAAAAGAGCAAATCCGAGGACACCCAAGCCGACGCGTTGGATATATCCTTTCGGTTGGTCAGCGATCAACCCGCCGATAGCGATCAATGCGACTGTCAACGGAAATAACGCAACAAAGAGTCGGTACCAATTGTCCAGTTCGGCAAAAGTAAGGAAGAGAATACCGATAACGACGATGAGACTGATCGTTCGTTCTCGAAACAACCCGGTGATTCGAGCGTATTCGCGATAACAGAGAAAACTGAGCGTGGCGACTGCGAGAATCGTCCAGAAAGCGCCCGCGAGAATGGGAATGAGAATCAGCAACACCAGCCAAATCCAGGAGCGATAACGATCCCAAAGTTCCTTTCTCTTGTCGGCAGTGCTCTTAGCAGCTCGGGTCGTGCTGAAAATCAGAAGCGGTGCTAACAAAAGCAAAGCGGCCACTGCAAGCGTCAGCACGACGGTCACCGGGTCATCGAATGCATGACGAAACCCAAACAGCCGTTGCCACGTCGCGTTGTTCATCTCAAGGCATGCGCGATTCGGTTGAGCCTCCTAACAATTGTGATACAGCAGCCGACGATTATCAGTCCCAGGCCAAGGCTCATCACCCCAACTTCGAGCTTATCGAAATGCAAAATCTGCCATGGTCGCGGCACCGCGGCGGCGTACAGGCAAATCACGGTGATAACCAGCATTCGATGTTGCTTTGCCATCGGTCCGCAAAACTCATTGGACGCACCTGCGATTTTTCCAGCAGCCCGAACATAGGCTGTGAAGATCGCCAGAATGGTTGCAACGTATCCAAGCGTAACGTTTCCGCCCCAGGCAAAACCTGCACCAACGAATACTGCCGCGTCGGAAACACGATCGGGAATCTCGTTGTAAAGTTCTCCTACTTTTGAAGCGCGACCGGATTTGAGCGCTACCATCCCATCGAGCATGTTCGCGGTGAGACGCAGTTGCGCGCCGAGCGCGGCAACAAGCCATAAGATTCGATAGTCAGAAATTGAAGTCAGGCCGAGGGCTATGCCTGCCACAATGCAAGCCCACATGCCTGCGATTGAAATTGCATTCGGTGAAACATTTCGTGCAGCAAGCCACGCAGTCGCTGCCTGTGCCCATTTTCGATTACGTGTGGCAATCGGGCGACGATCGATTGCTCTGTTGCGCGCGTCTTCCATGCAGGGTGCACTTACTCGCTAGCAGGTCACGCGCACAATGAGCAGGATAAAATGTCGGTCCTGGTGGGAGGGCCCTCGCGAGTACTTGGTTAGCGCCAAAGGCGCGGTCTCACTACGAGCCTGGGGCGACGCCCCAGGACTATCGGAATCGGAAACGTGAGCGCTGAAAGCGCGATTCAGTTCAATGATGGTTCTCAATCCCAAACATACCGCTCGCGGAAATCAAAGCCCTGCCAATGATGGAGCGAATCACGTCGCCAGTGAATCGCGCTTTCAGCGCTAGCGCTTTTTCTTGCTTGTCGTGAACCCTGGGGCGCTGCCCCAGGCTGGCGGTGAATGCGCTGCGCCTTTGGCGCTAAACACATACCCCGCCTTGCAAGATCGACATCAGAGAGAATAATGCGCGCATGACTGCGCGGGAGCGGGTGAAACAGTTGATCAAGACCTGGCCGAAAGTTTATCCAAACGCACATTGCGAGCTGGATTTTCGCAACCCGCTGGAACTGCTGGTGGCCACAATTCTCTCCGCCCAATCCACTGATAAGCGGGTCAACATGGTCACGCCTGCGTTGTTTAAGAAATATCGGACCGCGAAAGATTATGCCGACGCGCCGCAAGCCGAATTGGAAAGCGCGATCAAATCCACGGGTTTTTATCGCAACAAAGCCAAAAGCATTCGCGGTGCGATGCGCGCAATCGTCGAGAAACATGGCGGTAAAGTCCCTAACACGATGGAGCAGTTATGCGCCTTGCCCGGCGTTGGGCGTAAGACTGCGAACGTGGTTTTGGGCAATGCATTCCACAAGGACGAAGGAATCGTTGTGGATACGCACGTGATCCGGCTATCGCAGCGGCTCGGCCTCACCAAACAGAAGGACCCGGTGAAGATCGAGCTCGACTTGATGAAGCTCGTCCCGCGCGAGCATTGGACAGACTGGAGTCACTGGCTGATCTGGCATGGGCGCCGACGTTGCTATGCGCGTAAGCCCGATTGCTCAAACTGTGAGGTATTTCGGCTGTGTCCCAGCGGCAAAGTCTTTCTGCGAACAGGTGTTGCAAAAAAGCCGGAGGCGAAGGCCGCTTAGCGCGGACTTGCAGCGGTTTCGACCGGGTCTTCTTGGCGTGAAGGACTTGCTTCGTCGTTCTCGGCTCGTCTGCGCGTGCGGCGGAATTGGTCTTCGAGTTTCTTCAGCTCCTCGTCAGAGAGTTCCTCGAGATCGACGAGTTCATTGCGCGCGTTTTTGATCGCGCGAATGAGTTCGTCCAATTTCAAATGCATTGCCTTGGCGTCACGGTTCTGGGTGTTTTGAATCAAGAACACCATTAGAAACGTGACGACAGTGGTCGCGGTGTTGATAATCAGTTGCCACGTGTCGGAAAAATGAAACATGGGGCCGGTAACGAGCCAGAGAAGGATGACAAGCACCGCTGCGCTAAATGCCCATGCGCTACCGAGCATCGCAGAGCAACGGTGCGCGAAGACGCGGAACGCATCGCGTACCACGCAAAAGAAATCGCGTTCTCGCTCGTGTTCTTTTAGCTCTCCCACCTGGCTTTTATTCATAACGCCCCTTACTTTTTCGCGCGTGATTCTGAAATTGCGCGCACAGAATGTGCCGATCCTTCAGTGCCTTCGGCATAAAGCGGATTGATTTTCTAACTGTTTTACGGAAGACTTAGCACCCGAATTCATGCAGCAGATACCCGCCTTTTCACGTCTGCAAACTGTCCCGGCTGCGCCGGGCAGTGCGTCTGGGCGCAAGTTATGGATACTTGATTCGTGGCGAGACCTGATTTTGTACGTTGGCACGCCGCTGTTACTGGTGCCGGCTTTCGCGCTGGCCCAGGCGCGCTGGAGTCCCCAAGACATTTATCTCTTTGTCGCGGCATTTGGCGCAATGGGACATCACCTGCCGGGGATGATCCGGGCCTATGGCGATCGCGCATTGTTCGAACGCTTTAAATGGCGCTTTATTTTTGCGCCACTATTTCTTCTCGCGGTCTGTACGGCCTTTTTTTGGTGGGACCTCAAAGGAATCTTGCTGGTCGTTTTCTTCTGGGGCGTTTGGCACGGGCTCATGCAAACCTACGGGTTCTGCCGCATTTACGACGCGAAAACGGGGACGTTTGATGCGCTCACTCGCCGGCTTGATTTCGCAATGTGCGTGATCTGGTTTGCCACTGCGGTGGCGCTTTCGCCATATCGTCTAAGCGACACTTTCGAAACTTACTACCTGTGCGGTGGACCATTCATTCCGCCATCGGCGGTGCAACTTGGACAAGGACTGATTCTACTCTTGGCCGTCGCCGTTTCCGTCTTGTTTGTCGCGCATTTCTGCCGGCTTTGGATAATCGGAAAACGGCCGAATCCTGTGAAGGTAGCTTTGCTGATCACGAGCATCGCGTTTTGGTGGTACTGCAATAACCTCGTAGCAAACATTCTCGTTGGAATTGCGCTGTTCGAAGTTTTCCACGACGTGCAATACCTCTCGCTTGTCTGGATCTACAACCGCAACCGAGTGGAAAAAGACAGCAACATCGGCGGATTCATGCGTTTTGTGTTTCGCCGAAGCGGATCGCTTATCGGCCTCTATGTCGGACTCGTCCTAGCCTACGGCTCGCTCGCTTTTATCAATGGTCATCTCGGGATAGACACGGTCAAACGCATCCTCACTGGCGTGGTCACTGCTTCCACGCTGCTCCATTTCTATTACGATGGATTTATATGGAAAGTTCGGGAGCGTTCCACGCGCCAATCGCTGGGGCTAACGGGCGGAACGGCTGACGTATCGCTGGGCGGTTTTCTGCCCAGTTGGACGCTGCATGGGCTAAAATGGGCGGCAGTATTTGTGCTGCCGTTAGGCGCGCTCTGGTTTTGGCAAACGCATCTCAATGTGCCGGAGGTCCAGCGGCGGGCATGGCTTGTGGCGGATGTACCGATCGGCGCAAAGCAGCATTTTGATTATGGGCAGGCCTTGCAAAAAGAAGGCAAATGGTCGGAGGCTGAGGAACAATACAAAATCGCGCTAGATTTCAAATCATCTGATGCCAAATCGCACATGAACCTGGCTACTGTCTTGATGGCGCAAGCGAAATACGATGCGGCAGCCCGGCAATTGGAAGAGGCATTGCATCTTCAACCCAATGGCGGTGAGCTGCATCTCAGCTACGCCAGTTTGCTCCAGCGACTTGGGCGGGGAGATGAAGCCGGACCTCACTACGAGGCAGCTGTGCGTCTGATGCCGGACTCGCCGGACGCCCATTACAATTATGCCGTGTTCCTTGCCTCAACAGGGAAAGAGAATGATGCCCTGAGCGAACTCCGACGTGTCGTGCAACTCAAGCCCGATCACGTGGATGCACAGTTGCAGCTGGCCGATGCGCTGTTTGCCAAAAGTGATTTGGAGGGGGCCAAGGCGCATTATCTAGCGGCACTTCGCGGGGACCCCAAGCTAACAGTTGCGTATAATAATCTGGGCAAACTGTTCTTGAGTGAGGGCCAGATTTCGCAAGCCATTGTTCAGTTCAGTGAAGCGCTGCGCTTGAATCCCGAATACAAAGAAGCCGAGGAAAATTTGCGGATCGCCAAAGCAAGCGACACTCCGTTTCTTCGGAACACGCACAACTAATTTTTGGTTGCCCGCGCTCTTCATCTCAATCTGGATGACGCGTGGCGGGATGAACCGTTCGGATTGCCTGTGGCTGACGCGCGGGATTGGGGCCCACGATTGCGATTCTCCGCCCCGCCGCGTCTGATTGCCGAGTTCTGTCGGAAGCACGAGACGAATCTCGCGGCGCCCTTTTTGCTTTATGGATCTGGCGACTTCCACTATTTAACGGCGCTTCGATTGCGCCGGATTTCGGAACCGATCGTTCTCGTTTCATTCGACAATCATCCGGACTCGGATGTGCGCCCTCCAAAGTGGGGGTGCGGTGGATGGGTCAACCGCGCACTTGAGCTTCCACACGTGCGACGCGTGAGCATTTGGGGTTGCGGTAATTTCGAATGCTGGTGGCCACACCAGATTTTCGGCAACCGCCGCGCTGAACGTGCGGGCATTCTTGAAGTACATCCGTGGGCAGACGATCGGCCGGTGAAAGATCGACAACGAAGAGGGGCGATATTGCGGGATAATTGGCGCCCGCACTTTGAGCAATTTTTGAAAACGGCCGGCGGAGAAAATATTTACGTCACAATCGATCTCGATTGTCTCAACGTCGACGAGGCAATCACCAATTGGGAAGCTGGCCGCTTCACGGGTACTGATCTTGAGTGGGCGCTAAGAAAATTGCGGGAATCTGCCCGAGTTATCGGCGGCGATATTTGCGGCGCCTATTCACAACCGGAATACGCGCGTTGGAAACAACGCTTCGCCGCTGAATTCGATCATCCGAAGATTCAGCTACCGTCGTCGGACCAGATTCGCGCGATCAATTTTAAAGCTTTGCAAAATCTCTGGCCACCATTGACGGGAACCCTGTAGTTGCAGGCTTGATTTTGACGCGCCTTTTTCATTCGATGGTCGTGTGCCTCCTCAGGACGAGGTGACTTCACAGAGCGCGATCGGCGGAAATGCTTATCACGGCCCGGCGGCGTTTATCACTACGCACTGGAGCGTGGTGCTGGAGGCACAGGGCGAATCGCCAGCGGCACAAGAGGCACTTGAAAAACTCTGCCGCATTTATTGGCGACCCATTTACAGCTTTGTCCGGCGACAGGGGGCCGGGCCAGAGGAAGGGCAGGATCTTACGCAAGGTTTTTTTGCTCTTCTGTTAGAGCGCCGGGATCTGCGCACTGTGCGCAAAGAGAAGGGGCGATTGCGTTCTTATCTGCTCTCGGCGTTGAAGCATTTTCTGGCCGACGAACACCGCCGCGCGATGGCGATCAAACGTGGCAAAGGCCAGCAGCTCATTCCATTGGAACAACTTCGCGCCGAGGAGTGGGGAGGCATGGAGCCAACCGATCAGCTTACTGCCGAGCGGATATACGAAAGGCGTTGGGCTTCCACGGTTTTGGAGCGCGTCTTGACCCGACTAGAGGATAAATATCGCACGCGAGGTAATGCCGCATTGTTCGATTCCTTCAATCAATTGCTGGCAGACGAGCCGGGGGCGCCGTCGCAGGCGGATATTGCGGCGCAACTTGGAATGACGGAAAATGCCGTCTCGCAGGCCTTTCATCGATTTCGGCAAAGCTATCAATCGTTATTGCGCGAAGAAATTGCTCATACCGTTGCGACCCCCGGCGATATCGAAAACGAGTTGCGCTATCTGATTGCTGTGATTCGCGCATAAGACCCGATAGACTTTTACGCAGTACAAGATGGGAACGCACGCCGAGTCTCGCGCAATGATCAGAGTAATCAGAGTTTGCCGCAAATGCGGCGCGAAAATCTTTTCTGACGCGCCGCGAGGGCTTTGCACGGCATGCGTACTCGAAACGGCGCTCGGGGTTTTCCCGGATGCACCTGTAGCCGGAGTCGGTGACTCCGGCAACGAGGACGATCTTTCAAGCGACAATGCGAAGCGTACTTCGGGCGTAAAAGAGGCCGTGCGCGCCGCGAGCATGTTAGGAGAGTTAGGTGATTATGAGTTGCTGGAAGAAATCGGACGCGGTGCTCAGGGAGTGGTATTTCGCGCGCGGCAGAAGAGTCTCAACCGCACAGTTGCCTTAAAAGTCATCAGCCTTGGTCAGTGGGCCAGCAAAGCCCACCTGAAACGTTTTCGCCGTGAAGCCGAGGCTGCGGCCAGCCTCGATCATCCGAGCATTGTTCCCATCTACGAAGTCGGCGAGCGTGATGGCTCGTGCTACTTCAGCATGAAGTTCGTAGAGGGCGGCCAGCTTGACGAAGTTATCAGGCGAACTCCGATGTCGATCCGGCAGGCGGTGGAATTAATCGCGAAAGTGGCGCGCACTGTGCATTACGCGCACGAGCACGGCATTCTCCATCGAGACATTAAACCGGGAAACATTTTGCTCGATGCAAAAGGCCAACCGCATCTTACCGATTTCGGCCTTGCCCGATTAATCGAATCTGAAAGCAGTGTCACCCAAACCCTGGACGTCCTGGGCACGCCCAGCTACATGGCGCCGGAACAAGCCGTGGGAAACAACGCGGCAGTGAGCAGCACAACGGATGTGTACGGGCTCGGTGCGGTGCTTTACCAGCTTCTGACGGGCCACCCACCGTTTGCCGGTGGAACAACGTACGAGACGATCAAGTTACTGGAGGATACGGAACCGCGGCTACCGCGACAGTTAAATCCGAAAATAGATCGCGATCTCTCAACAATCTGCCTCAAGTGCCTCGAGAAAGATCCGGAGCGTCGTTACTCATCGGCTTTCGCGCTGGCTGAGGATTTGGAACGATGGCTAAAGCATGAACCGATTCAGGCGCTCCGCACGGGAATTTTCTCGCGAGGAAAGAAATGGGTCCGACGCAATCCAACCAGCGCGCTCCTTGCAGCGTCCTTGATCGCGCTGGTGGCAGCTGCTGGATGGATTATTTCGAAAAGTGAATTGGTCCGTCATCCGGTAACAACTGGGATCGCGGTTCTGCCGTTTGAAAATCTCAGCGACCAGAAGGAAAGCGGGGCGTTCGTCGATGGCGTTCAGGACGACCTTTTGACCAAGCTGGCGAGGATTGCTGACCTCAAAGTCATCAGCCGGACCAGTGTCATGGATTACCGTGGCAAACGAAATCTCCGTCAGATCGGTAATGATCTGCGCGTATCGCATGTTCTGGAAGGCAGCGTCCGCAGAGCCGGCACACATCTTCGTGTCAATGCGCAGTTGATCGAGACGCGCACTGACACGCATGTCTGGGCCGAGCAATACGATCGCGATTTGAATGATCTGTTCGCAATCCAAAGCGAGATTGCGCAAAAGGTCGCACAGCGGCTCAACGCTAAAGTCACATCGGCCGAGAAACTGGCCATTGAGGGCAAACCAACGACCGATCTCGTCGCTTTCGAGCTCTATTCACGTGCCAATGATATTTGGGGAATTAGCGGCTGGGCGACGAAGGAGGACGTGTTGCAGGTAATCGATCTCCTGAACCAGGCAGTGGCGCGCGATCCTTCGTTTTTCAAAGCTTATTGCCTCCTCGCCGCGGCTCATGACTACCTTTGCTTCTTTGGGCTCGACCATACTCCTGCGCGGTTGGCGGCAGCCGAAGCAGCCGTCCGGGAAGCATTTCGCATCCGTCCAAATGCTGGCGAAGCACACCTAGCACGAGCAGGGCATCTTTATAACGTATACCTCGATTACGATGGCGCTCTGGCTGAACTGGAAATTGCACGCCGGAGCTTGCCAAATGATTCCCGGATATTCTTTCGGATGGGTTTAATCCAAAGGCGTCAGGGACGCTGGGAAGAGTCGATGCGAAACTTCGAGCGGGCAATTGAGATCGACCCGCGCAACCTTAACACGCTCCGCAATATCGGAGATAGTTACGGGGCGGCCCGGCGTTACGCTGAGCAAAAATCGATGTTGGATCGCATGCTGAGTATCGAGCCAAACAATCTCGAAGTGAAAGCAGAGCGCGCGTTCGTGGAAGTGGATTGGAAAGCTGATACAGGACCGCTGCATCAAATGATCGATGAAATCCGAACGACAAATCCTGCTGCTATGCCGAAGATCGCCGGTGAGTGGCTGTTTTGCGCACTGGCCGAACGCGACATCGCTGCCGCCAAAGCGGCGTTGCTCGCCTCTGGCGAAATCCCGTTGAACCAACAAGCTGTTAATTTCAGGCGTCCCTTCGTCGAAGGCGTTATCGCCCGCATGACAAACGACGAACACACCGCGCAGTTGGCTTTTACTGCTGCGCGCGCGGAGCAGGAGAAAATCGTCCAGGCTGAACCAGATTACGGGCCGGCATGGTGCGTCCTCGGTGTAATCGATGCCGCTCTTGGGCGGAAGGAGGAGGCTTTGCGCGAAGGACGGCGCGCGGTTCAGCTTCTTCCCGTGGAAAAGGACCAAGTCAATGGTGTGCTCATGATCCAATATTTGGCGATGATTGCTGCGTGGGTTGGTGAGAAAGATCTCGCCTGCGAACAGCTTGCCACCGCCGTCCGTTACCCCTCCGGTCTCGACCTCACCTATGGTCAATTGAAACTGATGTCGTTGTGGGACCCGTTACGCGGCGAGCCGTGCTTCGAAAAAATCGTGGCTTCTCTCGCGCCGAAGTAATCCAACTGTAGTGGCAGGCGTGCCGCCTGCATCTATTACAAAGCAGCCGACACGGCTGCCCCTACACTCCTAATCCGTGACATCCGCTGCCTGCCCGCCATAGCTCTCTGGCGAAGGCTGATCCGTGGTTCAACGCTTCAACGGATCAACCAGTTAACGATTTAACGTGGCGAAGCCAACTTCCCGCGTAAGGGATTCAAAAATTTCACGCAGTACTTCAGTGAACGGCCGGAAATGACAACTCAATGACGAGAGGTCACCGAAGGCCAAAACAACAGAACTTAAACAGAAAGAAACAACAACTATGAAGACAAAGTTAACGAAGATGATAATGAGTTCCCTGGCCCTCGCCTGTGCGTTGGTTTGCTTGGCTGCCACTATGGCGCCGGGCACATCCGCTACGGCGCGGGCGGCAGCCGACAGGCATTGCAGCGTGGACATGCTAAGGGGTTTATATCTGTGGACCTTCGACGGGTACGCAAACTTAGGTGGGAACCTGGTACCGAAAGCCGTTATGCAAGGCCTCCGGTTCAACGGAGATGGTACCACGTTCAATCCATTCGGCACTGTGAACATCGGGGGCACGATTATTTTCGACGTCACCGGAGGGCCAGGAACCTATACAGTCGCAGCAGACTGCACAGGCACCCTGACACCGGGGCCCGGCATATCCCCAACTTTCAATATATACGTCGGGCCGGGTGCACAGCAGGTTTGGACTCTCGAGATCTCCTCCCCCAATCCTCCTGCCGGCATCGGAGTGAGCGTAGGAACGGCGGTACGCGTGCCGTAGTAAAAGCTCGTCGGCCGTTACGACAACATCGGACGTCTGAACGACTATGGGTTTGGCGCGTTCCATCCGCGCCAAACCCATTCGCTAATTAAGGATTTGCTTGGAGTTCTTTGCGAGGCGGAGCTCGAGCTCATTGAAACGAGCACGATACCGGCGCTGATCAGCACTGCGCCAACGATAAGTCGGAGACTTAGCTTTTCCTTCAGCACTACGGCGGCCATCAGTGCGACGAAGATCACGCTCAAACCTTGAAATGGATAGAGGTAACTAAGGTCGAATCGCTGCAGAAGCCCAAGAGTAAGAAAAAAGGAAACTGTCATTAGAGCGGTGCCGATGGCAATGAGCGAAAGGAACCGAGAATTGCGCAGACCGCCCGTTGCCGAGACTTCCATCGCTCTTTTCAAAACGAGCTGGGCTGCTACAAAGCTCAGCAAAGAAACAACGATGAAGAAGAAGGCGAGAATGCTCACAGGCGCTCCTCGATTTGTGCGATTGGTTTCGCCACCAGCGCTAATCCGATAATCACCAGCGCGATACCGCACCAGCGAAGCGGCGAGATCGATTCGCCCAGAAAAATCCAACAACCGAGCGGAACCAGAATGTCCACGACGCGCGAAAGAGGAAACGCGATCGTCAATGGAATGTATCGCAGGACGTAGAGCCAGCTAATAAAGCTGGCGATGATCAGAAGAATTGCCCACCACACCAGGGGCGAAGCCAGACCGTTGATCCCAGTCCAGGAAAAAGCGCTGTCAGGTTCCGCAACCTGCGTAGCCCCGCGTTTCAGAAGAAACTCGGACACCAGCACACAGGCCACACTCAAGCCGAGTTGCAGCCATGGATTGCGAAAACCGGAAGGGCGATCGCGTATTGGTTTATTTCTCGTGCAATTTGTCATGTCGAGCGAAGTCGAGACATCTCTTACTTTCAGCGCGCAAAGCGAGGAAGCGAAAACAAGGCCAGAGATTCCTCCACTTCGGTCGGAATGACAAGAAAACCGGCCTAAAGGCGAACAACCAGTCGCCCCTAAAGCTGATCCGCGTTAGGAAATCGCTGGAGAACAGGGTCATGCCGCGTCGGTCCGAGATATTTGATTACGCGACGAAATGCCGGATTCAGCACAGCGCTGGTATGCCGCACATAGAGGTCGAGTGGCACCAATTCGCAATCCAGATGCAGCTTCGGCTCGTAGTTTAGCGGATTACTGTAGTAGTACTTCAATCCTTGTTGTAACGCCCATGAAATGATGTCGCGCAGTGTGTAAAAATAAAGATGCAGATCTAGCGCCACGCTGTAATCGAGCCCGATACACTCATCGTAGATTGCGTCACCACAGACGAAACAAAAACTGAATGCGATAATCTTGGCGTTCTGTCGCCAGATGAAGAACCGCGCGCGTTCCCGCATCCGCTGCGCAATGGCGCGAAAGTAATCCTTGGTCAGCGTTTCAAATTTCAATGGCGACCGTTCATGGACCGCCAGATACAGCGGGTAAATTTCGTCGATGAAAGGCGCAATCTCGATCACGACCTCCATCTCGATTTTTGGCGCGCGGTCAGCCTTGCGAAATTTTCGGCGCAAATCTTTCCGAGTCGCCTTGCTTAACGTGCCAAAATATTCATCCCAGTTCTCATAACACAGCGCCAGCCGCGTCATTGGCATGCTCGGAATCCGGGCATAACCATTTAAGGCAAACGTTTCAAGCGCCGAGCGATAGTTCGCCGGAAAATCCTTTAAGACGATCAGCGAAGCCTTATTTTGGCGGGCATACGTCCCGAGACTCGCGAGCAGCGCGTTCGCCATCCAGCCTTCATCTTTCTCGTTGCACGTGCCCAGGTCGCCCGTGCCGGCCGCGCAGCCTACCATTAAAACCCGCATTGTCAGAAAACGCGGAAAAATTTTGCGAACGGCGTCGACGACAGAGCGAATCTTACCAGGCACACCTTCGACAAGATTTTGCCGGACAAAGAACACCGGCTGGACTGCACGCACGTGATTCGAACTGTCTTCAACCACCAGGTAGTGATGTTCGAACCCCTCCAGCGTTTCTTCGACGATCTCATAGTAACGATGATCCTTGCACTTATTCCGAAACGCGCGCGACCATGCGTCACAATTCTGGAGATCGGCCAGTGACGTGATCTTCGCAAATCCGTGCGGGATTGGAATGGTGTTGCCAACTAACATGGAGAAAAAGCCGGCTCAATAAATCCACGGCTCGACGGCCCAATCAATTAACAGGAAGTTCGGTTTTCTCAAGCCGGTCATGGCACTGGGTGGACGCCGGTTCCGCTACAAATAAGAACGGCGAATGAGCGGATTCGCGGACTACTTTGTCAAAGACTTTGCGGCATCGGGATTTCACACCTTATGAAGGCTGGGGAAGATTTTTCTTTGCGAGGGAAGATTGCTGCAACAGCTGCCGCTGTCGCGCTAACAATTGCTCTGGGCGCGGTCGACTATCTCACAGGGCGCGAGTGGGCAATAACGGCTTTTTACCTGTTGCCGACGGGCCTCGCGTCGTGGGTGGCGGGCCGTTGGTCGGGATTGGTTGTGGGAGCGTTGTGCACAGGTGCATGGTTCCTCAGTGACATGCTCGATGGAGCAACGTATCAGCATCCGCTGATTCCTTTTTGGAACGGGATCATGCTGTTTATGTTCTTCGTCGTTGTCGTCTGGCTACTGAACGCGTTCCGCACCTCTCAATATCATTTGGAGCAAATGGTTGCCCGCCGAACTGCTGCTCTGCGGGCGGAAATCGAAGAGCGAAAACGGCTCGAATATTCACGGCGCATCTTAGGTGTGCACGTTGGCCACAAGGTGGCCGAGCAGATTCTAGCGCGCGATCCCGGAGTCGGCGGCATGGAACAGGAAATCTCCGTGATGTTTGTAGATATCCGATCCTTTACGGCACGCGCAGCAAATCTTAAGCCGGACGAAGCGATGAACCTGCTCAACAAGTTCCTGCACGCAATGGTGGAAGTGGTGGAAGGTGAACACGGCGGAATGATCAACAAGTTCCTGGGGGACGGTTTCATGGCGCTTTTTGGAGTGGACAGCGATGAGTTTAATCATGCCGACAAGGCGCTGGCGGCAGGGTGTGATTTAGAACGCAGAGTGGAACGTCTCAATCTGGATCTGGCCACCCGCGGCGAAGAACCGATACGAATCGGCATCGGCATCAACAGCGGACGCGCCATTGTCGGAAGCATTGGTTCGTCGGAACGGATGGAGTTTACGGTGATCGGCAACACGGTGAACGTCGCCTCCCGGATCGAAGCTTTGAACAAAACGGTGAACACCACTCTGCTCATCAGCAAAGCGACGCGAGACGCATTGCGACGCCGGATTTCATTGCGCGCGCTACCGCTTCAAGCGGTAGAAGGGATCGCGCAACCGCTGGAAATCTTTACGCTCGATTACGTGTGGACGTGAATACGGTACCAGAACCATCCTGGATGTCGAAGGTCCTTGCAACGGTTGCCGCAGTAGTGCTTATAATGGGCCTTGGGGTCGTCGATTATGTCACGGGTCGCGAGTGGGCAATATCGGCCCTTTACTTGTTGCCCACGTGCCTCGCTGCATGGAAAGTCGGGCGCTCGGCGGGATTAGTAGTGGGAGCGCTCTGTGCCGGCGTTTGGCTCCTCAGCGACGTGTTCAGCGGGCCGGCGTATCAGCATCCGCTGATTCCCGTTTGGAATGCCATCATGCTTTTTGTGTTCTTTTTCGTCGTCGTCTGGTTATTGACGGCATTTCGCAGCTCTCACTACCATCTGGAGCAAACAGTGGAGTGCCGAACCGCTGCGCTACGGGCGGAGATGGAGGAACGCAAGCGGCTAGAGCAGGCTAAGCTCCAGGGGGAGCGACTCGCAGTGGTCGGCTCCATGGCTGCTCAGGTGGCCCATGAAATTCGTAACCCGCTCGGCTCAATTTTCCTCAACCTTGACCTCGTCGAGCGGGAACTAAACGTTTTCGCAAATTCGAACGGTTCTTCGGCAAACGAATGCCGAGTGCTTCTGCATGAGATGCATTCCCAGGTATCGCGAATCCGCCAAGTACTGCAGGAATATCTCCGATTCGCCCGAATGCCGAAGTCTGAACGCGCAGCGGTTTCGCTCAAGGGCTTTCTCGAAGAAAAACTTAATTTCGTGCAGCCGTTGCTGGATCAAAAGCATGTGGACTTGAGAAGGATGCTTGATCCAAACTTACCACCGGTTTGCGTCGACGCGGAGCAACTCTGGGAAGCGGTTTTGAATCTGATCCGTAATGCATTGGATGCAATGCCCGATGGAGGAAACCTGACGGTGACCGCGCAAAGGCATGGGGCAGAAGCCTTGATATCCATCAGCGATAACGGTCGTGGCATGACCGAGGAAGAAGCTCGACATCTTTTCGTTCCGTTCTTCACCACGAAGAGCGATGGCACCGGTCTCGGTCTCGCATATACGCAGAGGGTCATCAATGAACATGGCGGCAGGATTGATTGCGCTACCGCGCGGGGGAAAGGGAGCACTTTTAGTATTCAACTTCCGCTGGCTGTTGCTGCATGACATGACGATTTTCTTCTTCCAAGTACCGGCTTTACACGGGCCGCTAATCATTGCAGTACGGCTGAATCGGTTTATGCCGCAGAACATTGCATCTGCGCGATTTGCCCCTTGGCGGGGCACTATCTTTTGAAAAGATTATGGACGAGTTGCACAACAAATCGGTTTTGGTAGTAGATGACGATCCGGCAATGCTCCGTGCGATGACTAAAGTGCTTGCCAGTGAAGGTATGCAAGTCACTGGTGTGTCTGATCCAGTTGTGGTTCTGAAGGAACTTGCGGACTCTGAAAAGCGATTCGATTTGGTGATTACCGACCTGCGGATGCCAATGTTCAGTGGGCGCGGGGTTTTGGCGCTTGCCAGTGCCCTGCCGGAATTGCCGGTTATAATTATCACGGCATTCGGCGGCCCTGATGTCCAAGCTCAGGCGCTGCGCCTGGGTGCCTTCGCCTTTCTCGAGAAGCCCGTCGCTGCCCCTCAATTGATTGACGTGGTGAAGCGTGCCTTGGTACGATCACCCATCCGAGAATCATAGGCCTTCAAAAGCGCGGCGATTCGATCTAGTCCACGCTCCGCCAGTCGGAAGAAACGTCCGCTGATTCCCGGCGTTTGGCTGTTTCTGTCTCTGTGGCATTTTCCACCCTGAGCACTCCGCTTCGAATGTGGAGGTCGCGCTGAGGAAACGGCATTTCTATCCCGGCTTCACGGAATTTCTCAGCAATGGCAAAATTTATGTCGCTGCGGTAACGACTGGGACGCGCGCTCATTTCACTGCTCCAGACTACGAGCTTAAAGTCGATCGCGTTCTCGCCAAAATTCTCGAGAAACACACTCGGTCCTGGTTCCTTGAGAGTATGCGGATCTTCGCCGGCGACGGCCAGTAAGGTGTCCCTCACTTTCGCGATGTCGCTGCCATAGGCAACACTTACGGGAATGCGGAAACGCACACGGCGGTCGCCGTAGGTCCAGTTGGTCACGGGCGAATCGATAAACTTCGTATTCGGCACGATCATCATGATGTTGTCGTTGGTGCGGATGACTGTGCTGCGCGCGCGAATGTGCTCCACCTGTCCCGCAATGCCCGCCACTTCTACGCGGTCGCCGATTGTGATCGGCCGTTCAGTCAGGATGACCAGGCCACTGATGAAATTGCTGGCGATGTTTTGCAGACCGAATCCGATACCTACGCCCACGGCGCCGGCGAAAACTGCTAACGCAGCGAGGTGAATCCCAGTGTTCTCCAGGACAATAAAAATGCCGACCACCAGGACGATGTTGCTGACAATCTGGGCAATGGCGTATTGCAGCGAACGCTCGAGCCCACTGTCGGCGAGCAGCCGGTTGAAAAGAAAACGCTTTGTCCTGGATGAGATCCAAAACACCCCGATCAGGAGCGCAACCAGCAGAAAGATCTGAACCAGGCTCAGCTTGATGCCAGGAAGAGCCGCGTTCCAAGCCAGTGGAATTCCCGCTGCATTGACCGCCGTAACGGTGAAAAAGACGATCGCCGCCAGACTCAAGGTAGTTGTGACGATTGCGATGAAATTCGTGTCGATTTTGAAACGGCTGAAGGAACGCCGTACGATCTGACTTTGTAAAAATCGCGCGATGAGGAGTCCGGCTGCAAAGAACCCGGCGAACGCAATCAGGCCGAGGATAGTTACGTAGTGGTCGCCCACTTGGAATAGGGGCTTTTCCAACAGCGGGAAATTCATCGAAAGTTAGTCTGAGCCGCGTGTTTCGCTTTCGCAACCGATAAGCAAAAATCACGGCAGAAGGTCTCTTTAGCGCCGAAGGCGCGGCATAGTCACCGGCAGCCTGGGGCGCCGCCCCAGGATTGATTACCACACCCAAAAAGCGCCAGCGCTAAAAGCGCAATTCACCGCGCGCACGAGTTCGATTGGTCCGCCGGATTGAAGCGCGCTTTCAGCGCTTGTTACCACGGCGATTTGAATTCCTGGGGCGATGCCCCAGGCTTGCATGAGACTGCGCCGTTGGCGCTAAACGATACGTGCCGTGTTTATTGCTCTCGAAGGGCCCAAGCCCCGGCGGCCTTCGAGAAAAGCGCTACTGCTTGGACGATTTCTCTTCGATATATTTGGTGACGTCGCCGACCGTCTGCAGTTTCTCTGCGTCTTCGTCCGGCACTTCGACCCCAAACTCTTCTTCAAAGGCCATCACGAGTTCGACGATATCCAGTGAATCTGCGCCCAAATCCTCTATGAAAGACGCCTGTGGCGTGACCTGCTCTGGGTTCACGCCGAGTTGCTCGACGATGATGTCCTTGACCTTCTCTTCGATCGATTTTTCCGCCATAAAATTTGTTCAGTTGGTATTAGTCGCGCGTGGAAAAGTCCGGCGGCTGCCGGACAGTCCGGGCACAGCATGGCAAGTAAATGAATTAAATAGGTTGTCAATCATTTTCGGGAAAGACAACGGTCCGTAATGTATTCTGAAAGGTTTAGGGATCGTAGCCGTGCCATCTCTACTGAGATTCTTAAGATTTGCTTCCGTTGCCATCCGAGTTACATGCAAGCAATGTCCCAGTCTACCGTTGAGACTGTCGATCTTCTCGATCTGAAGCTGCTGCCTGCATGGTTAAAAGAGCCTGCTGAGCCGAGAAGCTATGCGGGTTACACAGGCGAGGAAAGCAGGTGGCAAAAAACAGGCCATGGTCCGCCACGCGATAGGCCAAAACGCCCACGTCCCAGCAGTAGCCAGCATCCAGGACCCAAGACAGACCGGCGTCATCCCAAGGCACGGCGAAATAAGGGAGCCATTCCCCGTGTTTCGCACGGCGCCAAAGATCGCCGCCCGCTGAATCGGCCTCTTCCTCCGGCGCTAACGCCGCCGGTGACAGTTCGTTTCATACCATACTCACCAGCATTGGAAAATGTCGCCACGCAGATCAAGTCCGGCTCAGTTGCTTATTCGCTGTTTGCGCTGGCCCGTTTGTTCCTGGAAAAACCGGTGGGCTACGCTGTTTGCCTCACGGCAAAGGAGGAATCGCCGCTTTATCAGCTTGGCGAGAACGGCACTATGTCGACCAACCGAGAATTCCTCGAGCGAAATGCATTCCGATTCGCTAATCGCGACTTTTACCAGATCGATATTGTGGAGACGGATCCGATTAAGGGAAATTTCTCGAATGTCGCGCGATGCCGGTCGAGCGGAACGCTCCTCGGCCCGACTAACCATCACAATTATCAGCCGCAATTGCGCAGCCTTTATGAGCAACGTTTCAGCCGTCGAATGAGTTTCGCCGATTACCAGCGGCAAATCGAGATCGTAAGCGATTCCGCCTTAATCGAACGCTGGAAAGAAGAAGCACGCAAAGTCACCACCTATACGACGTTACGCGACGAAACTCCCCGGACATTTTCTTCTGTGGTGGAAGCGGAACGGCATTTTAGGTCGCATTATTTGCCCGGATTGATCCGTAGCGTAACCGAATCGATGATCGGCGGCGCGTTGAGCCGACGTTTGCCCGATCGGACACTGCATCGGGTGATCGAGGAGGCGTGGGCGCGAGAGACCCGCTCACCTTCAAATATGATGCAGGAGCTAGCCGGCCGGTTCCGAGAAAACGGGTTGCAAGTTTTTCGCCATCGCCGCGGCATGTTGTTTGTCTCACCAATCCGGGTTCGCGCATTTGTTCACGAACAGGCCGGCGTGTCGCTTTCTGTGAATGCGATTCTCCAAGGGCTGGCAGGAACGCCTGGAATCAATCGTAAACAACTTTCCGAAAAATTGATTGGCGATGGTGCGATGGAAACTGCAGAGCCACGCAGGCTGGCGCTCGCGTCGGACCTGCGTTGGTTGATCAACGAGGGTTACGTCATCGAGTTCAACGATGGCTCGCTCGATCTGCCCCGGGCGAAAGTCAGCCCGCAGGATCCTGTAGCAGCGGTGGAGTCTGCTCCGAAGTTGTCGAATGGGTCAACCGCCGCGCCGGCGGAGCATCCGATCGCCACGACCACCTAGACGGTGTTAATCGCCAACGCCCTTCCTAGATGGCACCAGCTTTTTTAAGCGCCTTGTAAGCGCCGTGTTTGTTGATCGTCTTGAGACCGCGCGCCGTGACGCGGACTCGCACAAATTTCTTCAGTTCCGGCACCCAAATGCGCTGGTAACGCAAATTTGGCGCGAAAATGCGCGGTACCATTTTCGTCACGTGCCGACCGACGCCGCCTTTTTTCTTGGCCAAACCACGCCGGTGAATGACGCTGCCACGCATGGCTTTGGATCCTGTGATATCGCAAATTCTTGACATAATTGAGCCCGATAAGGCCGCGTAAGCTGCCGTGTTGAGGCTAGCGCGTCAAGTGGATCGCAAGCGCGACGCAGCGTCAGTCAACGCCGATTGGTGATTGGTTGAACGCTTCAGCGTTGCTCGCAGTCAAACCTAGCTCGCACAAGAGGCTATGTAATTTGCACGACCGAAATCGCACAGAGCCAATGCACAAAAATAATCATAAGCTGCGGATCGGGATCGTCGGAGCAGGCAACATCGTTCGCACCCGCCATTTATCTGCCCTGAAAGCGAAGCCGGATGTGGAAATCGTAGCGGTTTCCAATTCCACATACGAAAGCTCCGAGAAGTTTTGCAGCGAAAATCTGCCGGAAGCGACACCGATAAAAAACTGGCCGGAGTTGGTGGCGTTGCCCGGCATCGACATTGTGTGGATCGGCACGCCGCCTTACATGCATTCGGCGGTGACAATTTCCGCGCTTGAAGCGGGCAAACACGTGTTTTGTCAGGCGCGCATGTCGATGGATTTGGCTGAAGCGGAAGAAATGCTTGCGGCATCAAAACGTTATCCCGAGCTGGTGACCATGCTTTGCCCGCCGCCGTTTGGAATGCAGGCGGATTTGATGGTGAAAAAGATCCTGGCGGAAAATTACATTGGCCGACCACATCTAGTGCGGCTGCAAAGTTTCACCGGCAATTATTTGGATCCTGAGACTCCGGCGCACTGGCGACAAAAGATCGAGATCAGCGGACTTAACACACTGACCCTCGGAATTTACGTGGAGGTATTGCAACGCTGGCTTGGCGATATCACCGGGGTGTTCGCGCGTGGAAAAATTATTTATCCGATTCGCGAAGGTTACGACGTGGTCGTTCCGGACATGCTGACCGTTCTCTGCAGTTTCGAAAATGGCGCGGAAGGCGTTCTGGAGTTTAGTGGTGTCAACGCAACAGCGTCGGGCGATCGGCTGGAAATTTACGGCAGCGCCGGCACACTCACGTACGATTTCACTTCCGATGTCGTGCACGCGGGAAAGCTCGGAGATCGAGCGCTGCACGTGGTCGATATTCCTCCGGAATTGGAGGGTGAATGGCAGGTGGAAGAAGATTTCCTGGCGGCGATCAAGTCAAAGGGCCGTGTGCATCCCCATCCGAATTTCGAAGACGGCCTGCGATACATGCGCGTCGTTCAAGCTGTGGCTGATTCTCGTGCGCGGAATGAATGGGTAGCGATTGCAGGCTGAAGCCAAGTCTAAGCGACCGTCGATTGAAGAAGCCGCCATTCAAGGTGTCATCGCGTTTCCTACGAGAAATCTTCTGACCACCAATGCCCACACTAGCAGCGTGACAAGTTGGTACCACGCGAAGAACCGATCATAACCGCGCCGGCCGGCAATGAGACCGCCGCCGGCAAGTAGCGCGTATTGCCCGACGAACGGCACGTACCATATCGGCTGGAAAAGTTCGCCATGAACTGCCGTTTGCGCGATGTCGAGGAAACACATCGCGATGAAAATGGAGTAATAACCCGCTCGGTTTCGTTCGAAGCGGCCCTGGTGTTCTTCCTCCTCCGACAGGTCGGGCGGGTAAAGAAAAACTGTAAGCAGGTACAGCGCGACGGTCCAGGCGGTCAGCACCAGGAATTTGTCGAACGTCCAGTTGACTTCAGTATTCCATCTAAATGTTACCCACCACTGCAAAACCAGCAGCAGCAAGGTCGCGACGGTAAGGACAATGTGGACCTCATCGAGCGGGTTTTCTTTACGTCGGTAAAACGCGCGGCCAGCTCCCGCGAGCAGATTGGTCACACCGAGACCGATGATTATCGACATCAATGCCGCAATGAATTCGAAACTGCTCATCAGGTTCTGTGCGTTCTGCATGGCGCGCGAGATTAGTGTAAATCGAAAAGGAAAATCGAGCGGCAAATGCCGACTTCTGGGGAGCACAGGCTGCCAGCCTGTAAGTCTCGGCAGCTTGCCGAGACCGAGGTAGTCCGCGTTATCTAAAATTGCGTGTGCAAAGATGTTGCCGGCAGGGCTGCCGGCAACTACAGGCTGGCAGCCTGTGCTCCCCAGAAGTACCAAACGCGCAGCTGTCCGCATACGCCGCTAGAGCCCTCGGGGAGAGCTGGCCTTAAATAATAGCCAATCAAATGCGTTGTTCAGATCGGCTAACGCCGCGCCCTCGATTGGATCGTTATGGTAGGCACCACGCAATTCGATCACGCGTTTTTCTCCTGCGTACGCGTTAACCACCAGCCGGTGAAAGCGCGGCGCGACCACTTCATCCCTTTGGGCCAGCAGGAAGATAGCCGGCGTATGAATCGCTTTCGCGTTCTCAATGCTGTCGAGGTCTCGCGGAACCTGCAATGCGATTGGACCCGCTAATAGCCACAGATTCCACCATCCAAACTGACGAAGGATCATCTCACGCAGCGGCGGTGGATTCTGCAAAATCAATCCGGCGATCCCGGCAGGCCGGGACGCGGCAACATGAAGCGCAGCGGTTGCGCCGATGCTTGTCCCGAAAGGCACGATTGGTCGATTGGCTGCGTGATGTCTCAGTTCATCAAAGATCGCAACTGATGCCGGTCCAATCCGCGATAGTCGCGCTGGTCCAGTGCTGCCGCCGAATCCGGGATAGTTCATTCCCCAGATCTCGACCGCGCGATCGCTCCACATTTCGGTCTCTGCGGCCGCCCATCGATCAGCGCGATCCGCGTTGCCATAAAAACGCAGAATGAAAATATCTGCGTGGCCTTGTTGTCGCGCGCGATGCGATTCTGCCGTCCACACTTCCAACTCGCCGTTCTCAAACGGAACAGTTTTGCGAGCGGCGCTACCTGCGTCGATCGGTGCTCTGGTCGGAAAAAGAATCAGATGATCCGGCAAACTTCCGAAAAACATGAGGGCGAAATATACGAGGCCAATTGCAAGCAGGCGCCACAGTGGTGGGAGAATTCTTAGCGTCACATTTGTTTAGCCCACGAAACACACGAATGATTAAAAAATTCTAGAAGGACGAAGCACAAATGACGAATGACCAACTAAACCCGAATGCTGAAATAACGAACTAGCACTCTCCATCTGTTTCTGGGCATTCAAAATTTCGCCATTCTTTCGTCATTGGGCATTCGACATTCGTCATTTCTTCGCCTTCTTGATTTCCCATTCGAGCAAGAAAAGGCCCTACGGGGCTGATGCAATCGTCGAATTCGTTGCACTGCTTTTCTCTGTAGCCCCGAGGAATCGCTGATACAAGAACGATGCAAGAATTGCGATAATGGCGACGACGACGAACGCGCCGATGCGATAGAGTTGATCGAGCTGCGAAAGGTCATGGAAGAAAAGTTTTATGACGGTGATGCCGAGCAAACCGAGACCCGCGTAGCGCACAGGTGCAATTTCCTTCCGCATCCCAACGATAAGCATCAATAGCGCGAACAATGCCCAGGCGATGCTATAACTCATGTCGCGGGCGAAATTTCCTGAAAATTGAAACGTCAACGCGGCTGCGCCCGGCGTGCTGAAGTAATCGGCGATCTCGATGTTCACGATCAGAAATGCGAGCACGGTGCCGAGCGTGTAAAGCAACGGCCGCGCATTATGCCCGAGCACGCGATGGTGCGGCGGCGCCAGCAATCGCGCGGCGGTGAACAAACACACCGTCGCGATGCCGTAGGTGTAAAGATACCAGTTAAAAATCGGGAACGCGGCGCGCGGATGATAACTGAGCACGGCCGAATTGAGCGCGAGACGCGCGAATACAACGATGAGCAAAGCGACGCCCGCCAGTCGCAGTCCCGGATGCGGAACGCGACGAAAAAGCCAGCAAAGCGCTGCGCCTTCCAAGGCCCATCCGACTGTGATCCATTCTCGATCAAACTCGA
>Ga0193730_1000135_pt1 | contig 23590 bp, 20 predicted proteins | sample U1a1metaG_FD_144919 | JGI IMG/M metagenome (GOLD analysis project Ga0193730, IMG submission 144919) | Soil microbial communities from a riparian zone of the East river system, Colorado, United States - U1a1 | ecosystem: Environmental > Terrestrial > Soil > Riparian zone | place: USA: East River...
CACCGACTCTCGCGCTTCCCCCGGGATACCCGCCGACGCGGCGCGCACGCTCGCGCTCACCGGGGGCGTACCGGACTCGCTGGGCCGCTCGGCTGGATCGTAGGAATCGTGGCGCTCTTCGTGCCGCTCTCGGTCTGGCGCTACCGGAGGATGAGCTAGCTCGGCTGGCGGGTTCCTGATCATTAGCGGAGGTTCATGCGCGGGTCCGGTCTGGGTGGCGCAGTGAAGGGCTCGGGGGCTACGCTCGGCGAATGGCAGTTCCCGCGATCCCTTCGCTGTCCGCCTCGCAGCTGTCTGTCGGCACTCGCCGCTCTGGGCGAAGAGCTGACCGCGAGCGTGGGCGACGTGCTGTACCGGGTCGGAGATCCCATCTATCCGTTCATCGCGATCCGTGAGGGCGAGGTGGCAATCCTCGACTCGGCCGGAAACGAAATCGTTCGCCATGGTGCCTCGAGCTTTCTCGGCGAGCTGAACCTTCTGTCCGGGCAGACGGTGTTCGTGAGCGCAGTCGTGACCAAACCGCTGCGCTACATCGCGGTCGACCGCGACGCGTTGCGCGCACTGCTATTCGAGGATGGTCCGCTCAGCGACCTCGTCCTCTCGACCTTCATCGCTCGGCGTGAGGCACTCCAGCGCGTTCAAGGGATCGGTCTCGAGATCGTCGGGCCTCGCTCATCCGAGGCGACGATGCAGATGCTGGACTTCGTCCGTGCCAACCGGCTTCCATTTAGTTGGCAGGACGCCCCTCCCCCGGGCGGAGCGGAGCCGCCGCTCGTTCGGCTCCCTGGTGGCACCGAGCTGCAACACCCATCGCGAGGCGAGGTGCTGCGCACGCTTGGGGTCGGCCGCGAGCTGGCGCCGCGCGAGGAAGTCGATCTGCTAGTCGTGGGCGCCGGTCCCGCCGGCCTCACTGCCGCGGTCTACGGCGCCTCTGAAGGGCTCGACACGCTGATCGTCGAGAGCACCGCGTTGGGCGGCCAGGCGGGATCGTCGAGGCGGATCGAGAACTATCTCGGCTTCCCCGCCGGCATCAGTGGCACGGAGCTCACGAGCCGCGCCGTCAGCCAGGCGCGAAAGTTCGGCGCACGACCCGCGACGCCCTATCGCGCCATCGGGCTCGAACCCGGCAACGAACGACACCTCGTACGGCTCGAAGAGGACCGCGAGATCGCCGCACGCGCCGTCGTGCTTGCCACCGGCGCTGCCTACAGGCGGCTTCCCCTCGACGAACTCGCGGACTACGAGGGCCTGAGCGTGTTCTACGCGGCCGGCCCGCCCGAGGCGCAGCTGTGCGGCGCCTCGCGTGTCGCCGTCGTCGGCGGCGGAAACTCCGCCGGCCAGGCGGCCGTCTGGCTCGCCCGCGGCGGAGCGCTCGTGACGCTGCTGCACCGCCGGGCCGACTTGGCCGAAACAATGTCCGACTACCTCATCCACGAGCTGGACCGTTACGGCGTCGCCGTCCGCGACCGCAGTGAGATCGCCGCCCTCCACGGGGCGAACGGACAACTCGAGGCTGTCACGCTGAGGAGCGGCGAGCAACTGCCGTTCTCGGCCCTCTTTCTCTTCCTCGGCGCACAGCCGTGCACGGAATGGTTGGAGGACGCGGTCGCGCGCGATGCCGACGGCTTCATCCTCACCGGCGACGCCGCCGGCGCCGACAACCTGCTCGAAACAAGCGTCCCCGGCATCTTCGCCGCCGGAGATGTCCGGTCCGGCTCCAGCAAACGCTGCGCCGCAGCCGTGGGCGAAGGATCTATGGCCGTGCAGTTCGTCCACCAGCACCTCGCGCGCCCGGCAGCTCGAGTCGGATGAGCGAGCTCTGCATCCACCTCGACGAAGTCACGCTGCACGAGCTCCCTGCATCCGTCGACGGTTGCGAAGACTGCCTACGCGAGGGCAGCAAGTGGCTGCACCTCCGGGTCTGCCTCACCTGCGGCCACGTCGGCTGCTGCGATAGCTCGCCCAACCGCCACGCGACCGCGCACCATCACGCAACGTCCCACCCGATCATCCGCTCAATAGAGCCCGGCGAGGACTGGAGCTGGTGCTACGTCGACGAGGTCGCATTCGTCCTCCACGGCATTCGCGGCACGACGCGGATCCCGCCTTCGCCGCTCGCGTTCTGACATGACAACCGGTGTACGCGAGCGGGCGCCCACGAAGCAGGAGCTCGCGGCGGCGCTAAAGCGTGCACGTGAGACCACGCTGCGTCTTCTCGAGCCCGTCGCCGACCAACAGTTGGTCGCGCAGGTCTCACCGATCATGTCGCCGCTCGTCTGGGACCTCGCCCACATCGGCTGGTTCGAGGAGCTTTGGCTGATTCGGCGCCTCGCTGACAATGACCTGTCACTCGAGCGCCTTGACGATCTGTACGACGCGTTCCAGCACTCACGCGGACAACGCTCGAGGCTACCGACTCTTACACCGCCGGAGGCCCGCGCCTACCTCGAGAGCGTTCGACGTCACGCGCTGAGAGTTCTCGAGGACGCGCAGCTCGAGGAGTCCGATCCGCTCGTGCGCGGCGCGTATGTGTACGGCCTCGTCTTGCAGCACGAGCTGCAGCACCAGGAGACGATGTTGCAGACGCTGCAGCTCTCCGGTGTTGCGTACGCAACCCCGCCCCACGAGAAGCCGCAAGCGCCACCCCGGCCCGACGAAGTACTCGTTCCGGCCGGCCCACTCACGCTCGGCACAAACACGGAGCCTTGGGCCTACGACAACGAGCAGCCGGCGCACGTCGTCGAGCTGCCGGCATTCCGGATCGAGCGTCACCCGGTAACGAACGAGCGCTTCGCGGAGTTTCTCGAGGATGGCGGCTATCGCAAACGGCGGTACTGGAGCGGCGACGGCTGGGAATGGCTTCAGAAGGAGCGTGTGCAAGCGCCGCTTTATTGGCAGCGGGGTCGCGGAGGCTGGGACCGACGGCGCTTCGGGCGGCGGGAGCCGGTGCCGCCGGCCGAACCGGTCCAGCACATCTCGTTTTTCGAGGCCGAAGCGGTCGCGGCGTGGGCCGGCAAGCGGCTGCCGACGGAGGCAGAGTGGGAAAGGGCCGCGCAGAGTGCGGATTCCGACGGCGGCGCGAATCTCGGGCGCGACTCGTTCGGACCGCTGCCGGTCGCCCGGCGCGCGGCCAGCGGGGTCGGGTGCGAGTGCATGCTCGGCGACGTGTGGGAATGGACATCGTCCACCTTCGCGGGTTACCCGGGGTTTACGGCGTTTCCGTACGCCGAGTATTCCGAGGTCTTCTTCGGCAACGAGCACCGCGTGTTGCGTGGCGGCTCGTGGGCGACCGACCCGCTGGTCGCACGCATCACGTTCCGGAATTGGGACTACCCGCAACGGCGGCAGCTCTTCAGCGGCGTCCGGCTGGCGGCCGACGCATGAGCGCGACGCGTAACCCAACCGCAGAGATCGCCGCGCTCTTCTCGGCGCAAGATCGCGACTCGGAATTGCGCGAGGAGGTGCGGCTCGGACTGACTTCGACGCCGAAGGAGCTCCAGCCGAAATGGTTCTACGACCAGCGCGGTTCGGAGCTCTTCGACGCGATCACCCAGCTCCCCGAGTACTACTTGACGCGCGCAGAGCGCTCGATCCTCGAGCGCCACGCCGGCGAGATCGCCGCGCTGACGGACGCCGCCACGCTGATCGAGCTCGGCTCCGGAACGTCTGACAAGACGCGGCTTCTGCTCGACGTTGTTGCACCGCGACGGTTCGTACCGTTCGACGTGAGCGAGGAGACACTGCGAGCAAGCGCACAAAGGCTCGCGCGCGAGTACCCCGCCCTCGATGTCCAGGCAGTGGTCGGCGACTTCGAGCACCACCTTCCGCTGCTGCCGAGGAACGGGCGACGGTTGCTCGCGTTCCTTGGCAGCACGATCGGGAACCTACCGCCGACACGGCGGAGTCTGTTCCTCTCCGCCGTCGCCGCGACGCTCGGCGACGGCGACACCTTCCTGCTCGGCGTCGATCTCGTCAAGAGCCCCGCGCGGCTTGTCGCAGCGTACGACGACGCGTCAGGCGTGACCCGCGAGTTCAATCTCAACGTGCTCCGGGTCCTGAACCACAAGCTCGACGGCCACTTCGACGTCTCGGCGTTCGAGCACGTCGCGCACTGGAACGCGGAGGCAGAATGGATGGAGATGTTCGTGCGATCGCTACGCGAGCAGACCGTGCGGCTCGATGCGCTCGAGCTCGAGGTCGGGTTCGACGCAGGCGAGCTCATGCGCACCGAGATCAGTGCGAAGTTCCACCAGCGGCGGCTGACCGGCGAGCTCGAGGCGGCCGGCCTCGCCGTGCAGCGCTGGTGGACGGACGACGCAGGAGACTTCGCCGTTCTTCTGGCCTCGGCCATTCAGGGCGGGTAATCCGGCGCGTCACCACCAAGTACGCTCGACCGCGCTGCGCGCCTGCCGGAAGGTCGAGCTTTTGACCGGTAGGTTGCCGGGCAAGGAGGAGACTGGGGCTGCTGCCAGCCACACGCAGGGTTCGATCACGCAACGGTATAGCCGTGGCGTCTCTGCTTGCGGTGACACAGCGAATCGAGCTGCCGTTGGTCGCGCTCTGGCTCGCACTCGCCAGCTGTCTTGCTGCTCTCACGAGCCAGGTTGCCGATTGGTACGTGATGACCGACGAGCTGCTCTACGAGCGGCTGGCTATCAGCATCGCGAACCTCGGTTCACCGCTTCCGCATATCCACGGCGAGCTGATCGGGAACGTCAATCAGCTGTATCCGCTGTTACTGGCGCCGCTCTTTCACGACCGGCTGGTTCCACCGGCGCTGCATGACGCCCATGTTCTGAATGCGTTCGTCATGAGCTCTGTGTGCCTGCCGACGTTTCTGCTCGCGCACGCGGTCACCGGGAGCAAGCGTTTGTCGTACATCGTGGCGTCGTTGTGCGTCTGCATTCCCTGGATCCCGCTGTCGTCAATGCTCATGACCGAGGTGGTGGCGTACCCGGCGTTCGCTTGGGCGGTGCTCGCCGTGTACCGCGCCGCTGTCTCGCCGCGGCCACAGAACGACGTCGTGATGGTCGTCGCGCTCGCGGTGGCGACGTTGGCGCGAACGCAGTTCCTCGTCCTATTCATCGTTGTTCCCATTGCGTTCTTTCTCCATGAACTGGCGTACACGCAGTCGCGGTCCCGGCTGTCTCGAGTCCGAGTCGCCGGGCGGAAGCTCGTGGAGGCGCATCGGCCTCTTGCGGTGGCGTTCGCGGTGCTGGTGGTCGCCGTAGTTGTCCTGCTTGCCGTCGGCCGACTCTCGAGCGCTTTGGGGACGTACTCGGTGACGGCCGAGGGGAACGTTCTTCCGAGTGGCATGGGCCGCTCGCTTCTGGAGCACCTCGCACCGCTCGGCCTTGGCCTCGGGATCCTGCCGTTCGTGCTCGGCGTCGCCTGGCTCTTCGCGACTTTCGTCCGGCCGCGGGCGCGTGAGGAACACGCCTTTGCAGTGATTGCGATCGTCACGTTCGCGGTGCTTCTCATCGAAGTGACGTCGTACGACTTGCGCTTCGGCCAGGGTAGGCTGCACGACCGCTATCTGTTCTACGTCGTGCCGCTCGTCTTGATCTCTTTCGCGGCGGCGCTGCGGGCCGAGCTCCGCCCGCGAGGGTCGCTCCTGGTCTCGGCCGGGCTTCTCGCTCTCGCCTTCTCATTCGTGCCGGTGGTGCGTTACGAGAAGTTCAACGTCGACTCGCCGGTCGCGGTTCTCAACGGCGCGCTGCTCGACGCGGGCGGCTCCGTGAACGGCGCGCGTGCCTTCCTCGGCCTCGCACTGTTCGTCCTTATCCTGCTCTTTCTGCTCGGCGCGGCATTTCTTCGCCGAACGCAGTTCGTCTTCGTGGTCGTCCTTCTCGGCGGCGTCCTGATCTTCGCCGAGACTGCCCTCGCCTTCAACAGGCTCTTGAGCGTCGACGGCACGAGTGGGCGACCGATCACGCTTGAGCAGGGTGTCGTCTTCGACTGGATCGACCGAACGGTCGGACCCGGGACGAAGGTGACGATGGTCCCGTACCCGATCCTCTACGGCAACTATTGGGAAAACGTCGCGTACTGGTGGAACGTCGAGTTCTGGAACGCCTCCGTGCAGCGTGCTGCCGTTTACGAGGGGGCATTCACCGGAACGCCGGAGACGTTTCCGACGACGGAACTGACCTTCGACAGCACGACGGGCAGGGGGAATGTCTCACCCAGTCCCTACGCCGTCCAGGGAATCGCGGAGACGAGATTTCGGCTAGCCGGCACTGAACTGGGCGAGGACCGCGGGGTCGCGTTGATCGCCGCCGACAACCCGTGGCGCGCCGAGTGGCTGGCGTTCGATCTCTACCGCGACGGCTGGACCGTTCCGAAGGTCGTGGCCAGGATCAGAGTCTTCGCAGCTCAGGGGCAGACGGAGCCGAAGATGAGGTTCCTGACGATTTCCGTGCGCGGCCCAAATGACGTACCGCCGCGGCCGTTTCGCATCGTCTCGAATACCAGCAACTGGGCGGCCGAGGCCGGCGAGCAACCGACCAGTAAACAGATCTCGCTCTGCGTGCCCGCGCGCGGATTCGCCGACGTCCAGATCCACGCTCCCCGTTACTCACCGATCTACGGGGATCCGCGAAGCGAGCTGAGCTTTGTCAGCTACGCGCGCTCGGGCGGCGTTCTCGTGACAGGCATTGCGCTCGCGGACGAGACGGGGCCCTGTTAGCCCCGTACATCGAGCACGCCGGTCCAGGTGGCTTCAACGAGCCAGTGGGACGAAAGGCGTACACGGTTCCCTCGGTGTCGGCTCCTAGCACGGTTCCAGCAACCGTGATCATCGCGGCGACGGTGCTACCGGTCGTCGCGTAGGACCAGAGGCTGACGCCGTTGGCCGCGGCGAGTGCGTAGAACCCGCCCGGCTTGCCGCCGGTGGCGAACAGGACGTTCCCGACGACAAGCGGCTTCGCCTGGTTCCCGTCGCCGAGCGCCTTCGACCAGATCGGCCGGAAGCCGCAGCCAGGGTCGACGTGGAAAGCACGTACCCCGTTGCCAAGCCGCTTCCCGTCGTCGCTGTAGAGGACGGACTGCGCGGAGTAGATCATCTGCTTCGAAGCCGACCAGGCTGGCTCGCCGACGAAAGGCGCCACCCCGTCGCCGAGCGGGATGAAGACGAGTGACCCCTGTGACAGGTGCTCGCGGTCGAGGATATAGAGCGTCCCATCTTTGTTGTTCGCGGCGGCCAGCGGCGGGCAGGCTGCCGGTTGGAAGAGCAAGGCGGCGGCACCGAAATCGGAGTCCCCGATCGGAGGAATGATGGGCAGATTGGAGGAGTCGAGCACGCTCGTGAGGTCAGGGCTCAACGCGACGATTCTGTCCCCGTAGCCCGCGTTGTCAACGAAGCAGGAACACTCGTCCGACCAGGCATGTGAGTTGCCGACTGCCGTGTAGACGACGCCGCTCGTAGGATCGATCGAGACGCCGCCCCAACCCCAGATCCCGCCGAGGTTGTCCGGACCGGGCACCGGATCCCACGTCGTTGTCGCCTCCACCCCATCGAGCGGAATCGCCAGCAGGCCGCCCTCCGGAAATCCGTCTGCGCCGCCGACGTCGCAGTACGAGGCGATCGGTACGTATAACCGGTCAGCGGCGATGCGCAGACCTCCCCACACGTATTCGATGTCGGGGCGTGACACAACTTGCCGCGGATAGCCGGCCGCCTCTTCGCCGGTCGCGAGCGAGAGTGCGTGCAACCGTCCGGTAGCGCCGATGACATAAATGAGTCCACGTGCGAGGTCGATTGCGCCGGTGGAGGTGATACCCCAGGTGCTGCAGAGCTCCGTGGTGGTGGTCCCGAGGCTGCGCTGCCACAGCACCTCGCCGGTCGTAACGGATAGGGCGTACATGGACCCGGCTTCAGTCGCGACGTACGTCACCTGGTGACCCTCGACTCGAGCGGAGAGGGGCGAGGCGTAGACAGGGCCGTCGAGTCCGGTCTTCCAGGCCGGAGCCAAGCGCGTGACGCTTCGAAGCGTCAGAAGGGTCGAGGGCACCGCGTTCCGGAGTTGGTTGTCATAGCCGTAGCTCGTCCACGCAACCGGATCAGACGGCGGCTTCGGCTTGGGCTGCGGCTTCGGCCTGGCGCTCGCACCTGAAGCGACGACCAGGGATACCAGTAAAAACCCGAGGAGGGGGCGTAGCATGGGCCGCCGAGAGTAGCGGCGAGATCATCGGCGCGCTTGTTCTTCCGTTTTCCAGCGGCGTCACCCGTCTTCCCATCACCTCGTCAAACGCGGGAAGGCCCCCCTCAAGCACGCCCCCGCTCCCTTGGCCGTGTCGCCGCCAGAGGCGATGTACCGTGAGTGTCCGCATTGCAAGGAGCGGATGCGCCGTGACGCCGAGCGTTGCCCACACTGTCGCCGACCGTCGACGCGAACGAAGCGGCGCTTGGGTTCCGTTCGAACCATCCCCGTCGCATGCCGGGACACCGTGACCCACTGAGATTGAGCCTGCGGCCTCTGCAGCGTGAGCGATCGCTCCCCCGTCGCCGCGTTGCGACTGTGGCAAAGGACGACGGAGGGAGAGTCGTCAGAGAACTCTCCCCGCCCGCACCATTTGTGCGGCGGACCACAGTGGTACCGGGTGCGCCGTTCCAGAAGCCCGGGGCTAGCCGCCGGTCGTACACGGTTCGATGCGCAGTATGCACAGTGCGGATTGAGCATTGGGCCGTCGGGGTAAAGAGGCTCCAGTCCGGATAAGCGGCACCAACCAATCACTGCGGAGGGGAGCAATGAAACGACGCCTACTCACGGCAGCTGCCGGCTTGGCGTTGGCTGCGGCCGTCACGGTTCCGGTGGCAGCGGCGGACCCAGCCAACGCGAAGAACTCGACCCAGATCGACGCCATCTGCAACGGCCAGCCGCTGATGGTCGTCGTGAACGGGAACGGAGAGTTCACGCCGGCGCACGTCGTCGGCAGCACGTCGGTGTTCATCCCGACGGCGTTTAACACCACGTTCACATTCACGCCGACCGGCGGTAGCCCAATGGCCGAAACAGACACATCGTCGAAGGCCGGGCCGATCACACCAACAACGACCTGCACGATTCCGCTTCAGACCCTCTTCTCCGGACCTGAGGGGACGGCAACGATTGAAGGCACCGTCACCGGCTTCTTCACGCCTCGGTAGACGCGGACAACCCCCGAGCGGGAACCCTCGCCCACGAGGCTCCCGCTCGGGGCAGCGATCCCTGCGGTAAGCCGATGTGCGGCTATCCGTGACGGAGCAGGCCTTTCAGCGCCTCAATCCCGACGTTGCGGTTGCCATAGCGAAGCTCGACGAGCGCTGACGCGGCGAGCGCGAGCTCGGTGAGTGGCGGCAACCGCTCGTCAATGAACCGGCTCGAGCCAGCGCAACGCGGCTCGTTCGTAGCGGGCCGGGTCGGCGTTCGCGAGTAGCTCGCAGAGGGAGAGCGCGTCAGCGAGTGACAGACCGCCCATCTCCCGCGCGGCCATGTCCGCATTCTCAACGTTGCGGCGATGGATCGCCCGCTGGAAGCGCCCGTGTGCTGAGCCCTGGCTGGTCATCTTGCGATGCCGCTGGGGCGACGGCTTGGCGATTCTACGAAGCTTCTGCCCCCTCTGACGATGTGAGGCGGGATTGCCGATTCCGGTCAGCGTCGTCGAACCAGACTTTGCGTGGGCTAGTTGCGCCAACTGATTCCTCAGGAGCGCTCACGGTTTCCCGGCCTGCCAGTTACTGCACGTACCGCTCCGGGTGCTGGGCGAATGCAGCTGCGCAAGTGAGCGAACAGAAGTAGTGGGCCTTCTCGTCCACGAGCAAGCGACCAACCGCGTGATCTGGATCGACCACCATCTGGCAGACGGGGTCGACCGCCAACTGCTCGGCGTTCTCGTCCACGCGAACGACAGCGAAAATCTCGACAGGCTCGGCAACGTTGCGTAGGACTTGCCGCCCGCGAGACTCGTAGAGCACACCGTCGAGGTCAGGGGCGAGCGCCGCAGTGCGGCCGGTGACGAGCACCTCGCCGCCGCCGGCGAGCGCCGACACCCGCGCTGCGCGTTGATCGTCGCCCCGAAGTAATCGCCGCCGCGTTCGAGAGCAGCTCCGTAGTTGCCGCCGACGCGAACCGACGGCGCCTGGTGGCCGCCCATCGCGTTGCGCGTGATCCACAAGGCTAGACGCACTGCATCGCCAGGATCGGGTACCCGGAGCATGAGCGCGTCGCCGACCGTCTTTATGTGTTCGCCGTCGACACGCGGAAGCTCCACCTGAACCGCCTTGGCGAACTCCTCTACGAGCTGCACGGCCTGCTCGTCTCCATGCGCCTCCGTCAGCGCCGTAAAGCCTGCGATGTCGGCGAAGAGGAAGGCTGCTTCGGTATCGCTTGGCACGGGTACAACGTAGTCGTTTTGCCTCGGCGGCGATTGCAAGGCGTTGGTCTTAGTTACACAATGAGGTATGGCCATCCGCCGCATCGTCATCGGGCTTCTGGCCCTCACTGTCCTCTGGGTCGTCGTCTGGCTCTTGCTCACAGCGCTTTCCTGATGCCTCCCGCCGATCCATCCTAGGGCCGGCGCGGGGGACGAACATCTCGGCGCAGAGCGCTTGAGCCCCAACGAGTGCCGCCAGGACTAATTGCTGGGTCGATCCGACCCTTTGCCTGGTGATCCGAACGGACAAACGGAGAACGCTTAGGGAGAGCCGCTGGGTGGCCGCCTGTCGCAACAGGGCTACCCATTTTGGCTCCCCAAGACTGGGACGCTTTTCGGCTCTGGCCCCAAGGCGTCCCAGTCGATCCTGGATTCCGCAATACGCTAGGCCGGGGGCGGGGGACGAACATCTCGGCGCCGAGCGCTTGAGCCCCCGCGCCGGCCTCGTTGCACCTAACGGCTTTGTGTCCGTGTCCCCTCTGGGTAAAAATCGGGGGGCGGGTCTGCGGCCTCTGTAACGTGAGCGATTGTCCCCCCGTCGCCGCGTTGCGACTGTGGCAAGGGCTCTGAGGGAGAGTCCTCGGGAAACTCTCCACGCCCCTGGCGCGGATCTGGCGGCAGCCTTCGCCGTGGAGGGAGCGCGGCGTCGACCCTGGGGACGGAAATGCGCAGTCAAACGTTGTGCCGGGTCGGCCGTTACCGGGCTTGCCGGGGTCGCCGGCGCAGTGGGAGTCGTGGCAGGAGATCGGGCCGCCCGCGAATAGTCGCGACGGCTGATCGCGGACCCCGCTCGAGTTCGAAGCGCCAGTAAGACGCCGGTTCGACCGTGCGATAGCGCGCCGGCGCGTCTCTCCTTCAGCTTCTCGCGCGCGACTCCGAGGTTGTCACAGCAAGCGAGCTTGAAGTCTCCTCGGCTTCGGGAGTACGCTCCACGGAAGCCTGGGGGTGAGGTCGGGTTGAGCGATCAACGCAAACGGCGCGGGCGATATGAACGCACAAGGCGCCGTTCGTCCCGCGAGCAACAGGCGGCGGAGGCCGAGCGACTACAGAACGTCGAGGTCTCTCCGGGACCAAAGTCGGACCGGTCGCGCGGAGGGTTTCTCTCTTACTTCGACAGCATTGAGAGGATCGCTGTCGCGCTCGGAGCAGTCGTCGTGCTCATTGGCGGCATCGTCGGCCTTGTTCTTAAGTTCCAGTCGGAACCGCCACCGAAGCGGGAGGCAACGATGAGGATCATCGACAGCTTCCCGAGGCAGTTCGGCGACTTCCTGGCGGAGACGGGACAGGACACTGCTGGATACAGCACAGCCGAGCTTGACCAGCAGGGGAGAGAGTACGAGGTCGAGATCACGGTAGAGGGCCTCCGCAACAAGAGCGCCGCGATCGTCTGGACCCTGCTAGGCGACCTTAGTCACCTTCCGTTCGACGAGCGGAAAGAATGGAGTCACCAGTTCCTCACGAGCTTCAAGCCGCCGACCAACACCTTCAAACGGACAGCCAAAATCTGGATTCAGTATCCGCCGCTCGAGGGGAAGTACCGCGCGGAAATGGTCGTCGAGTTTCCCGAATACACACAACTTGTCACCATTAAGACCAGAGCTTTCGCCGGTCGCCCAGCGCAGCCTCGTGGGGGTTCGCACCCAGCCGTTACGAAAACGGTCCCGACTGTGACAACGATCCCGGCAAGCGTGACCACGGAGGTCACGACGATCGAGGGCACAACCACGGCGGTCACGACCATTGATGGCACAACAACCACGACGACGGTACCGACGAGCAGCACAGTCACAACTACAACCACGATTCCGGCAAGGACGCAAACCGTCATGAAGACGGTGACGGTGGTCGCCGCAACCGCCGGGCGTGTGCCAGTCGTGCGCCCCCCAGCGAAACTCGTACCTCCGTAATCGACGCGGCTGATGCGAACACGAGCTAGAGGGTGTCGTCGCGAACGACGCTCGGGGCGTCTACCGGCCCGCCGGTCTCGGCTGGATCAAGACAAGAACTGCGCGGCGGGTCCGGGCTCCGCGAGCAGGAGGTAGAACGAGAGAGCCTCGCCCAAACGCCTACCCGCCCGTCGAGTCGGGCGACCGCCCGGGCGAACCGGCCGTATGCGCTCCTCTGCGATGTCATCTAGACGAACCGCTGGGGCGAACGGCCTTTTGGGACAATGGCTCGGCTAGCGCGGACGCGGCAAGCGCGACCTCCGTTAGAGGGGGGGAATCGCTCGTCAATAAATCGGTCGAGCCAGCTCAATGCGGCCCGCCCGTAGCGCGCGGGATCGACGTTCGCAAGGAGTTCGCAGTTCGAACCATCCCCGTCGCACGCCGGGACACCGTGACCCACTGAGATTGAGCCTGCTCAAGCTGTCTACTGGCTTGCGCGGGGACAACAATTTCAGCGCCTGAGCGCTTCAAAGCCGCGAACCGTTTCCAAACCGTTTCCAACGGAACCACACGCGCTGGCGGTACCTCACGCAATCCATAGAAAAAGGCGCTGTTTCCAGCGCCTTCGCAAGTGGAGCGTACCGGGATCGAACCGGTGACCTCCGGCTTGCAAAGCTGTGCAAAGTGGTCAGCGTGTGCCGCGTTGTGCCGTTCACCCGGCTTTAGAAGCCAAAGCTGCTCCAACGGGGTGTGCTGATCCGGCATGAGCCGGCACCCTTAGGAAGGCCGATGCTTGCAGAACGCTTGCAGTTCCTAGATCGCACCCAGGAGGTCGCCGGTTCGAGCCCGGCTAGCTCCACTTACAAAGCGCCTGCTAAAGACGTCGTGCGGCTATTTGGCCGGCACATGTCCTAGTCACCGTTCTACCATCGTGCTCGCTCCGTCACGCACTCGCAGACCGCCATCTGGAGTCGGGAACTCGATTGACGCCGCGAACCTCGTCGCGTGGAACAACAGCGACTGGGGCGTACTGGGCCACTTTCCGAAGAACTACGGGACTCCTCCGGCGGTGCCGCCGCTCGACAACCCCGGTCGCGCTATCGCCCTTTCCTGCATCCGCTAGGGCGTGCTTCCGCACGCTGGTGGCGAGCCGAACGCCTTGCGCTTACCCACTCACCCGTCGCCGCCGCCCCAGGTGCTGCCCGAACGACTCTCGACGTCCCAACGGTGGTCCTCGGCTTCCCTTGTGGCCCGAGATGCGCTTGACCCGGATCCCGTACCGTTGACCCAGTTAAGGAATCGGGCGATCTGCCGGCGCCGGGTTCAGGGTCGCGGGGCGACCGCCCTCGCAAGCCAGTAGTTCTGCCAAGTCGCGAACTTGTTGCAGACGTAGTCACACGCCTGGAAGAGACCGAAGACGACGCTCCCATTCGGTGGGATGCCGCCGTCCGGCAGGACTTGGATGCGGTCCCGTGGCACGCCGTCTTCGACCGCGTGCCAGTGAGCCTGAGTCTGTGCGCCACGGTCGTCGTAGTCGATGTAGATCGTCTTGCCAGTTGCGAAGGCCTGCTGCAGAAGCGGGTCGACGCCAGCATCGAACAGGCCGACGCGTGCCGGGCCACGTACTTGGTACGCGTGCAAGAACTGCACGAATTGCACGGCGACGGTGGCGGCGACGAGACCGAGACCAACGGCCGCCAGCCGTGAGGATCTGGGCGAGACGAGCAGGGCGTCCAGCGGCGGCACAGCGAGGACGATGCAGAAGACGGGGAGCGCGGCAAGGCGAATCGCGTTGTGCCGGTCGACGGTGAGGGCCGCCGGGATCGGCGCAATCAGCGTTGCGACGATGACATAGCGCCACCAGAGGTCGTTGCGTTTCCGCCACAGGACGAACACGAAGCCGGCGAGGGCCAGGACGACGACCGCTCCGAACAGGGAGCCGTAGCCGCCATTGTGCACGTAGGGAGCCGGGTCGCCGGACCTTGCCCAGAACCACGGGTCGATGTCGTGGAACCAGTTGGCGATCGCCTGCAGTACGACCCACGCGTGCGAATGACCTTGGTGGGCGATCGTGGTCACGCCGTATCGCGCCGTCACGGCGCCCGGATGCCGGATCGCGTAGACGCCGAGCGGGACGAGGAACGCGGCGAACGTTCCCCACACCGCGAGCAGCCAGCGTCGGCGGCCGCCGCCGGCGAAGACCGCGAGGGCAGCGGCGAGGAGCGGCGCGAGCAGCCGGTTGCCCGTGTACGAGTAGAGCAGAAGGCCCAGCAGCAGCCCGACGAGTCCTCCCTCGCGGCCGGTCCAGGTGCCGCGCCGCCATGCCCGGTGCAGCGCGAGCAAGAGGGCCGTGATCAGGAGTGGCTGCGTCGAGACCTCGAGCGCCACGCGTCCAAGCTCGAACAGCCACGGGGTCAGCCCGGCGAGCACGACGACGACCACTGCGACGACTGTGCGTCCGGTCAGCGTCTTCGCCAGGAGACCGAGCAGCAGCACCGCGATCGCGCCGAGCACCGCCGAGAACGCCCTGGCCACGATCTTGTGCGGGCCGGTGATCCTGAAGATCCCGGCAAGCACGTAGGGGTACAGCGGGCTCTTGTAGTCGCCGAAAGAACGAAAGAACAACGGCATGAACGCTCCGTCCTCGTCGCGTGCAGTCGTCGCGACCGAGTAGGCGTTGTAGGACAGCGCTGCCTCGTCGCGGTGGTAGCCGGGCGGGTTCGACGGCGTCACCCAGAGCTGGAACCCGACGACAGCGAGCACGGCTGCCAGCCCGAGAAGCACCGCAGGGTGTCCGAGGCCGCGCCCTTTCATGCGCGCGAGGATAAGCCCGCGGGCGGCGAGGTGCTCTGGGCCGACGCGAGTTTTGCCGCGAAGGGAAGTTGGAGCGGCTCGTTCACCCCGTTAGACGAGAAGCCGGCTGCCTCGTTGCCTCCTTCTAGTCGGGACGTGCCGACGCCACCCACTCGAGTAATTCGCCGGGGTCAAGAGAGACCGGAACGGGAGCTTGCGGCGGGCGTTCTACTTACCGTGCTACCAACTGAGAGAAACCCGACGGAACCTGACAGCGCGTCAGACCGGCTGAACAAGCCGTACGAGCGCCACGCGATGACGCTGCGGCGAGCGCACGTCTAAGGGCTTGACCAAGCGGTACGCGCGGAAGATGTGAAGCGTCGCTCCGGCTCGCGGCGCTTGCGCGACGATGAGATTCTCGCTCGGTCGTGTGACGAGGGCATCGAGGCCGCGCCAAATCTTGGTCTACCGATGGTGCTACCGAACTGAGATGACTTGGTTGAACTGAGCACGCGTCAAATCGCTTGAACAAGCACCACCCGCCTGAGCAAATCATGAGGCGGCGTTATCGCACCCAGGAGGTCGCCGGTTCGAGCCCGGCTAGCTCCATCGGAGAAGTCGCTGCAAATCGACAACGGCGGCATTTCTGACCGCTCTGGACTCGTCGTTCGTTCTACTCCCGTTCTACCGAAGAGTCCCGAGCAAGACGCCTCCCAAGCATAGACGCCTACGGGTCTACGCTCCCCTTCTTTTGCATCGACAGCGTGCTAGCTATGAGGTCAGCAGGCATAGCGTCAGCACGGCCAACCTTTACTTCCGCGGCCCTGTTTGCCCCAATCCGGGTCTCGGGGAGCGCCTAGGGCAGCGGGGCCGGAACAGCAGCGGGCGCGTCACCAGTGCGCCCGCCTGCGACTACCGCGCTCGGAGTCGCGGCGACCTTATTGCATCGCCCGGCCGTCTCATCACCGGCCGCAGCACCGTCAGAGTGGCATGCGCAGCGTCCCAGATTCATGGATTCCCCGTCGCAGGGCGTGCAAGCGCACCTGGCAGGGGAGCTATCGTCCGGCGGTCAGGAGGGCAGACGCCGCGGCACAACGATTTCGTCGACGACGTCGACGAACGCGATCGCGACGACAACGAAGAGCTTCAATGTCGCGACCGTGAGTCGGACGACGAGTACGGCCATAACGACGGCAAGGACGAGCGGCAAGAACACAGCAGCGAGGATCCATCCCATTACTCGAATGGTACGCGTCCGATGAGGTGGGGCCCGCGATCGCGGCGCAAACGACCGCGACGAAGATCATCACCGCGAAGACCATCGTGCGGTGCCCAAGAGGGGGCGCGCTGTCCGACGGACACGCTCCCCCCAGACCGTAATTAGATCGTGAAGAGCGAGGCCCAGGGCGCGGCGCTTACGGCCTGCGCCGCGATTACCGGTCGCCGCCCGACTGGGGAGTAGTTGGGCAGCCTCCGTTTCCCTGGGCCGCGCACAGGATTCCACCTTCGGCGGCGGATTCCTAGCGCTCGTTCGCGGTATTTAGGGATTCAAGCGGTGGCGAGTCTGGGATTAGCCTATTTATGCCGTCGGTGGCGCCGTAACACCACCGACGGCATTTCAGAGCGTCAGCGAACAGTCACACGACCAGGGTCGAACCGGCTCGGATGAAGCCGTTTTGCCGCAGTGCGCATACCGAATCTCTGCCGCTCTTCGCCTGGATATTGTCATACATCGATTTGCGTTCGGCTCATGTGTGTCCGCGTCGTTCAGCACCGTCTCTCGATACAGCAGCGACGAATCGAGCAAGGCACCGAGGGGTCGTGGGGCCTGACTCGATGGTAAATGTCGCAATTTCCGAAAAGAGGCCTTGACCTAGTTTTAGGACAGGCGCACCATCGTTGTGCGTCCTACCCAGCGCAGGGGATCGGGGAGAACGCGGTCTTCTCTTACGGCAAGCCTGCGCGAGTGCGGGCGCTTTGGGCGGCGGAGCGGCCGCCTGGACGGATTTGGGGAGAGCCGCCCTGCGGTCTCGACTGTCGCTCCGCTTGGCCCTCTGAGGGCGGGGGCCACAAGCCCGCCAAGGCGGCGGAGCTGTTGATGGCGCACAAAGGGCGCTCCGATGGCGCATTTGACCTTTTGCGCTGCAAAAGGGGCGTTTCCGATGCGCCATCGACTGCGCGCTGATGCGCCAGTGGCGCGCGCCTACGGGAACCTCGAGCCATACGTTGGGTCGCCGACCGGTGGCCCCCTTCAGGAGTTCCGGCAACGAGAGAGGAGGCAGGGCCTCTCGTCGTGGCGCACAAAGGAGCCTGTCGTTTCACGTCCAGCTGTTGGATTACCCGAACGTGGTCGGGACTGCCTTGGGCCGATACCTGATTCGGCTTGGGGACCCGTGGCCGGACAGTCCGGAGAAGAGAAGGAGTTGTCCTCGCCGGTGGGCCGGTGAGATCGGTGCCGACAGATCAGCCTCCATTAACAGCACCACTCGCCGCGTTACAGGTCTACGCAAACGCCACCCTGCGCGACCTCCTGGTACGTGACCAGGAGGGGTGCGACCGTTTGACGGCCGTTATAGGTCTGACGGGGGAGTTCGCGAACCTGACTGACGGCGGTGACGGTCCGTACAGCTCCCCGTCCGATTATTGTTCCCCTAACACCAGCGAGGACTGCGGCGGAAAGGGGAGCTATGTTTCCGTGGGTTCGCAGACCGTCGCCGGCGATGGTCGTAGCTTGCATCGCCCTGATCGTCGGGCTTAGTGGGACGAGCTACGCCAAGATCTTGGCGCTCCCGTTGAATAGCGTCGGCACGCCGCAGCTCAAGGCGAATGCCGTCATCTCGTCGAAGGTGAGAGACCACACGCTGCTCGCGGCTGACTTCAAGCCGGGCCAGTTGCCGCCTCGGGGGATCCAAGGCTACGAAGTCGTAAGCCCGCCGCCGAACATCGTGATGAACGACATCCACAACTCGATCTTCATGACGTGTCCCGCCGGGAAGAGAGCGATCGGTGGCGGCGGCGCCACCGGCGGCGGAATCGTGCCAGGGGATGGGCCCTACATCACATCCAACCTGCCCTCCGTCGACGGCACCGGCTGGTTAGTGGACACGACGCGCGCGGTTTCGGGTTATTCCGCGTTGGTCGGACGCATTATCTGCGCCGACGTTCCGTAGGGACCGATACGCGTGACTGGCCAGGCCATACCCCGCGCGACTCGCCGGTCGCTATGGACTGCCCCGATGCGCCCGTTCTACTTACCCTGCTACCAAACTGAGAGAATCTGGGCGAACCGACGGCACGTGACACCGCTTGAACAAGCCGCACGAGCTTGAGCTAACAGCGGTTCGGCGTTATCGCACCCAGGAGGTCGCCGGTTCGAGCCCGGCTAGCTCCATTCAAGAAGTTCCTGCTGACGGCGCTATTCGCCCCCATCGTGGGATCGGCGCAGGCCAACTCATCTACTTACGCGCTACCGAACCTTCGCAGAACTTCAGGTTCAGCACGTGACAGGGACGGGTCCGTCGGTGCTCTTGGGACGCTGACACGTTGCTGACACGAGCGGGCGACTCCGCCTAGGAGCGGCTTTGAGGGCTGACCCCCAACTTCACAGGCTGGGGTCAGGCTGAGCTGGGCGGCTTTACAGTAGTCAGCATGAGTGCTGGCGCGACCTTCGTTCGAGCAGACCTCCATGTCCACACGTTTCCGGATAACGACCCGGAGGGTGCCCCGGATCTCCAGGCTTACGTAGACACTGCACTCGCGCGGGAGGTGAGTGTTCTAGGAATTACCGACCACAACACAATTCGCCGTGTACGGGAGGCGATGAAGGCGGCTAAGGGTAAGCCACTCTTGGTCCTGCCGGGCGTCGAGATCTCCACACATGAAGGACATCTCCTTGCACTCTTCGGACCCGCAAACCTCAACGCACTTGAAGCCTTCGCGAACCCTGACAAATTGAAGCTGGTCAGGGTGTCAGACACGGAACAGCGGTCTTCGAGGAGTCTGCTGGATCTAGTCGACGAGATTGCTCGCGTAGGTGGTTTGGCGATTCCGGCCCATGTTGATGCAGCCGACGGGATTAACGAGAAACTTCAGCCAAGCGCGTTGGCAGATCTGTTGAGGCATTCGGGGCTCGCTGGCTTGGAGTTTGCGAAGTCCGAGGCCCTTAAGGAGTGGTTCACGGATAGTGATCCGAATCCACATCGTCGCACGGCTTGGAAAGCACGCCAGGCTGTGGACGAGTTGCGCGAACGAGGTCTTTGGCGAGGAGTGTTCAAGCACAGGCTTCATCAGTGCGTCAGCGGATCCACCGAGTCAGCGCCGCCGTCGTCCGGAACGAGGCTCACGATCTCGACGCCGCGCTGATAGAGCCAGCCGAGAACGGCTTGGAGCTTCGCCTGGTCGGCGACCTCGCAGGCGAGGATCGACTCATCGCCGGTCGACTCGACGAAGACCTGCTCGAGCGGCTCGAGGAACGTCTGACTCACCTCCCCTCGAACGGTGATCCGGTAGCGACGCGCCTTCCGGCTGCCGGCGGATCCTTTCGAACCCGTTTCCATCCGAGGCCAGTGTCCACCCGGACTGCCGTCCATGTCATCGCCCGGTGTGCGATTTCCCCCGGGGGAATTCGCAGACCGGGTGGTGACGCGCCATTCGCCGCGCACGAGGATGCCGCACGGTGCCCGAGTTCCGCGCAGCCCTCCGTCTGACCGCCGAATGGTGCGACTCAGGAGGCGGCGGCATGAGTGAGCGCTTTCACAGGTGGGAGGAGCTGGCTCGGGCGGACGTTCGTGGCCGCGCGAAGCGTGCGATCGCCCATCGGCAGCGTTCGGCCATCTCGCGGGCGTCACGACGGTGCTCGGGCTCGCTGTCGGGTTCCTGGTCACGATCATCGACCGCAGCGACTTCCATTCGTTCGGCGACGGCGTCTGGTCCGCGGTGGTCACGATGGGAACCGTCGGCTACGACGACACCATCCCCCAAGCCGGCTGGGGCCGGATCCTCGGATCGGTCGTGATCGTGGCAGGGGTCACCTCCGTCACGTTTCTGAACGCAACCGCGGCGTCGCTGTTCGTCTCCGCCGATCAACAGGAGCTGACCCGGAAGAGCAAAGAGCGACACGCGGCCAGCGAGGAGCTGACGCGCGCGTTGCTCAAGCGTCTCCTCGAACGGCCCGAGGCGATCGAGGAGACGCTCGACCAAAAACGTGGGTGACACCGCGCGAATCCTGCTCTACGGGCTCCTTGCTGTCGCGAGCCCGACAACCGTCCTGGCGGTGTTTGCCGTGCTCCTCAGCAGGCGTGGACGGGCGAACGGGACCGCTTTCGCAGCGGGGTTTCTGTTTGGCAACGTGGCCGCCTTCCTGACCGCGTTCTTCATCGGCTCGACCATTTCGACCCGGCACCATGGCTCCTTCCGGTCGTATGCGGAGCTCGCGCTCGGGGTCGTGCTGATCGCGGTCGCCTGGCGCGAGCGCAGCCCCAGGGAGCCCACGGAGCCCGGCGACAGTTCTAGGATGGACGCGCTGTTCGGGAGGCTCGAGCACGTTCGACCCGCCGTCTCCTTCTCGCTTGGCGTCGCGCTCGGCGTCGGCACGAAGCGTCTGGTCATTACAGCCGTCGCCGCGACGACCGTGGCTTTCGCCGGACTGAGCCACGTCGAGGAAACCGGGTTGGGGGTCTTGTACGTGGTTGTCGGGGGTCTGGCCGTGTGGCTTCTGGTAGCCATCTATCTGCTCGCCGGGGAGCGTGCCGACGACTGGATCGCGAACGCCAAGACATGGCTCACGGCGAACACACAGAAAGTCGTCTACTACTCGTCAACGGCCTTCGGCGTCGCCATCATCGGCGACGCGCTCGTCCAGCTCCTGTAATCCCCGGCCGACTGGCGCGCGAGGTACGGCCCCGGCCTGAAGGGAGCCCATCGGCACGCTCCTGCTCGAGGAGCGCTGGAGCAGGGTCCGGCTGGCACACCGTCTAGCGTTGCCGGGCTCGTTCTCGCCCTGGCGGACGCCGTCGTACGATCGTCCGATCCGGGTGATGTTCGCGCCCCGGGACTGAAAGACCCTGAAGCGATGCCGCATTGGTGGGGGACTTCACGTCGGCGTCGGCTCGTCTTGGGACGGAAAAGCATGGCCGCGAAGGTCAACCTTCATTCGCCGTGAGCTCCACTCTCCTGGGCAGCAAGCTTCATTCTCCTGTTCTTCGTTCGGAGATCGTGCCGCGGCGGCGGCTTGCGGAGGCTGTGACGACGTCGGGTGTGCCGGTGGTTCTCGTCGTTGCCCCGCCCGGCTTCGGCAAGACGGTGCTGCTCACGCAGTGCGAGGAGCTGGACTACCGTCCGTTTGCCTGGGTCTCGCTCGATCGCCAAGACAACGATCCGCTGCTTCTCTGGAACTACCTGGTCGCGGCGATCCGCCGCATCGAGCCGGGCTTCGCAAGTGCGCTCGAGCCGGCGCTGCGCTCGGCTGGCGGCATGGCGCTCGATGCCATCATCCCGCGAATCCTGAACGAGCTCGAGTCCATGGATCGCGAGATCGTCCTCGTCCTCGACGACTATCACTGGGTTACCAGCCCAGCCTGCCACGAGTCGATCGCAATCTTGGTCGAGTGGGGCCCGGCGAACGCACAGCTGGTCGTGTCGTCGCGCATGGACCCACCACTCCCGTTCGCACGCTTGCGCGCGAGCGGCGGGCTGTTCGAGCTTCGTGCGGCCGAGCTCGGTTTCACCGAGGACGAAACCGCAGAGATGTTCCGAGGCCTCGGCCTCGATCTTGCACCCGACTCGATCGCAATCCTCCAGCAGCGCACTGAGGGGTGGCCCGCGGGCCTCTATCTCGCGTTCCTTGCAGTTCGCGACGCGATCGATCCCACAGCAGCCCTGGTGGAGTTCGGCGGCTCCAGCCGCCATGTCGTCGACTACTTGACCGAGGTCGTGCTTCAGGCAGAAACCGAAGCACATCGCTCGTTTCTCCTCGAGACATCGATTCTCGAACGGATGTGTGCGTCACTCTGCGACAGCGTCACGCGAATAGGAGACTCGGCGCGGATTCTCGCCGAGGTCGAGCGTGCCAACCTGTTCCTCGTTCCGCTGGACGAGCGCCGTGAGTGGTTCCGCTATCACCATCTGTTCGGCGAGCTTCTGCGCGACGAGCTACGGCGGCAAAAAGGCGACACGGAGCCCGAGCTCCACCGGCGAGCCTGCGAGTGGTTTGCGTCGGCGGGCTTCCGCGACGAGGCGATCCACCACGCGATCGCGGGCGGCGACCTCGGGACGGCCGCGACCCTCGTCGCAACACAGTGGCCCGCGTACGTCAATGCGGGGCGCCTTGCAACTCTTACCGGCTGGCTCGAAGCCTTCCCACGGGATGTCGTTCGCGCAGATGCCCGTCTCTGCCTCGTCGAGGCGTGGACGCTCGTCATCCTCGGCTCCGTCGAGGAGGCAAGGCAAGCCCTCGCCGCAGCCCGGGAGGTCGGCTACGACGGAGAGCTTCCCGACGGCTCCGGCACAGTCGAGGAAAGCGTCACTCTGGTACGCGCCACATTTCCCTGGGGTGATGTTCGCGCGATGCTCGCGGCCGCGCGCGCTGCCTGCGAGACCGAGACCAGACGGAAATCAGAGTGGCAGCCACTGGCCGAGCTCAACCTCGGCTGGGCCCTAGTCCTGACGGGAAAGACCGACGAGGCGGTGTCGCCCCTAGAGCACGCGGCCGCACTCGCACCACGCTACAAGCAGTGGGTCGTCGCCGGCGACGTGCGCTCCGTTCTGGCCAAGATTTCTCTGGACGCCGGCGACCTCGCGCAGGCCGAAAGGTGGATCGGCGAGGCGCTCGAGCTGGCGCGCAGCCACGGCTTCGCCGATCTCCCTGCCGTCGGCTTCTACCACGTGGTACTCGGGGCGCTCCGTGCCCGCCGGGGAGAGCTGGAGCTGGCCGATCACGCGCTCGGCCTGGGACTCGAGCAGCTGCGGAGCCACGGCGATGCGCTGTTGATCGCAGAGGCGCTCCTAGAACGAGCTCTTGTCCGCAGCACTCTCGGTGCGCGTACCGAGGCGCGGGCCATGCTCGCCGAGGCGCGCGCCACCATCGAGAGTTGCCCTGACCCCGGGATCCTCTCCCAGCGCGTCGAAGAGGTGAAACTGACACCCGCACACGCGAGTGCCAACCCGGACAGCGAGCTCACGGAGCGTGAGCTCGAGGTGCTACAGCTCCTCGGCGAAGGACTAACCAAACCCGAGGTCGCGGCCAAGCTCTTCCTCTCGTACAGCACGGTCCACTCGCACACGAAGTCGATCTACCGCAAGCTCGACAGCTCCTCGCGGGACAAGGTTCTCGAGCGGGCACGCGAACTGGGCCTGATCGCGACCCGCTAGGCAAACGCCGGCGGCAACTACTGCAGCATCGACCGCGGGTCGAGATCATCTTCCAACCCGCACTTTCCCCCGGGGGAAATCGCGCGGCGGGTGAGGACATTCTGTCTCGCAGGCAGGAAAATGCTGCGGCG
>Ga0193730_1000136_pt1 | contig 23407 bp, 22 predicted proteins | sample U1a1metaG_FD_144919 | JGI IMG/M metagenome (GOLD analysis project Ga0193730, IMG submission 144919) | Soil microbial communities from a riparian zone of the East river system, Colorado, United States - U1a1 | ecosystem: Environmental > Terrestrial > Soil > Riparian zone | place: USA: East River...
GCAACCTTTCTGGCTCGCTGCAATCGCATGCTCAGAAGGCACTCGAGAAAAATTACGTGCGGCTCGACAAGCGGATCTTCAACAACGCACAAATCGGCGATCACTTCGCCATCATCCCCACGGCTTCGGAAGCGAAGAATCTCGATGATGCAGAAGCGAAAATTTATGACTTGGTCGCGCGCCGCTTCGTGGCCGCGTTTTATCCAGCGGCGGAATTCGATGTCACGACGCGGGTCAGTCGGGTCTCCGTGCACAAGTTTAAAACTGAGGGCAAAGTCCTGACGTCCGCCGGCTGGCTGGAAGTCTATGGGAAGAGTGCAGTAGATGAAAATTCAACGCACGGCAAAGCGCTGCCTGCCTTGATCGTAGAGGACAAGAACCAGGCAAAAACGCTCGAAGTGAATCTGCATGCCGAAGCGACCAAACCGCCGCCGCGTTACACGGAAGCGACGCTGCTTGCCGCGATGGAAACGGCGGGAAAATTAGTCGAGGACGAGGAGTTGGCCGAAGCAATGAAGGAGCGCGGCCTCGGCACGCCGGCCACTCGCGCGGACATAATCGATGGGCTCATTTACCAAAAGTACATGCATCGAAATCAGCGTGAACTGGTGCCAACTGCCAAAGCGGAGCAACTCATCCAATTCCTCACCGCCGTGAAGGCGACCGATATAACCAGCCCGGCGATGACCGGCGAATGGGAACATCAACTCCGCTTGATGGAGCAAGGGAAGTTTCCGCGAGAGAAATTCATGGCCGAAATCGTCGAGGAGACCAAAGGCATCGTCGATCGCGTGAAGAAATTCGAGGAAGACGACTCTGTCGCGCGCGAGACAGATATCCTGTCGCCGACTGACGGCAAACCGCTGCGGGAAACTTTGCGCGGCTACAAATCACAGGATGGCGAATTCATGATCTACAAGGTCATTGGCGGACGGAAAATGGAGGAGTCCGAGGTACGCGAGCTGGTCGAAAAGGGTGTCGTCGGTCCGCTCGACGGATTCATTTCCACCAAGACGCGCGCTACCTTCGCCGCCGCGCTCAAACTCGTGAAAGATGGTGAGAGCGGGAAGTGGAAAGCCGAATACGATTTTGGCGACAAGGTCGATCTCGACGCGGTGGAACCTTTCTGGACCGATCCCGCGACCGGCGCGGAATTATGCGAAGTCGGGTCGAGCTACGTTCTGCGCGAACGCGACAACGGCGAATGGAAACAAGTTTTCCGTATCCCACGCCTCATGTGCAAAAAAGAGGTTTCACGCGAACAAGCCGTGCAGTTGATAGAAAAAGGCAAGACCGATTTGATTAAAGGTTTCATCTCGAAAAAAGGCCGTCCGTTCGATGCGTTTTTGTTGCGCAACGATGCGCGGATTCGCTGGGAATTTCCACCGCGCGCTCCGAAAACCGACAAGGACGGCAAGCCCATCCAACGCAAAGCGCGGGCGAAGGTCGATCTCTCCAAAGCCAAAGTGATTGGCGAAAGCAAAGTGCACGGCGGCGAACTGGTGGAGACCGATGACGCCTATTACGTCCGCAAACCAGAGCAGGAGAACCGGCAAGTTTTCAAATTAACGAAGAAACTTTGCGAGCACGAGATCACGCCAGATGAAGTGAAGGAACTCCTCTCCGAGGGAAAGTCGCACCTCATCGAAAATTTCGTCTCCAAACGCGGCAACAAATTCGCCGCTCATCTCGTGCTCTCGCAGAAAAAGGACAAAGCCGAGTTCGAGTTTCTTCCGCGTTAGAACGTCCTGGCTGAAATTCCAAAGGGCAGGCTGTAACTCATCGCCATCGAAACGATCTACTCCCGAAATTCATTTCGAAGAAAGGGCCGCCCGTTCAGCGTATTGAAACTTGAAAATGGCAAGATCGGTTTCGAGTTTCCTGAGAAAACTGAGCAAGTTGCGAAGCCGCATAAAGAACCACGACGCTGTAACGAGAGCCTTTGATTGGCAGTTCTGCGATCGATCAAGCATTCATCGCCTGTCGCGGCTCAACTCGCTGCTGCACATGATGCACCATCGCCACTGCGGCGATCAGAATCAACGCTGCGATCACCTGGTGCGCGTGAAGCGTCGCGTGAAAGATTCCCCATGTGATGCACACCGCAGCAAGGGTTTGCATCATCTCAAAATAGCCGGCCGTCGACGCGCGTGTGAGATGTAACCCTTGGAAATAGATCAGAAGCGGAATTCCTCCGGAGATCGACGCGAGGAACAGCAGCAAGACGATCGCCCTGCCAGTGTGCGCTTGCGCCGCCGTTGGCCAAAGCGCTGCGCCGTGAAGTTTGCCGTAGGCAAGAAGAATCAGCGTCATGCATGCGAGGCCGATGACGATCCGCATACTCGAGGCAAGCCGAAGCGACATGCCTATCATCACGCCGCGGCCGGCCACAGTAGACAGTCCCCAGAAGAGCGCGCAGATCAGCGCGTACCCTGAGCCAAGATTCAGGCCGGCGCGCTCGAAGGAGACACCAATCATGGTCGGATGCGAGACAGAAACAAAGACACCTGCAATGATTGCGATGGCGGCGTAAAGGAAGAAGCGCCGGGCGAGCCGGTCGCCAAAAAGCAGGAACGCGCCAACAGTTGATATAACAGGCTGGATGTTCAGAACGACATTCACCACGGTCGGGTTCCCGTACTTTAGTGCCAGCGTGAAGAAGATCGTGCCGACTGCCGAGCCGGCGAAGCCTGAGAACAGAAGATAACCCCACGTCCTTGGTTTGACTTTTGGAATCTCGCGTAAGCACGGAATTAAAATCGGCAGGAACATGGTCAGAATGAGCACGTGTTCCCAAAACACGATTACTTTGGCGTCAAACAGCTCGTTAAGTGGAATGCGCCAGGCGCTCTCCGTCCCCCACAGTGCAGCGCCCAGACCAACCAGCCACGGACCGTAGTGAGCGCTGTGCGTTGCGCGTTCTTGCATTTGCAAGCGTGTATCGTCGGTCGTGCGTTGCGTCAATGTGAGGCGTCCTTGCGCCGGTTCAATGAAAGCGATGCGAGGACGCGTCGCACTCCAAAAGCACTTCGTGCGAAATTTATCGCGGGCGACTCCGCGTTTCGCGAAAGCTTTGGGAGTGCGAACGCGACCCTCGCGTCGCTTTTTTCCAATTGGCCCTGACAATTCGTACAAACAATCAAAGAAGCATTGACACCACAAGGAATAGTGTGGTAATTGCGATTCTCATACTATGCGTTGCCCCAAGTGCGGGTCTCGTGATGACAAGGTCATCGATTCCCGTCAGTCGCGGGATAGTTCGAGTATCCGTCGTCGCCGCGAATGTCTGAAGTGTAAGTATCGCTTTACTACGTACGAAGAAATCGAGCGCTCCGATCTGCGCGTGGTGAAGCGTGACAGAACCCATGAACCATTTGATCGGCGGAAACTGGCCGTCAGCATCGCGAAAGCTTTCGAAAAACGTTCCACTAGTCTTCTTACCTTGGAAGACACGGTGGATGAAATCGTGCACGAGCTTGAAACGAGCGGCCGTGAGGTTCCTTCGTCCCTAATTGGCGCCAAAGTGCTCGAAAAACTGCGTGGGATTGATGAAGTGGCCTACTTGCGTTACGCCTCAGTGTATCAGCAGTTTCAGGACGTCGATCAATTTGTGGATGCCATTCATACCCTTGGGCGCCGCATAAAATCGAATGCACTCCAGCGGGAATTATTTCCGTCTGAGGCTCCGCAGAATCCCGCCCCTGGATCGCACAATATTCCAACCATTAAGAAACATGGTCGCGTTTAAAGAGGAATTTCCATATCTCCGCACAGATTCGGGACAACTGTTCGAATTCAATCGCGATTGGCTGCACAGGGCGATCACGCGCGCGGCTGACGAAGCTGGCTACCCCAGTTGGTGGTTGACCGATCACGTGACCGAAAGCATCGCCTTTTACCTGCACCTGCGAAACGACGAAAGCGTGGTCGCGTTTAGTCAGTTGTCGCAGACCGTGCGGTATGTTTTGAAGGCGATCGGTTACAAGGAGATCGTGCCCTTTTTCGCGCCGGCGCCACCGCCCATTTGCATCTCATTACTTGACGTCGCTCACCATGCCGGCGCTGGCTACGAGCTCGCATTTTTTGATCTTTTGGAAAAGCGGATTAACAGCTTGATCGAAATCGGCGCCGATAATCTCCAGCTTTGCTCCCTGCAGGCTTGCGTAAAGCATCTTCGCGGAGTGAAGACCTGGACTCGTGCCTGCGACGCTTTACGGGAGGAAATTGTCTGCTTTGTGCGCGAAAGACTAATCTCTGCCATGGATCCCACAGTAGAGAGGCTCGATTGTTCGCTGCGCTAAAGGAGAGTTTACGGGGCTTGCCGAAAAGCTTCGAATCTGTGGTGTTTCGTATTTGAATTACGGCCAGAATGCGCAGATTTAACTCGAACTCTCTAGGTGACTAACCACTTCACGCCATGACCATTTTCGAAAAAATCATCGCGCGACAAATTCCAGCGAAAATTATCTGGGAAGATGATGACGCAGTCGCTTTTCACGACGTCAATCCACAAGCGCCCGTGCACGTGCTGATCGTACCCAAGAGAGTGGTTCCTCGTCTTGCAGATGCGAAGGACGCCGATCGCGAACTGCTCGGCAAATTGCTTCTGGTTGCTCGCGATCTGGCGAAGAAACTGGAGTTATCAAACGGCTATCGTGTCGTCATCAACTGCGGGCCAGATGCGGGTGAAAGCGTTCCGCATTTGCATGTGCACCTTCTTGGCAAACGCGCGCTCGCCTGGCCACCAGGCTAAGTAACGCAAGTGTCTCGCGTTACTCTATCCGCGAACAAGCGTCCAATCGATCCCGATCACGCGCCTGTCCGTGAATTGTTTCAATGATTTGGGAAACACGAGATAAGTCGCCCCTTTTCTTTCTTTGAACCCAGCAATAAGTCGCCCCTTTTCTTTCTTTGAACCCAGCAATTCCAAAATCCGTCCCGCTTTCGGTCTTCAGGATCGTCATGACTCGATTATTCTTTAGCTGCGCCTGGAGGTGACGATCGGTAGATGGTTTTTGCCAAAGAGTGTAAACCTGCGGCTTGCCGCATTTTTCAATGACATGCGAAAAGCGTGCCGTCTTAGTCTTCAGCAACTTCATGACTCACCAGTTAACAGCGCGCCGGGTTGTCGGCGCCTTACCGCATGAAAAAGTCCGCCAGAGAACTACGGCAAGGAGGATCAAACTACCGTTGCTGCATTCCTGCCCTGGCGGGATTCGTAAGTCCTCAATCCATAGCCCCTGACGGAAAGCGAATTTCTCTTCAACATGGACATCGTGCAACCGCCGATTGTCTTGGTCGAAGGCGGAGACATTGACAAGCTTTGACGTTCCTGTTTGCATCGACGCCGTGAAATGGTTGACGCCGCTGTTGCTCGTTTTTCTTTTGGCCACTGTGGCCTCCTGCACAACACTCGTTAACCGGCGCGATCTTTACAGTCCTGAACCGGGACCAGATTCGCTGGAAGCGGCGCGTCAGTGGTACGGCGTCACAACGACACGCACAACGACCACGACGACTCGAAGCGAAGAAATCGTTCAACCAGCGGGCGTGCGCCGATATTAACTCTAGTCTTGAGCGTTTAACGACAAGAGGCAATGCGCTGCGCTCTTAACCGAATGGCAGGTTCGCCTTGATGCGGGCGACATCCGTTTTGTCCACGAGCGCCGCTTTGCTCAAATGGCGCTTCCGCTTTGCACTTTTTAGTGACAGCAAATGGCGTCGAGAAGAGTGCGCCCGCAAGACCTTGCCCCCCGCCGTGATCTTAAAGCGTTTTGCCACTGCTTTACGGGTTTTACTGCGAGCGATTGCCTTTGGCATAAGGCGACAAGATAGTAGGCCGTCAGGTTTTCACAACCGCCTTTTGTTGTTCGTCTGACTGCTTTGCTTGAATGTTCGCATTGTGCGTTAAGCGCTTGCTGGCAATCGTTTCCAAGTGGAACGTTGCTGAAATTTTCGAGGATGAAGGAATCACAGAACCGAAAACCGCGCGTCATAATCGTCGGCGCTGGATTTGGCGGGCTTCAAGCCGCGAAGAAGCTCGCACGCAAGAATGTGCTGATCACAGTGATTGACCGCACAAATTATCATCTTTTTCAGCCTTTACTTTACCAGGTCGCGACCGCTGCGCTCTCACCGGCAGACATTGCGGCTCCGGTGCGCTCCGTGTTGAGCAAATCCAAGAACGTAGAGGTAATTCTCGCCGAAGTGCAGTCCGTGGACGTAGACGCCAAAAAAGTGAGAACGGCCGACCTGGAATTCGACTACGATTATCTGATTCTCGCGACTGGCGCCCGGCATTCCTACTTCGGACATAATGACTGGGAAAAATTGGCGCCAGGATTGAAGAGTCTTGAAGACGCGATTGAGCTCCGGCGCCGGATTCTCATGGCATTCGAATATGCTGAAAAAACCAACGACGAAGCGGCGCGCAAGGCGGCAATGACGTTTGTGATCATTGGTGGCGGACCCACCGGTGTCGAAATGGCCGGAGCAATCGCAGAAATCTCGCGTCATACGTTAGCGAAAGATTTCCGCCATATCGATCCGTCCCGGGCACGTGTCATTCTCATCGAAGGCGAGTCGCGCTTGCTGTCTGCCTTTCCCGAGGACTTATCGAAAAGCGCTCAAAAACAGCTCACGCATCTCGGCGTGGACGTGCGCACGGGCGTGCGGGCAACAAATCTTAATGAGGACGGAGTGCAACTCGGCGACGAATTCATCCCCTGCCATGTGAAAATCTGGGCAGCCGGCAACAATGCGTCGTTCATTGGCAAAACACTCGGCGCGTCAATTGACAAGGTCGGCCGCGTTGTTGTGAACGATGACCTTACCATTTCCGGCCATCCTGAAGTTCAGGTCATCGGTGACCTAGCGAACTTTTCACATCAGACCGGAGAACCGTTGCCTGGCGTATCGCCTGTAGCGATCCAACAAGGGCGCCACGCTGCGCGCAACATTCTGGCAATGATTAAAGGGCGTAAACCTCAGCGATTCCATTATTGGGACAAGGGAAGCCTGGCGACGATTGGGCGGAACAAAGCGGTCGCCGATCTAAAATTCATGCATTTGAGCGGTCTTCCCGCGTGGGTGGCGTGGTTGTTTGTACATATCATTTTTCTGGTCGGTTTTCGGAACCGCTTGCTTGTCCTTTTTCAATGGGCTTGGGCGTATTTTACGTTCGATAAAGGCGCGCGGTTGATCACCCGCAATTTTCAATCGGAGCAAAGACCGCCGGCGTGACTCATTTCATGTTGAGCGAAGCGAAACATCTCTGATTATTGTTTTCGATTGCCCGGCAGAAACAATCTGAGATTCTTCGCTTCGCTCAGAATGACAGCTTCGGAAATTTCCGTGCGTAATCTTCAGCGAAAAGTCGCGGTCAACGTTACCAAGGTCGAAAATTTCGCGGGGAAAGCCTTGCGCTGCTGTCTGCAATTGCACAAGCGGAAACCGACGGACTTGGATAAAGTGCATGAGGTTTTCGTGTGGCTCATTTCAGATCAGCGAATGGCTTCGTTACATCGGAAATTTATGCATCAAACGGGCCCGACCGACGTGCTTACGTTTCAACACGGCGAAATCTTTATCAGCGTCGAGACAGCGAAGAGGCATGCCCGCGCATTTGGGAACTCGCTCACGAGCGAGCTTTGCCTCTACATCGCCCATGGGCTTTTACATTTGCACGGGTTTGACGATCGAACACAGGCTGCCGCGCGGAAAATGAAAGCGATGCAGAAAAACATTCTTCGTAACTGTAGCCGGGATCAATGATCCCGGTTGACCAAATAATTCCAGAATCGGCATCACCGATGCCGACTACGGCACCCTGCAGGGTGTTTGAACTGAGAGCGTCGTATGTTAGCGTTTCCACCATGAGTCGCGAGCGACGGCGGGGCGTCGGATGCCGGGCGCAGAGCAATGATGCAGGAGGAACGACTCATGTTTTGGATGAGACTGGCTCTGTAACGACTGCGGAGCCCACCAAGGAAACGCACTCGGAAGAAGATCTCGATCTTCCCTGGCAGGTGGTGGTCCACAATGATCCCGTGAATTTAATGAGCTACGTAACGATGGTTTTTCAACGGGTATTTGGCTATCCTCGCGAGAAAGCCGAAAGACACATGCTTGAAGTCCATCACAACGGATGTTCGATCCTGTGGGCCGGCATGCGAGAGCCTGCCGAGCTTTATGTGCAGCAGTTACACGGCTATCTCCTGCTCGCCACACTGGAAAAGGTCAGTTGATATGGAGATTTGCCGGCACAATGACCAGATTGAGATCTCCGAACTGGACCCGTTTCTTGCCGAGCTCCTTCGGCAGATTCCAGCAAGCGCCAGCCCGGACGGATTACCAGCTGCCGAGCAACGTCTCTTCAGTTCTCCAACAAATGGAAAAGAACCGGAGCTTTGCGCAGAGTGGAAGCAGTACGTCGAACCTGAACTGCGGCGCCTGTTTCAGAGCGCAACCGAAACCGTGGCTGCCGATTTGGAGCAACTAAATGGTAATGAAAAAAGTCTGGCGAATCGTACGCTGCGCATTCCCGCCAAACATACCGATGCCTGGCTGAGCGCACTCAATCAGGCGAGGCTGGTCATCGCCGTAAAAAATAACTTCACCGAAGGCGAATTAAGCGACCATTTTCGCTCACCCATCGGATCGCGCCGGGACCTGAGTTTATTCCAAATAAACTTCTACGGTTTTCTGCAGGAATTTATCCTACGCGAACTGGATGGTTGAGGTCCCCCGGGCTTACCGACTACGCCTCCTTCCGCGTGCGCACCATCGCCATCAGCCGATCTTTGATTGCGCCTGAGGCTTTCGCCGGACGCAGACTCAGCGCAAATGCTTCGTGTAGCCCGTAACATTCGTCAATGTAATCTTCGGCCTTTTTCCCAAATTTCTTCCGCGCCTTTTCGAATTCCTCCACCTCTTCCGGCTCCAACGCGCCAATGACGTAGAGCCGGGATTGGTTCTGGAATTCCTTAAAGTTCACCTTTCAGCTCCTTGAGGCCGTCATAGATTTTTTTAAGTCCGAGTTCAAGCCTGGTCTTTACCGTGCCTAAGGGTGTATTCGTATTTGCGGCGATTTCGCGCTGGCTCATACCTCGAAAAAATGCGAGGTCGATAGCCTGTTGTTGGGCTGGTGGAAGGCCGGCGATCACCTTGCGGATGAGGTCACGTGTGTCACTGAGCACGATCTCCTCTTCGGTGGCATTATGTGCCCATGCATCAGGCTGTTGCTCAGTTTCGTTTTGCAGACGTTCTTCTGCGCGCGCGTAGGCCTGCTTTTTCCGCAACCCGTCAATCGCCCGTCGCCGAGCCAGTGTCACCATCCAGCCGAGCGGTTTGCCCTTTTGGGAAGAGAAGTTTTTCGCCTGGTTCCAAATCTCCATGAAGATTTCTTGCAAGAGATCGTCGGCCTCGGCTTCGTTGTGAATCACTCGCAAAATAAGCGCCTTCAAAATGCCGTTGTACCGATCGTACAGCTGAGAGAGCGCATCGGGGTCCTCCGCCTGGATCGCGTTCATTAATTCCAAGTCACTCGGAGCTCCGGGCTCGACTTGCGGGACGGCAGAGACGGCTGGCGCTCGCGGCTTTGTGAGGCGCGCACGTTTCCCTGGCTTGGGGCGGGCGGAAGAAATGATCTTGGATCGTCCCATGAGAGTTTAAGAACTTGCGATAAATCAATCAGCGGGGCACGCCCGGACTCGCCATTCAGTCTCTTAAGCTGCACAGACAACTTCGTCCACCGGTTTCCAACCGTGATAAAAAGACGCTTGGTTCGCGCCTAGCAATTGTTCAACCGATGATTGCGCACAGCGCTTTGTGCGTCAAACATTAGACGCATGGCGCAAGGCGAGACTCAAACGAGCATGGATCCGTTGTGGTACAAAGATGCAATCATCTACGAGATGCACGTCAAGACGTTTTGCGACAGCGACGGCGACGGGATGGGCGACTTCCGCGGACTGATCGAGAAACTGGATTATCTTCAGGAACTCGGCATCACTGCCATCTGGCTTCTGCCGTTTTATCCGTCACCGCTGCGGGATGACGGATACGACATCGCCGATTACTTCGACGTCAATCCAAATTTCGGCACCCTCGATGATTTCCGCGCATTCCTCGATGCGGCGCATGCACGAAATCTGCGCGTCATCACGGAACTAGTCATCAATCACACCTCCGATCAAAACCCGTGGTTTCAAAAGTCCCGGCGCGCTGTAGCCGCGACCGGCACCGGCGTCTCCAGCGAAGATCTCGCCTATAAAGACTTCTATGTGTGGAGTGACACCCCGGAAAAATACAAGGATTCGCGAATCATTTTTAAAGATTTCGAAACATCGAACTGGGCATGGGACCCTGTCGCAAAAGCTTATTACTGGCATCGCTTTTATTCGCACCAGCCTGACCTGAATTTTGATAACCCGGCAGTGCACGATGCCGTGGAGAAAGTCTGCGATTTCTGGCTCGGTCTGGGCGTAGATGGACTTCGTCTTGATGCTATCCCGTACCTTTACGAACGAGAAAACACGAGCTGCGAGAATCTGCCAGAGACGCATCAATACCTCCGTAAGCTCCGCGCCCACATCGACGCGAAATTTCCAAATCGCATGCTGCTTTCGGAGGCAAACCAATGGCCGGAAGATGCGGCCGCTTACTTTGGCAACGGCGACGAATCGCACATGAATTTTCACTTCCCGCTCATGCCGCGCATGTTCATGTCGTTGCAGATGGAGGATCGCTTCCCCATTATCGACATTCTCGAGCAGACTCCGTCGATTCCCGAACAGTGTCAGTGGGCGATGTTTCTGCGCAACCATGACGAGCTGACCCTGGAAATGGTCACCGACGAGGAACGCGACTACATGTACCGCGTTTACGCTACCGATCCCCACGCTCGCATAAATCTTGGAATCCGTCGGCGTCTTGCTCCATTGCTGGCAAACAGCCGTCGCAAAATCGAGCTGCTTAATACCCTGCTGTTCTCGATGCCGGGCACCCCGATCATCTACTACGGGGATGAGATCGGCATGGGCGACAATTTCTATCTCGGCGATCGCAACGGTTGCCGCACACCGATGCAGTGGAGCCCTGACCGCAACGCCGGATTTTCACGAGCAAACCCACAGCAACTTTATCTTCCGATCACGATCGACCCTGAATATCACTACGAAGCCGTCAACGTGGAGAATCAGCAGAAAAATCTCTCTTCGTTGCTCTGGTGGATGCGGAGGGTCATCGCCATGCGGAAAAATTTCAAGGCGTTCTCGCGCGGCTCGCTGGAATTTCTCTATCCCGACAACCCGAAGGTTCTCGCTTTCCTTCGCCGGTACGAAGATGAGATCGTTCTGGTGATAGTGAACCTCTCCCGCTTCGCGCAATCAGCGGAATTAGACCTTTCCCGCTTCGCTGGGTTCGTGCCGATGGAAGTTTTTAGCCGCAATCTGTTTCGCCCAATTAGAAAATCCCGCTACGTCATCACCCTTGGACCGCATGCATACTACTGGTTCGCCCTGCACGCGCCGACTGACGGGCGCCGCGCGCCAAGAAAGAGAACGGTGCCAGTGATCAGTGCACCAATGGAGCTGGAAACATTGCTCACCAATGGTCAACGCGCCGCAATCGAACGCGAAATTTTGCCCAGGTACCTTCAGACTTGTCGCTGGTTCGGTTCAAAGGCCCGGACGTTTCGCGATCTGAGAGTCGTTGAGCAGTCTTCGATCTCGGAGGATGCCGATAGCGCTCAACTTTGGTTCGTCGAAGTCAACTATCTCGATGCGCCCGCGGAGAGGTATGTTCTTCCAATCGAGATTGCGTCCGGCGATGCCGCTCGCGCCATTTCTCAGGCGGCTCCGCACGCTGTGATCGCGCGTTTCGAAGGTGGCGGAGAAAACATTCTGTTTGATGCAATCTGGGATCTGAAATGCCGCTCTCGGTTGTTTGACGCAATCCTGAGGCATCAGACCATGAAGGGGCGCGCTGGCGAGCTCGTCGGCATTACTGCCAAGGATTTCGAAGCTGATCAATCCACTAGCCCACAGAATTCGCAAGTCTTAAGCGCGGAGCAGAGCAACTCCTCAATGCTCTTTGATAACAAGTTCTTTTTGAAACTCTATCGCAAAATCGAGGACGGCGTTAATCCGGATGTTGAAATAACTCGGTTTCTCACAGAACACACCAAGTTTCCAAATGTGCCGGCGTTTATCGGCGCAATCGAATATCGCCGTGCTAAAGCGGAACCGACTGTGGTGTGTCTGCTACAGAGCGCCGTTACTAACGAAGGTGATGTCTGGTCGCTCACGCTGGACGCAGTCGGCCGCTATTACGAGCGGGTACTTGGTCGCAAAGCCGATCTTCAGAATGAAATCGCGCCCCCGGGAGCGCTGCTCGATGAGCTTTTCGGTGGCGTTTATCCTGAAAAAATGAAGCTGCTCGGGCAACGCACTGGCGAACTGCATCTCGCACTCGCCTCGTGTCCGGACGAACCAGCCTTCCGGCCAGAGCCATTCAACACGATGGCACAACGCTCTGTTTACCAAAACATGCGGGCTTCGCTGCGGCGCACGTTTACGCTTTTAGAAAAGAAACTCTCCGATCTTTCGGCAGCCTTCCGCGACGAAGCGAGGGAAGTGCTCGGTGCAGAACAAGAGATACTCGCACGTGAAAAGCGGCTACTCGATCGTCGCACCAACGCCGCGAAGATTCGGATTCACGGCGACTATCATCTTGGTCAGTTGCTCTATACCGGAAAAGACTTCGTCATTTTGGACTTCGAAGGCGAACCGGCACGACCACTCAGCGAGCGCAAACTAAAACGCTCCGCGCTACGCGACGTCGCCGGCATGATGCGCTCCTTTCAATACGCGGCCTACAGCGCGCTCTGGCAACCGGCCATGCGCAAAGAAGATGTGCCATTTTTGGAACGCTGGGCCGATCTTTGGTATCGTCAGATGGGCAGCGTCTTTTTGCACAGCTATTTGAAGACAACAGGCAGTGCCGTCTTCATTCCCCAGAACAGCGAGGACCTCCAAATCATGATCGAAGCCTATTTGCTCGACAAAGCAGTTTACGAAATCGGTTACGAACTAAACAATCGCCCCAGCTGGGTCGTAATCCCCGTCCGTGGCATCAAACGGTACCGAGAGGAACGAAAGAAAATATCCGCAGTGTTTTAACGCCGGGCGATTATCAAAAAACCCACTAAATACTTGCAGCGATCTAGCCTGCGCTTATAAGCACACTCAACCAATTTATGAACCAATATCTCGACAACATCGACAATGACATCGCGGAGAAACATCTCTTGAAACATCCGTTTTACCTCGCGTGGGCGCGCGGAGAATTAAGCAAGGAGGCGCTTACCGATTATTCGCGGCAGTACTATCATCATGTCGCAGCGTTTCCGACGTATCTATCGGCGGTGCATGCGAACTGCGATGATCAGGCCACGCGGAAACAATTGCTCAATAATTTGATTGATGAGGAGGCTGGCTCGCCGAATCATCCCGAGCTTTGGAAGAAGTTTGCGGACGGTCTCGGCGTCGAAGACGCCGAGCTGACGCGAACCGAGAAGCAACCGGAGACCAAGAACCTGATCAACACATTCCGTTCAGTTTGTAGGCAGCGACCAACTGCGGAAGGCCTCGCGGCACTTTACGCGTACGAGAGCCAAATTCCATCGATCTGTGAATCCAAAATCGATGGACTGAAGAAGCATTACGGATTCACCAAACCCGAGCATTATGAATATTTCACAGTTCACATCGAGGCAGACCGCGAGCATTCCGCTGCGGAGCGCGAAATGCTGAGCCGACATGTCGACAATCGAAATTTCGAATCGGTGAAAGTCTCGGTGAACTGCGTTCTCGACGCGCTTTGGGATATGCTCTCAGGCGTTTGCCGTCGTCACGCCATCGCGTGCTGATTGATGTGGGCCCAGGCGCTTGACACAAGCACCGCTGCAACTTTACCGCGGACGCAAGACGAGGAACGAGCGCATCCGACCACGACACACTGACAAGACCTGCGGCTTGCTGGGATCAAGTGAGGTAACGATCTTGCTGTAATCCGCAACCGACGTGACCGGTTGTTGATTGACTTCCTCGATCACATCGCCTTTTCGCAATTCCGCGACGCCACTGTCAGGATCGACGCCGCTGACCACAACCCCTTGCACATTGGCGGGCAGATCGAGTTGCCGCGCTGTTTCTGGAGTCAGTTCTTCCACCTGAATCGACGCGAGAGGTCCGCCGCCGCCTTCTTGATCGCCCGGTTGCCCGGGACGTTGCGGCTGTGGCTGGTTTCGTCGAGGCGTGACACCCGAACTTTGATAATCGATCGGTTGCTCTTTAATCTGCGTTTTCACCTTGAGCGGTTTTCCGCCGCGTATGATTTCGAGCTCCACTTGCTTATTCAATGGCGTCTGGGCCACGAAGGTCCGCAGCGCGCTGAAATTCTTCACGTCACGCCCGTCGAATTTTTGGATGACATCACCTGGCTGAACGCCTGCCTGGGCTGCGGGCGATCCGGGCGTCACGCCCGCGACCGGGACTCCGTCCGCATCCGAGCTGCTTTCATCGGGTTGTAGCGCCTGGGTCTGGATCCCGAGGTAACCGCGAATGATTCGCCCCTGTTTTAACAGGCTTTCCAGCGCCGTGCGGACTGTGTTTGATGGAATGGCAAAACCGATTCCCTGCGAACCGCCCGTGGTCGAGGCGATCGCCGTGTTGATCCCAATCACTTCGCCGCGGAGGTTGATCAGCGGCCCGCCACTGTTTCCCGGATTAATCGCAGCATTGGTCTGAATCAAATCTCCAAAGAAATCCGTCCGGTTCGGTCGTCCTTTCGAGCTGATGATTCCGTCTGTCACCGTTTCCTCGAATCCAAATGGGTTGCCGATAGCCAGCACAAAATCCCCCGGCTGCACAGTGTCCGAATCAGCAAGCTTGAGCGGCTTGACGTTCGGATCGTCAATCTTGAGCACAGCCAGATCAACCTCTGAATCCGCGCCCACTAACCGCGCCTTCTTGGTCTGCCCGTCGCTCAATTGAACCTCAATCTGATCAACCTGATTCCCTTCTCTATCGGTGACCACATGACTGTTTGTGATGATATGGCCTTCGTTTGTTACGATCACACCGGAGCCAAGCGAGTTTTGCACGAGGGTCTCATCGCGCGGACTACGAAATTGCCGCCGGTTGCGAAAGAAAAACTCGAACGGATCAAGCTCGTATTCACGCCGGACACCAACCTTCTTGGAAGTTTTCACGGCAACAACTGACGGGATCACGCTTTTGACAAGTGCGCGACGCTCCCGGTTCAATGCCTCCAACGACGGAACTTGTTTTGGATCCACGCTCGGATTCGACGCCAGCGTGTACTTTTCCGGCTTTCGGACAGAAGGTAGATTCAGTCCGCCGTGCTTCAGGCGATAGTCGTAAAGCAGAGAAATTCCCGCGCTGACCAGCAGGACAAAGAGCAAAAATTTCGCAAAATTTTTCATTAACTAACGTTGGAAAAGGTTCGTCCCTGTTGTTCGACAATTAAACGCCGGAAACGTTGATTCTCAGGCAATTCCAAACGCGGGTCCCTTTCTAAAATCGATACCGCGGCTGCCCGCGCGCGTCGCATCAAATGCGCGTCTGTCCTTAGGTTACCGATCTTGAGCTCAGGCAGGCCGCTCTGGGCTGTGCCGAGCAGATCGCCCGGCCCGCGTAATTCCCAGTCCGCTTCTGCTACTTCAAAGCCGTCACTTGTTCTTTCTAAAACAGCCAGTTTTGGAGAAGCCTCTTTCGCCTGCGCCGAGGTAAGTAAAATGCAATACGACTTGTGCTCTCCGCGACCGATTCGTCCCCGAAGTTGATGCAGTTGCGCGAGGCCAAAACGCTCCGCGTTTTCAACGAGCATCACAGTCGCGTTAGGCACATCTACACCGACCTCAAGCACGGTCGTGCTGATCAACGCGTTCGTCTCGCCGCGGCGAAAACGTTCCATGGTCACCTGTTTCTCCGGCGCCGGAATTCGACCGTGAAGCAGATCGCAGCGGAACGGACGCAAACGTTCCCGCCACAATTCGTACTCGGCCGCGGCGGCTTTAGCATCGAGCTTTTCACTTTCATCGATCAACGGATAAATCACATAAACCTGGCGACCGGCCTCCAACTGTGTTCGCAAAAAGGCAAGCACCTCACCGAGCTTCGACCCATCGCGCACAGCGGTAACGATTTTCCCACGGTTCCGAGGCATCTCATCGATCGTCGAGACATCGAGGTCGCCGTAGATGGTCATCGTTAACGTCCGCGGGATCGGAGTGGCAGTCATCACCAGCACGTCGGGCGCCGGTTCGCGGGCGCTCAATTGGGCGCGTTGCGCGACTCCGAATTTATGCTGCTCATCAATCACAACGAGCCCCAAGTTTGCAAATGAGACTCTTTCATACAGCAACGCGTGCGTTCCGATAACGATTTGTGCTTCCTCGCGAGCCAAACCCCCTGCGCTCTTGAAGAGTGGCAATGGCCCGCTTTCCTCCTGCCGGGCGGCAGTTCGCAGCGCCAGGCGTACGCTGAGCGGCTCGAGCCAGCGCCGCAAGACATCGTAATGTTGCTCCGCCAGGATTTGCGTAGGCGCCATGAACGCCGCTTGGTAGCCACCCTCGACGGCGAGCAACATGCCTGCGATGGCAACAACGGTTTTTCCCGAGCCCACGTCGCCCTGTAACAAACGATTCATCGGATGACTCGCCGCCAGGTCATGCCGAATTTCACCGATTACTTTAGATTGCGCAGTAGTTAACTCGAACGGCAACGACTTGAGAAACCTATCGAGCAGTGCCCCTGCCCCACAGTGTTTCTCGCCCCGTCGGACGGACGCATCGGCGCGTCGCGACGCAATCAGCATTTGCATCGCGAAGAATTCGTTGAGCACCAGATGTTCGTGCGCGGCGTCACGCCCTTCCCAGCTATCAGGGAAATGAATCGCGCGAATCGCGTCGAACCTCTCGCCCTTAACAAGATTGCGTGGCGCCAATCTTTCCAATCCGGCATCAGTGGAAGGAAGTTCATTCAACAGCCTGTAAATCACGCTGCGCAACACGCGCTGCGAAAGACCTTCCGTCGCAGGGTAGATCGGCGTGATCCTGCGAAAATGGATCGAGATCTCCTCGTCATCCTCGATGACTTCGAATTCTGGATGATCCATGCAAATTCGCTTCCCGCGTAGCCGGGGCTTGCCGAAAACCACCATGCGGTGACCGGTGGCGATCATTTTCTGGACGTAATGAAGATTGAACCACCGGCACACCAGCGGCTCGCTCAAAGCGTTTGGCTTCGATTCTTGCAACGTGGCTTCGAAAATTTTCTTCCAGCCGCCGAAACGCCGAAGCGACGTCTTGACCACCTCCCCGCAAAGACAGATCGGAATATCGTTCTCCTCGCGTGGAAACTGCGGAAACTCAGTTCGATCTTCATGGCGCCGCGGAAAATGCGTAAGCAAACCTTCCACCGTCTCGATGCCCAGTCGCTTCAGCGCGAGAAGCTTTGGGCGCGGGATCCAATCTAATTCTTCGAGTAACTGCGAAGTTGCAACGCTGCCGGGCAACGGTCTCGGAGACACTTGTGATCCGCGATCGCTGATCTGTGATCGGTTAGATAGCTTCACGTTGTTCACTGTTCACGCGCGCGGTGTTCTGCTTGCCGCACTGCTTCGATCTGCATGGCAACCAGGGTCTCGCCGTCATAATCGTCAGCGCGGATCCGAAATGCGATGTCCCACGGCGCTGGCGGCAGCGGATTTGTCACCCCATCAAAATAAACCGCACGGCGATGGCGATTGCCCTGACGCAGACGAAAGATGAGATGCTTTTCGTTAACTACTCGCGGCGGGGCAACCGGCTCGACCTCGCGTGCAAGGAAAAGCGGCTGGGGATTTCCATTACCAAATGGCTGCAACATCTCGTGCCACTGCAGAAAATCTATATCGATCTCCGTGAACGCCAGCTCGTGGTCCAGTCGAAGGCAAGGTTGTAGAGCTTCTTCGGAAAGAAGTTCGCGCGCAGCTTTGCGAAACGCTTCAGCAAAGAGGCCGAAATTTTCCTCGTGCAATGCAAGACCCGCGGCCATTTCGTGTCCTCCGAATTTGTCGAGTCTCTCCGCACAGCAGCTCAACGCTTCGACCAGATTCAACCCTTCGATGCTTCGTCCGCTTCCTTTGCCTAGTCCGTTCTCGTCGAAGCCGATCACAATGGTTGGTCGATGATACCTTCGAGCGATCCGCGACGCTACAATGCCAAGCACGCCCGGATGCCAGCCGCGAGCGCCAACCACGATGGCTGCGTCGCACGCCACATCGAGTCGATCCTCTATCTTTTCTATCGCTGCGTCGAAAATTTGTTTTTCCACTTCCTGGCGCTCGCGATTCTGCTGATCGAGTTCTGCCGCGAGCATTGTCCCCTCGCCGTCATCGTGGGTAAGCAATAGGCGTAAAGATTTCTCCGCCGTGCTCAAACGTCCTGCAGCGTTCAATCGCGGCCCAAGCCGATAACCAATGTCCTCAGGCAAGATTGGCGGCCGCACTCCGGCAACTTGCATTAATTTCCTCAGCCCGATACGCGAGGTCTGCGCAATCTCGATCGCGCCCCGCTGCACCAAAACGCGATTTTCGCTACAAAGCGGCACGATGTCCGCGACTGTGCCGAGTGCCACAAGGTCGAGCTTTGATTTCAAATCGAAGTCAGGCAGCGGCCTTGTTTTCAGCAATGCATGGCAGAGTTTGAAGACAATCCCGACGCTGCAAAGATATTCGAAGCCAGAGTCCAGTGTTTTGGGATTCACGATTGCAACGCAGTTGGGCAACGCGGACTTCGGCTCATGATGATCGAGGACGATCACGTCCACGCCGCGTTTCCGGAGATCGGTTATCTCTTTTACCGACGATGTCCCGCAATCGATAGCGATCAGTAGTTGGGGTCGATATTGTCCGACACAACGCTCGACGCTTTCGGGGCTCAAACCGTAGCCCTCCTCCATACGCAGCGGCAAAAACAATTCCGGAGCGCCACCGTATGCACGTAACATTTCCGCAAGCAATGCCAGGGATGTCACGCCGTCCACATCGTAATCGCCGAAAAGCACGATGCGTTCCCGTCGATCTAAGGCCGCGAAAATGCGGGATACAGCCGCGTGCATTTGGGGCAGTAAAAACGGATCGCTCAGCGAGCTTAGGCGTGGCTGCAGGAACGCGTTCACCTCTTCGGCGCCGCGAAATCCTTTTCGTAAAAGTAACCGCGCGATGCACTCCGAGCCGCAGATTTCGTTCCATGAAATTCCCGATCCGGCTGCATTCAGCTCCTCAGGGCGCGCAATGATCCATCGGCTTTGCGGCCGGGTAAATTTTCCAAGCGGCTGCGCACCGGCTTGATTGCCCCCTACGCGGCTTTGCCGCGTAAAAACCTCGCTGTCCGGTGAAGACGAAGACGGTTTGCCTGCGCGGCTTTGCACCGATCAGTTTATTTGCGGAACAGTCTCTGACAAGACGCGATGAATTACCTGCGACTACGTCGCGATCGGACTCGACAAAGAGCGATTTTCACTGCAAAAAGCCCCATGATTAGAGCGATACCGCTTTTCATAATGGGTGTCCCTTTACTCATCGCCGCGGGTTGCTCAACCAGCGGACCAAGCGGTTCAACCACGCAGTCTGCAGCTGCCCAGAGAGATTACGAACGATTATCGGGCACGTGGCAACTAACCCGCGGAGTCGTAAACGGAAAACCCGTGTCTGCGAGTGTGGCGCGAAATACAATCCTGGCCACCGATCACAACACATTTCGATTTCCAAAGGCGAGCGGCGTTGGCACCCATCCAGCCGGGACCTTTACGGTGAATCCCGCTACGAGCCCCAAACAAGTTGATTCAATCGCAGAAGGCGGACCACATGCGGGTCAACTAACGCGCGGCATCTACGAGATTCTCGATGCAAACCATAAGCGCGCGTGTTGGGGTCCGCCCGCTGGCCCGCGCCCGACAGGGTTTACGTCTCCTCCAGGAAGTGGACGGATTCTTCAATATTGGAAAAAAATTGGACCAGTGCCCTCCGGTTAGAGATACATCGAGACGAAACCGATAATCCGGCTGTGTCACAGACAAGCAGATTCAAATGAGATTCCGCTGGTTAGTGCTCATCTTTGTTTTTCTGCTGCTCGTCTACGGTGTCTCGCCGTACTTTTCGTTCTGGCGATTCACGGCAGCACTTCGGTCTGGTGATAGCGCGGCGCTGAGTTCACGCATGGATTTTCCAGCAATTCGAGCGTCGCTAAAGAAACAGCTTGTTGCGCGATTCGCCCAGGGAACGGCAACCCACAAATGGTGGAATAACCTCGGACCAACACTGATCGACACGATTATTGATGCTTACGTAACTCCGGAGGGCATCGCCGCGCTGATATCTAATCCGGAAGTCCTGAAGAACCTCCGACATCCGCAAGAGTTCCGGTTCCCTACCGGTAAAACTGAAGACTGGTCAAAAGTAAAACACGCATTCTTCACCGGTCCGCGCACTTTTGTGGTCGATCGAGAGGGAATCAAACTTCGGTTCCGTTTCACAGGTTTGGGCTGGAAGCTCCACGAGCTCGATCTTGGTCTGGGTGAGGCGAAGCAATAGTTCTTCAACGAACGAAATCGCTCACTAAACAACACTGAGAGCCAGGTCGCACTTTGGAAGCAGACTGTGCTTGATGCACAAACTTGCGAAGATTCGCAGACCCTCTTTTTCTTTTTTGCCAAAGCTGAATCGAAGATGTTCACGGTAATAGCGCGAAAGGAATTCGCGAGTGACTCCCTTTTGGGGACCGGGGTCGGCGACCCCGGCTACAAGTTCTGAAATTAAGTGATCAAGATCGTCCAGGTTTTCATTGCGCAAAGCACGCAGGCCGTTCGCGATTTGTTTTGGGTCGGCGACTTCGGGGCGAATAAGCCACAGAGCGTAAACAAATGGAAGTCCGACGGATTTTTGCCACTCTTCTCCGAGGTCCCAGAAGGAAAATTCGTTCGCGTACTGTTGCCTGAAACGGATGGCTTGATCGCCGATGAGCAATCGGGCGCCACGGCCTGTTTTTAATTCCGCCGCGGTAGACCATACGGATGTGCTGCTCCGAACCACGCGCGAATTCAATCCGAGCTCCGCGATTAAACAACGCAAAAGATTAGCAGAAGTTTCCGATGCAGGATCGAGTTCGATCTCTTCGATCTGTCCAATCTCGCCGTGGTGCGCGACAACGACACTGTAAACCGGTCCGCCCGAGGAAATGGAAACATCGTCAACGATCCGGTAAATAGGGTTACGCAGAAATTCGAAGCTGGAGACGAGTGCAACATCGAGTTTGCCCGTGGCAAGTTTATTGCAGAGCGCCGATGGATGATCGAAGTCCACGTTGCCTTCCCAGCCGTGGATGAGCGGCCAGGAGTTGACATATTTTACGCAACCGATGCGGAGCATTCCGTTCCCAGGCGCGCCCGGCGGTCACGCCCTACCATTCACGCACAGACCAGCTCCGGCTCGTTAGGCCCACCGGTTGGCACCGCGCCATTCAAGCGCCGATAGTAGCTGTCACGCTGCACCGGTTCGCGACCCGCTTCGCGGATTGCATGTTCGAGAGCACCCACAGTCTGCTGCTGCGGAGTGGTTGCTCCGGCCATGTGGAAGATCTTTTCCTCCAGAATCGTGCCATGCAAATCGTCCACGCCATAGCTGAGCGACACCTGTGCGAGAGGCAACCCGAGGCTGACCCAATAGGCGGTGAGATGATCAATATTATCCAAATAAATGCGGCTCACTGCGAGATTGCGAAGCTGTTCGAATGCGGAGGCGCGCTTGATCTGCGCAAGGATCCCATGGGATTGGGACGGTTCGAAAGCAAAAGGAACGAAGCCCGTGAATCCGCCTGTCTCATCCTGTAATTCCCGGAGCTGGCGCAAATGACCCACCCGCTGCGGAAGCGTTTCGATGTGCCCGTATAGCATGGTGCAAGTGCTGCGGCCACCCATTGAATGCCACGTCCGATGAACGTCGAGCCATTCGGCAGCGGTCTCTTTGCCACGGCAGATTTTATCGCGAACAGCGGGATCGAAAATCTCCGCGCCACCGCCGGTGATCGAGCCGAGGCCAACCGCGCGCAGCGTTTCCAGCGTGTCACGGATCGGCATCCGAAAAATTCGCTGGGCCAAATGGCGGACTTCGATCGCCGTAAAGGCCTTGATGTGAAGGTTAGGATTGAGAGCGCGCAGCCTTTGCAAAAGTTCCAGATACCACTCTTTCTTTAGCGTCGGGTGCAATCCCCCCACCATATGCACCTCCGTGACTCCAAGGTGAAGAGCGTCTCTCACTGCCCCGATAATCTCGTCGATTGCATATTCAAACGCGTGCGCGTCGCGTTTTTTGGCAGCGAAAGCGCAGAACTGGCAGGATAGGATACAAACGTTCGAGTAGTTGATGTAACGGTTGTGGATATAGGTTGCGTAGTTGCCGTTCTTTCGTTTGCGCACAACGTTCGCAATCATTCCAAGGGCGTTAAGATCATTCGCACGATACAGAGCGAGAGCGTCTGCCTCTGAAATCCGCTGCTGCGCTTCAACTTTTTCTGCGATCGGCCTGAGTTCTTTCGGAATAAGCTGGTAATTCATGCGGACGCGAGGCCAAACCCTCGACAACCAAGCATTGCACAGGCCGCTTCAGCCTTGCAACAAAAACCATGGCTACGAATGCGGCGAAGGGCGAATTTTGGCTAGTTGCCGTTTTTCTGGCAAGCTTTGTCTCAGACAACCGTCTAAATGAACCGATGTCTGGCGACGATCGTGGAAACAAAGGGAGATCGGAAGAAGACGCCGATGACGTGCGCCTCATGCAGCTTATCGGCAAAGGTGACACCATTGCGCTGGAGGAACTGATCGAGAAACACCAAGCTTTGGTGGCGGGCACGGTGGCACGCATGCTGGGCAGCAATTCCGACGTCGAGGACATCGCCCAGCAGGTATTCATTCGAGTCTGGAAAAGCGCACGTCGCTATGTCCCGCGCGCTAAATTCACCACCTGGCTGTTAAAGATTACGCGTAATCTGGTCTTCAACGAACTGCGCCGCGCCAAACGTCACGCTCATGTTCCGCTCCAGGCGGAACCGGGCGCAGAGGATCCCCCGCTGAAGGATGAGACGCAGTCCCCTCCAGACGCTTCACTTCTGGAAGGGGAACTTCAGCGAACGATCGAGGGAGCAATCCTCCAGCTTCCCGAAGCCCAGCGAATGGCGCTGGTGTTGCGGAGATATGAGCAACTTAGTTATGAGCAAATTGCCGAGGTTCTCGATCTTTCGGTGCCTGCCGTAAAAAGCGTTCTCTTTCGCGCGCGCACAGAACTG
>Ga0193730_1000138_pt1 | contig 23049 bp, 20 predicted proteins | sample U1a1metaG_FD_144919 | JGI IMG/M metagenome (GOLD analysis project Ga0193730, IMG submission 144919) | Soil microbial communities from a riparian zone of the East river system, Colorado, United States - U1a1 | ecosystem: Environmental > Terrestrial > Soil > Riparian zone | place: USA: East River...
GCGTTCATGCGCGGCCGGACGCTGAACGACTCGTTCATCATTCTCGACGAGGCCCAGAACACGAGCCCGGAGCAGATGCAGATGTTCCTGACGCGCCTCGGTTTCGGCTCGAAGGTCGTCGTCACCGGCGACGTCACCCAGGTCGACCTGCCGCGCGACCAGGCCTCGGGTCTGATCCAGGTGCAGGACATCCTCGCGTCCCTCGACGGCGTCGCCTTCGTCCGTTTTGGCCACGAGGACGTCGTCAGGCACAAGCTCGTGCAGCGAATCGTCGAGGCGTACAGGCTGCACGCGGAGGAGACTGGCACCGAGCGGAGCAGATAGGAACGTGATCGCCGTCGAAGTCTCGAATCGCAGTGGCGTCGAGGTCGATGAGAAAGGCGCCAGCGAGCTCGCCCGCAAGGTGCTCGCGGCCGAAGGCGTCGAGGACGGCGAGCTCGGCCTGCTCTTCGTCGGTCCGGATGAGATCCGGGCCCTGAAGCGCGACCATCTGGATGTGGACGAGCCGACCGATGTGCTCTCGTTTCCGATCGACGGCCGGGAGCGCCTGCCGGTGGGGGTGCCGCGTCAGCTCGGCGATGCCGTTCTGTGTCCCCAGGTCGCCGGCGAGACCTGGAGGCAGCCGCTCGTGCACGGACTGCTCCACCTGCTCGGCTACGAGCACGGGGCCGAGATGGAGGCCAAGGAGCACTCGTGGCGCGCTTGACGCTGCCCCGCGCCCGGCCCCGGCGCGACGGAAACGGAACCGGTCAGCAGGATCGGTTGGGCATGCCGCTGCGGCGTTCGCCCTCGATCCTCGACAGCTTTAACTTCGCCTTCGAAGGGATCATCCACGTGCTGCGCACGCAGCGGAATATGCGCGTACACCTCGCGGCCGCGATCGCCGTGCTCGTGGGGGCGGTCTGGGTCGGGGTCTCGAAACTCGAGCTGATCGCGCTGCTGCTCGCGATCGCCTTCGTCTTCATCACCGAGATGGTCAACTCGGCGCTCGAACAGGCGATCGACGTCGCCACGACCTCGTTCGACCCGCTTGCGAAGCTCGCGAAGGACGTCGCGGCGGGCGCAGTGCTGATTGCAACGGTGAACGCGGTCGCGATCGGCTACCTGGTGTTCGCGGGCGCGGTTTCGGAACGGAGCACGCGGGTGCTCGACCGGCTCCGCGACGCGCCCGCGAACCTGACGCTGATCGCACTCGTCCTGACGATCCTGGTCGTGATCGCGACCAAGGCGTATACGGGCCGAGGCACCCCCCTTCGCGGCGGCCTCCCGTCAGGGCATGCCGCGCTCGCCTTCGCAGGCTGGATGGCCGCCACGTACGTCGTCGGCGCCGAGCACCGGTTCCTGATCTCGTCGATCGCGCTCTTGATGGCCTTCCTCGTCGCTCAGACGCGGATCGAGGCAGGCGTTCACTCGGCGGTCGAGGTCGCCTACGGCGGTGTTCTCGGCGCGCTCGTCACCCTGGCCGTGTTTCAGCTCTTCTCGTGAGCGACGACCTGCTCGCCAGGGCGGAGGCGGTCGCGGCGCGGGCGTACGCCCCCTATTCGAAGTATCACGTGGGGGCTGCCGTACGCGCGCGGGACGGCCGGATCTACGAGGGCGTCAACGTCGAGAACGCCGCTTATCCGCTCGGAATCTGCGCCGAGCGGACGGCGATCGCCTGCGCCGTCGTGGGGGGCTGCCGCCCCGGCGACCTGGTCGAGATCGCGATCACGGCGTCGCCGTGCGGTGGCTGCCGGCAGTGGCTGCACGAGTTTCGCCTCGAGCGGATCACGTTCCCCAAGCCCGGTGGCGAGGTCGTCTCCTACACGCCCGGTGAGCTCCTGCCGGAGACGTGGGACCTGCCGGCGTGACGAATCGTCACGCTTGCGCGACGACCGGGCACGTTCGCGCCACACACGCGTGTGCTCTCGGTTTTTATCCTTGCCGGCGCGACCGGCGTTTGGACCCCACCCCCGGGGGTGGGCGGTTGAGACGCTCCGGCCCGAGCCGCCGATGAAGAGCGGGTTCGTCGCCGTCGCGGGGCGGCCGAACGTCGGCAAGTCGACGCTTGTGAACGCGCTCGCCGGCGGCAAGGTCGCGATCGTCTCCGACAAGCCGCAGACGACTCGGCAGCGCATCTTCGGAATCGCGAACGGCGACGACTATCAGCTCGTCCTCGCCGACCTGCCGGGGTTCCAGCGTCCCCGCGACGCTCTGACCGAGCGCATGCAGCGGACGGTCGATCAGTCGTTCGAGGAGGTCGACGCCGTCCTCTTCGTTCTCTCGGCTCGCGAGCGCATCGGCGCGGGCGACCGGTTCATCGCCCAGCGCGTCTTCTCACTGGGCAGACCGGTCGTGATCGCCCTCAACAAGGTCGACCGGCTGAAGCCGGGCCACATTGCGGGGCAGATGCAGACCGCCTCGCAGCTCGGCGACTTCCACGCGCTGCATCCGGTGAGCGCCGTCACCGGCGACGGGATCGCCGAGCTTCGCGAAGAGCTCGTGGGCCTGTTACCGGAAGGGCCGCTCTACTTCGCCGCCGATCAGCGCACCGATCTCGCCGTCGAGCACCAGATTGGCGAGCTCGTCCGCGAGAAAGCGCTCCAGCTGACTCGCGACGAGGTCCCGCACGCGATCTCGGTCGAGGTCGACGAGCTGGGGGAGAAGGTCGTGCACGCGACGGTCTTCGTCGAGACCGAATCGCAGAAGCAGATCGTCGTCGGCCGCGGAGGCTCGGTGATCAAGCAGATCGGCACCCGCGCCCGGCCCGAGATCGAGCTCGTCCTCGGTCGTCAGATCTTCCTCGAGCTTCAGGTCAAGACGCGCCCGAAGTGGCGCCGCGACGCGGCGATGCTGGAGCGACTCGGGATTTGACGGCGCTGCTGGCGCTGTTCGACCTCGACGGAACACTCTTTCTCACACATGACCCGCTGAGCGGGCGCGCCCTCGTCGCGACGCTCGACGAGGTCTACGGAGTCGAGGTGGCCGCTGCGGCGCCTGCCAACGTCGAGCATCGGGGCCTGAGCGCGAAGCGGATCGCCCGCAACGTCCTTCGCGCCGCCGGCCTGGCCAACCCGGCGATCGACGAGCGCCTCGATCGCTGGTGCGCCGGCTTCGCAGCGCTTTACCTCGAGCTTCTCGCCGAGGCGGACACGAGTGCGTGGCAGGCGCGCCCTGGTGCCGCGGAGGGCCTGAGCCGGCTGCAGGCCGAGGGCGTCCGCTGTGCGCTTGTGACGGGCAACCCAGAGCCGATGGCCAGGGCGCGCCTGCTACGCCTCGGTCTCGAGCGCTTCTTTCCGCCTGGCGGGGGCGCATTCGGCTGCGAGGCCGAAGAGCGAACGGCCTTGCTCGAGCACGCTCGTCGTCGGGCCGGCGACTGGCCTGCCGACGCGACTTTCGAGATCGGCGACACGCCGCAAGATGTCGCGAGCGCAAAGGCGGTGGGCTTCCGCTCGATCGCGGTCAGCTCGCCTCGCACCCGCCAAGCTTCCGAGCTGGCCGGCGCCGACGTTGTCGTCGACGACATGGAGGGCATCGTCCAGGCGCTGCTGAGCGCCTGACGCTGAGCACCGAGGTCTCCGTCACGGCCCGACCGGTTTGCCGCCTTGCGCGGGCTACACTCATCGCATGGCGCAGGCGCCGGCCCTCCCGACGGGTTTCGAGCTTCCGCTCGAACCCAGATTGCCGCGAATCGGCTCCGTCGACCAGGTCGCGGTCGAGGCGCGGGCGACAGACCTGTCCCGCCGGTCGATCAAGCGCGAGGCGAAGCTGTTCGCGCTCGATCTCGCCGTCCGGATGATGGACCTGACCACGCTCGAGGGAGCCGACACGGCCGGGAAGGTCGCCGCGCTGGCGTCGAAAGCCGTCCGCCCCGACCCCTCGGACGCAAGCATTCCCTCGGTCGCCGCGGTCTGCGTTTACCCGAACCTCGTGCAGACGGCTCGCGAACGGGTCGGCGACAGCGGCGTCAAGGTCGCCTCCGTCGCCACGGCCTTTCCCTCTGGCCAGAGCCCGACCGACCTGAAGGTCGCCGAGGCTCGGCGCGTCGTCGAGCTCGGTGCCGACGAGGTCGACATGGTGATCGACCGGGGCGCCTTCCTGGCCGGGCGGTACGCCAAGGTCTACGACGAGATCGTCCAGGTCAAGGAGGCGATCGGCGAGACGCACCTGAAGGTGATTCTCGAGGTCGGTGAGCTCGGCACCTACGACAACGTCCGGCGCGCCTCGCTGCTCGCGATCGCTGCGGGCGCCGACTTCATCAAGACCTCGACCGGCAAGCTGTCCTCGTCGGCGACCCTGCCGGTGACGCTCGTGATGCTGGAGGCGATCCGCGACGTCTTCGAGGAGACCGGGCGGCGCGTCGGCATGAAGCCAGCCGGCGGGATCCGCAACGCCAAGCAGGCGGTGCAGACGCTGGTGGTCGTCCACGAGACGCTCGGCCTTGACTGGCTGACGCCCGACCTCTTCCGCTTCGGCGCCTCCTCGCTCCTGAACGACGTCCTGATGCAGATCCGCAAGCAAAAGACCGGGCGCTACCAGAGCCCGGACTACTTCACGATCGACTGATGGCAGAGCTCGAACAGCGCGGCGACCGGGCGCCGGTCCCGTCCAAGTGGGAGTACGAAAGCGCGCCCGAGTCACGCGAGATCGTCACGCTCGAGGAGCGCTACGGTCTCTTCGTCGGCGGTGAGTTCGTCGAGCCGCGCTCCGGTGAGTACTACAAGACGATCGACCCCTCGAGCGAGGAGTTGCTCGCGGAGATCCCGCAGGCCGGGGCCGAGGACGTCGCGTTTGCCGTCGGGACGGCGCGAGCGGCGTTCGAGGACGGCTGGTCAGCAGCCGCTCCCGCCGAACGCGCGAAGTACCTGTACCGAATCGCCAGAATTCTGCAGGAGCGCTCACGCGAGTTCGCCGTGCTGGAGTCGCTGAACGGCGGCAAGCCGATCCGCGAGTCCCGAGACGTCGATCTGCCACTCGCGGCGGCCCATTTCTTCTACTACGCCGGTTGGGCAGACAAGCTCGAGTACGCGTTCCCGCACCGCCGGCCGAAGCCGCTCGGCGTCGCCGGGCAGATCATCCCCTGGAACTTCCCGCTGCTGATGCTCGCCTGGAAGATCGCGCCCGCGTTGGCCGCGGGGAACACAGTCGTGCTGAAGCCGGCGGAGACGACGCCGCTCTCCGCGCTGCTCTTCTGCGACGTGCTGCGCCAGGCGGAGCTGCCGCCCGGGGTCGTCAACATCGTCACGGGGGATGGCGCGACCGGCGCGGCGCTCGTCAAGTCGGACGTCGACAAGATCGCCTTCACGGGCTCGACGGAGGTCGGCAAGGCGATCCAGCGCGAGCTCGCGGGGACGGGCAAGAAGCTGACGCTCGAGCTCGGCGGGAAGGCCGCGAACATCATTTTCGACGACTGCGCGCTCGACCAGGCAGTCGAGGGAATTGTCAACGGGATCTACTTCAACCAGGGTCACGTCTGCTGCGCCGGCTCGCGGTTGCTCGTCCAGGAGTCGATCTACGAGCCGTTGATCGAGAAGCTCAAGCGTCGGCTGACGACGCTCCGGGTCGGCGACCCGCTCGACAAGAACACGGATGTCGGTGCGATCAACTCGCGCCAGCAGCTCGAGAAGATCGAGGAGCTCGTCGCCGCCGGCAAGGAGGAGGGAGCGGAGATCTACCAGCCGCCCTGCCGGTTGCCGGAGAAGGGTTACTGGTTCGCGCCGACCGTCTTCACGAACGTCGCCCAGAGCTACCGGATCGCGCAGGAGGAGATCTTCGGGCCGGTGCTCTCGGTGCTCACCTTCCGAACTCCGGACGAGGCGCTCGAGAAGGCCAACAACACGCCGTATGGGCTCTCGGCAGGCGTGTGGACGGAGAAGGGCTCGCGGATCCTCTGGATGGCGCAGCGGCTCGAGGCAGGCGTCATCTGGGCAAACACCTACAACCGCTTCGATCCGGCCTCGCCGTTCGGCGGCTACAAGGAGTCGGGCTTCGGCCGCGAGGGTGGGCGGCACGGGCTCGAGCCCTACCTCGATTTCGACGGAGCCGAGGCGTTCGGTGGCTGAGCGCGGCGCCCGCCTGCCGGTCAAGAAGACCTACAAGCTCTACATCGGCGGCGGCTTCCCGCGCTCGGAGTCCGGCCGGACTTACGAGGCGGAGGGGCAGAACGTCGCGCGCGCATCGCGCAAGGACGTCCGCGATGCGGTTCGGATTGCGCGGGCCGCCCAGCCGAAATGGGCCGGCCTGACGGCTTACAACCGCGGCCAGGTGCTGTATCGAGTCGCAGAGATGCTCGAAGCGCGAACGCCGGAGTTCGCCGAGCTGACCGGCGATGAGGCCGAGGTGCACGCGGCCGTCGATCGGTTCGTCTGGTATGCGGGCTGGGCCGACAAGCTCGCGCAGGTGCTCGGCTCGGCGAACCCCGTCGCCGGCCCGTACTTCAATTTCACAGTGCCAGAGCCGACCGGCGTCGTCGGCGTGCTGGTACCCGACGAGCCACCCCTGCTCGGCCTCGTCTCGCGACTTGCGCCGGTTCTGGTGGGAGGCAACGCCGCGGTCGTCGTCGCGTCGGAGTCGCGGCCGCTCGCGGCGATCGAGCTCGCGGAGGTGCTCGCAACCTCGGACGTTCCGGGTGGCGTGGTCAATCTCCTGACGGGTTTTCGGAGCGAGTTGGCGCCGGTGCTCGCCTCCCACATGGACGTGAACGCGCTCGACGTGACCGGAGCCGACGGCGACGTCCCCGAGCTCGAGCGGCTCGCCGCAGACAACGTCAAGCGGATCGTCCGAGGCTCGATCGATGTGCAGAGCCCCTGGGAGATCGCCGGTTTCTTGGAGCTGAAGACGGTCTGGCACCCGATGGGTGTCTGACCGGGCCTTGTCCGTTGGCGCCGCCGTAAGGCGTACCCAGCCTCCTCCCCGCTGCGAGCCTATCCAGGGAATTCGCGCGCGTGGGTGACGGGATCGTCAAGAATCTGCGCTGATGAACGTGGGGCGGCGCTTCAGTCAGGCGATTTCGGAAGGCGACGGCATCTCGCTGGTCGCCAGGGTCTCGGGTGCCGACGAAGCGGCGCGGGTGGAGGAGCAGGGTGCCGAGGCCGTTCTCGTCCCTGCCGCGAGTGACGGTGCTCTCGGGCAGATCAGAGCCGCCACGAGCTTGCCGATCCTCCTTGTATGGCCCCGCGGACTGCCTGAGCCGCCCGGGGAAGCCGATGCCTGTTTGCTCGATCTCGGCGAAAACGTCGAGTCGGTTGCGCAGCTCTACGGCGAGCTGGCGGGCGCCTTCGAGCTCGTATTCCGGATCCACGACGAGGAGCACCTCGAAGCGGCGCTCGAGGAGTTGGATCCCGAGATCTTCGTCCTCGCAGCGCCGGACGCTGATGGCGAAGAGGCTCTGGAGCGCGTGCTCGACCTTCTGCCGGACGTTCCGGCTGGCAAGCTGGCGATCGCCGAGCTACCGCGGTCGACCCCCGACGATGTCGGTGCGCTCGAGCGTGCAGGTTTCGACGGCGTCATTGTCGAGCCGCGCAACGTGGCCGACCTCGTCGGCGACCCTCCGCCAGACGTTTAGATCCTCAGAAGCGGGCAGGTGAGACAGGTCGGCCCGCCGTCGCCCTTCGAGAGCTCCGTGCCCTCGTAGGCCAGTACCTCGACGCCCGCTTGCTCGAGGCGGCGGCGTGTCTCGGGATTGCCCTCGACGGCGAGGGCGACCCGCGTGGCTAGCGCCAGCACGTTGGCGCCCATCGTCTCGAACTCGTCGTCCGGCACCGCGACGATCTGGATCGCCCGCTCGGCGAGCAACTGCGCAAGCCGGGTCGGCAGCAACGGCGGGTAGGCGACGACGAGATCCTCAGCGAGAGGGCTCAGCAGCGAAAGCAGGTGCATGACCTCGCTCTCGCCGTGCCAATGCGGCAGGTCGAACGTGACGACGTCGAGACCTGTGAGCTTCGCGAGCGCGTCGGCGCCGGGCTGATTCGTCCGGTAACCGAGCCCCACGAGCAGCGTTCGCTCGTCGAGCCGGATCAGGTCGCCACCCTCGGCGAGGCAGGGCTCGCCGAGTCGTCCGGCGATCGGGACACCCGCCCTCGCGAGATCGATGCCGAGCGCTTCCGGCTCACCGCGCCGGCCGGGCTTGCCCGGGCGGAGCAAAACGGCGCCGTCGTCAGCGATCAGGACCGGGTCGTAGACGTAGATCGCATCCGGGTCGCCCTTCACCGGCGCCTCGGCGAGCACGACCTCGGCGCCGGCACCGGCGAGCAGCTCGGAGAGGGCTTCGTGCTCGCGCGCGATTCCAACCGGCTCCGGCTCGGCCCGCCAGCCGTACTCGCACCAGAACCGCAGATCTTGTGATCGAGGCGGCCGAAGCAACACTCGACGAAGCGGCGCGGTCATGTTCGAACAGCCGTGAAGCTTTGGCTCCGTCGTGCTCATCTATGACGTCAATCATCGCGCAGGCGAAGTCGCCCACGCTTCGTCACCGTGCCCGGCTTTGCCAGGCACGGTTTGGGACCGCTCACCACTGCGCTGATCGCCTTCAAGTCGTCATGGCGCAGCCGGCACCGGACTTGAACGCGGGATTAGCCGAAGAAGGCCTTGGCGACGTCGTACCACTCCGGCGGCACGGTCTTCAGCTCCGCGGTCGCCTCCTTGAGCGACACGTCGACGATGCGGTCGCCCTGGAGCGAGGCCATCTGACCGAACCTCTCCTCGTGCGCGAGGTCGGCCGCTGTCAGGCCGAAGCGCGTCGCGAGCACGCGGTCGCGCGGAGTGGGGGAGCCGCCGCGCTGGACGTGCCCGAGCACCGTCACCCGAGTCTCGTAGCCGGTGCGCCCCTCGATCTCGCGCCCCAGGGCGTCGCCGACGCCCCGCTGGGAGAGCCGCGTATGACCGAATTGGTCCTGGTCGCCTTCGACGGCTAGTCCTTCGAGCTCGTAACCTTCTGAGACGACGACAATCGAGAAATCCTTGCCGCGCTCGTGCCGGCGGCGGATGTCGTCACAGGCCTCGTCGATCGAGATCGGCTGCTCGGGGATCAGGATCACGTCGGCGCCGCCTGCGATCCCGCTCATGACGGCGATCCACCCGGTGTGGCGGCCCATCACCTCGACGACCATGACGCGGTTGTGGGACTCGGCGGTCGTGTGCAGGCGGTCGATCGCCTCGGTGGCGATGAAGACCGCTGTGTCGAATCCGAAGGTGTAGTCGGTCCCGTTGAGGTCGTTGTCGATCGTTTTCGGCACCCCGACGACCGGGAAACCATGTTCCTCGAAGAGTCGCGTCGCGACACCGAGCGTGTCCTCGCCGCCGATCGCGACCAGCGCATCCAAACGCGCTCGCTCGAACGTCTCGCGCACGCGCTCGACACCACCCTCGAGCTTGTACGGGTTTGTCCGAGTCGTGCCGAGGATCGTCCCGCCACGCGGCAGGATCCCCGAGATCTCCCGCGGCCCGAGCGGCTCCAGCTCGTCTTCAACAAGCCCCTGCCACCCGTCGCGCACCCCGACGACCTCGTACCCGCGCTGAAACGACCGCCGCGCGACCGCGCGGATGACGGCGTTCAGTCCCGGACAATCGCCGCCGCCGGTGAGGATCCCGATTCGCTTCGCCACCGGCGAGATCATGCCGAAGGTGGGAGTCGAAGAACGTGGGGGAAACCATGTTTCCCCCACGAGCCCCCTTCTTCTTGTTTCTGGCGACGCAGCCCACAGCGAGCCTCTCGGCGGGCAAAGCCCGCCTTCGGCGCTCAACCGAGCGTTCCCGTCACCGCCGAGTGCCGAAGGTGGGAGTCGAACCCACACGGGGCGTGAGCCCCACCGGATTTTGAGTCCGGCGCGTCTGCCAGTTCCGCCACTTCGGCGCGAACGAAGAGTAACTTCCTTCAGTTGCCGAGAACGTTCGCCGGCTCGGCAAGACCGCGCTCTTGCCGAGCCTCGGAACGGTTCTTGGGCAAGAAGGAGGGGGCTCATGGGGGAACCATGGGTTCACCCATGCTCTCCGGCGCGTCTGCCAGTTCCGCCACTTCGGCGCCAGAGAAGAGTAGCCCTGTTCAGTCGTCGACACGGTTGGCGGGCTCGGCTAGAGCGCGCTCTTGCCGAGCCCCAGAACGGTTCTTGGGCGAGAAGGAGGGGGCTCACGGGGGAACCCATGGGTTCACCCGTGTCAGTCAAAGTTGAAAGCCTGGGCCGCTGCCCTGATACTTGCGCGCGTCAGAGCAGCGTCCGGGGCTCCACGACTCGGGGGGACTGCTTGCAATGTGGACATCCGGGCTACGGAGGAGGAAGAGTGACGAAACGTGTGACGATCGGAGTACTCCTCGTCGCAGTCGCTGCGCTGGCTCTCACTGCGGCGGGCTGCGGCGGGGGAAAGAAGAAGAGCAGCAGCGGCGGAGGCGGCAACGGCGTCACGGCACTGCCCGCGTCGTCCTGCAACCCGGTTCAGTACAAAGGTTCGGGCAAACCTGACTATTTGATCGCTTCGGACCTGCCGCTGATCGGCGGCTCACGGACCCAGACCATCCAGATGAACCAGGCGATCACCTACGTTCTCTCCCAGCAGGACTGGAAGGCCGGCAAATACAAGATCGCGTTCCAGCCTTGCAACGACGCGACGGCCCAGCTCGCGAAATGGGATCCGACCAAATGCAGCGCAAACGCCCATTCCTACGCCGGAGACAGCAGCTTGATCGGCGTCGTCGGCACATTCAACTCGGGCTGCGCGGCGATCGAGATCCCGGTCCTGAACAAGGCGCCGGGCGGCGGACTGATGCTGATCTCGCCGGCGAACACGTACGGCTGCCTGACCGAGCCGTGCGCCGGCAACGAGCCTGAGAAGTACTACCCCTCCGGCACGCGCAACTACGCGCGCGTCGCGCCGAGCGATCCGAACCAGGGCGCGGTCGACGCGAAGTTCCTGCAGGGCAAGGGCGTCAAGAGTGTCTACATTCTGAACGACAAGGAGGCCTACGGGCTCGGCGTCGCCAAGAACTTCTCCGGCGCTGCCAAGGCACTCGGGATGACGGTCACCGGCTTCTCGGCCTACGACCCGAAGGCGGCGAACTTCCAGGCGACGTTCACCAAGATCAAGAACACGAATCCGGACGCCGTCTTCATCGGCGGCCTGATCGACGAGAACAGCGGCCAGTTGATCAACGACAAGGTCGCAGTACTCGGCGACAACAACAAGGTCAAGCTGATGCTTCCGGACGGCTTCACGACCGACGCGGTCTTCCAGCGGTCCGAAGGCGGGACGCCGAACGCCAACGGCGCCTACTTCAGCGTCGCGGGTGTCGGCATCGACAAATACAAGGGAGCCGCGCTCAAGTTCATCGACGGCTTCAAGACCCAGCTCGGCGGCAAGCCGGTCGATCCGTACGCGATCCTCGGCGCCCAAGCAGCGCAGGTGCTGCTTGACGCGATTGGGCGGTCCGACGGCAGCCGCACGTCTGTGATCGACGAGGTTTTCAAGACCAAGATCACCGACGGCCTGATCGGCAGCTTCGAGCTGAACAAGAACGGCGACTTGACCGGCGCCAACGGCGCCGCACTGCTCTACACGATCTACCTCGGCGCCGGAGGGCATCTGAAGACGCTGACGACGACGAGCCCGGTTCCGAGTCTCGTCTCGGCCGCGCGAAAGGCGGCTTCAGGCTAAGCAACTCGACGTTCGGGGAGGGCTGGGAGCCCTCCCCGAACGTCTTACCCACTCCGACACTGGCAGTCGAAGCCCGCACCAGCCCGACTTCCCCGCTGTCCGCGCTACGCAACCGGCGGCGGCCCGCTTTCCTGTCGGTCCTCGGCCTCGTTTTCGTCGGGCTTCTGCTCGCCTGGTTGATCGTCAACCTGATCAAGTCGCCGACGGATTTCTTCAACGTCTTCCTGATCGGCTTCACCCAGGGCTCCGTCTATGCGCTGGTCGCGCTCGGCTACACGCTCGTCTACGGGATCCTTCAGCTGATCAACTTCGCGCACGGCGACGTGTTCGCGCTCACCGGCCTCGTCGCCACCACGTTCATCTCCTCGCTCTTCAACCTCGATACCGGCACCGCCGTGCTGACAATCGGGGGCGGCCTGCTCGTGACCTTCCTGGGGGCGGCGGCGCTCGGCGCCGCGGTCAACTCGTCGATCGAGTTCGTGGCCTACAGGCGCCTGCGGAACGCGCCGCGGCTCGCCGTCCTGATCACAGCGGTCGGCATGTCGTTCATCGTCCAGAACGTCTCGCTCGCCATCTATGACGTCAACGCGAAGAGCGTGCCGCACCTCGTGCCTGGGACACCGGTCTTCACAGTCGGTGGCGTCCACTACGACTGGGACGCGCTCTTCGTCGTTCTCGTCACGGCCCCCGTGCTCGTCCTGCTCAGTTGGCTGGTGAAGTCGACGAAGCAGGGCAAGGCGATGCGCGCGACCTCTCAAGACCCCGAGGCTGCGGCGATCATGGGGATCGACGTCAACCAGACGATCTCCTTCACGTTCGCGCTGGCGGGCGCGCTGGCGGGTGTTGGGGCCGTGCTCTTCCTGACTCAGTACAACATCCGCTACGACACGGGCTTCACGCTCGGGTTGATCGCCTTCACGGCGGCTGTGCTGGGGGGCATCGGCAACCTCACCGGAGCCGTGCTCGGAGCGATCTTGATCGGCCTGATCCAGGCCTTCAACGAGGGTCTCTCGTGGTTCGCGCCCGGTGGTGACTGGACGAAATCGATTGTCTTCGGGCTCCTGATCGCCATCCTCGTCTTCCGCCCGGAAGGGCTGCTGGGCGAACGGACGCCGGAGGGGGCGTGATGGGGCCTCGCGGCCGCCGCATGCGCGAATACACCCGTGGGCAGGCCGGGCGAGCGGCGAGAACGTCCCGGCTCGATCTTGCTCTGGCGCAGTGGCGGCGGATCCCGCCGCGGCTGCGCGGACTCGTGCCGCTCTTCGTGTTGCTGTCGCTCGCGATCACCTATCCGTTCTATGTCGCGAGCCTGCCCACGAACATCCCGGTCATCCTCACCCTCCCGACCGTGCACGACTCGGTGACGATCATCGTGTTCGTGATCATGGCCGTCGGGCTCAACGTCGTCGTCGGCTATGCGGGACTACTCGATCTCGGCTACGTCGCCTTCTACGCGATCGGCGCGTACACGGCCGGCTGGCTCGCCTCGGGCCAGTTTCAGCAGGTCAACTTTCACTTCGGCGCAATCGGCGTCAACTCGAACGAGACCGGGATCCACATCTCGGTCTGGCTGGTGCTGCTTCTGGCCGGCGCGATCACCGCGATCGGCGGGATCCTGATCGGCCTGCCCACGTTGAGGTTGCGCGGGGACTATCTCGCCATCGTCACGCTCGGCTTCGGCGAGATCATCCCCCAGTTCGTCCGCAACGCCGACAACCTGCACGGCTTCGACCTTACGCACGGCACCTTCGGAATCAGCCCGATCGACGCTCCGGGCTTCGGCCACACCCTGCACAACGCCGTCGGGTTACCCGTCCGCTACGACGACTCGTTCCCGCCGACGCCGGACCGGCTGTTCTTCTGGACCGTGCTGGCCGTGCTGCTTTTGACGGTGTTCTGCTCGATGCGCTTGCGCGACTCGCGGCTCGGGCGCGCCTGGATCGCGATCCGTGAGGACGAGACCGCCGCCGGCGCGATGGGGATCCCGCTGATGCGGACGAAGACCTGGGCCTACGCGATCGGCGCCTTCTTCGGCGGCGTCGCGGGGGCCTTTGTCGCCAGCTTCAACTCGGGGGCCTTCCCGACGCAGTTCGACTTCAACATCTCCGTCTTCCTGCTCTGCATGGTCATCCTCGGCGGGATGGGCAGCCTGTGGGGCGTGGTGGTGGCGGGGACGATCCTGGCCTGGCTGAACGTCGAGGGCCTCGGCAACATCGGCTCCTGGTTGAACGAGAACGTCTTTCCGGCCTCGCATCAGATCGACGTCCCCAAGTACACCTTCGGGATCTACGGGATCATCATCGTCCTGATGATGCTCTTCCGGCCGGTGGGCCTGATCCCCGAGCGGCGCCGCAAACGTGAGATCGAGGAGGGCACCCGGGGGTCCTTGGACGAGCCCCTCTACGAGATGCGTGGCGCCAACGAGCCGGGCGCAGGCGAGCGCGGGGAGTCTGGGAGGATCCCGAGAGGATGAACGGCACCGGGCCGAAAGCGTTGCTGGTTGCCGAGAACGTCCGGAAGGAGTTCGGCGGCCTGCTCGCGGTCAACGACCTCGACTTCACGATCCCTGAAGGATCGATCGTCAGTCTGATCGGCCCGAATGGGGCCGGCAAGACGACGTTCTTCAACATGCTCACCGGCCTCTACCGCGCCACCTCCGGTCAGATTCTCTTCGACGGCGTCGACATCACGACCAAGCCGCCACATGCAATCACGAAGCTCGGCGTCGGCAGGACATTCCAGAACATTCGGCTCTTTCCGCAGATGACGGCGCTCGAGAACGTGCTCGTCGGAATGCATGCGCGCCTGAAAGGCGGCATCATCGGTTCGATCCTCGGCCTTCCACGTGTCCGGCGAGAGGAGCATGCTGCCGAAGAGAAGGCACGCGAGCTGCTCGCATTCTCGGGGCTGAGGAGGGTGGACGACGAGCTCGCCGAGAGCCTGGCCTACGGCGACCAGCGGCGACTCGAGGTAGCCCGGGCGCTCGCGACCGAGCCTAAGCTCCTACTGCTCGACGAGCCGACGGCGGGCATGAACCCTCAAGAGACGGTTGCGTTCCTCGACTTCGTTCAGAAGCTCCGCGAGGAGCGCTCGATCGCGATCCTGCTGATCGAGCACGACATGAAGGTCGTGATGGGCGCCTCCGAGCGTGTGACGGTGCTCGACTACGGCGAGAAGATCGCTGAGGGCTCGCCGAAAGAGATCCAGCAGGACGAGCGCGTGATCGAGGCCTACCTTGGCAAGGCGGCAACCACGTGAGTCGTTGCGGGGAAGGGGTAGGGGGCTCGTGGGGGAAACATGGTTTCCCCCACGCGACCGAGCCGAAGGCGAGGGAGGCGGCTCCGTGAGCGCGTCGGCGGCGGGAGCGCGCGAGCCGATGCTTCGCCTCGACGATGTCCACACCTTTTACGGCTCGATCCAGGCGCTGAAAGGGGTCTCACTCGACGTCTACGAGGGCGAGGTCGTCACGCTGATCGGCGCGAACGGCGCCGGCAAGTCGACCACACTGCGCTCGATCAATGGGCTCAATACCCCGCGCGAAGGGAAGATCTTCTTCCAGGGCAAGGACATCACCCGCCGGTCGCCCCACGACATAGTCGGGATGGGCATCTCGCAGTCGCCCGAAGGCCGGCGGCTTTTCCCGCACATGACAGTGCTCGAGAACCTCGAGATGGGCGCGTTCCAGCGTCGTGACCGCTCGCAGATCAAGGAAGACCTCGACCGGGTCTACTCGCTCTTCCCGCGGCTCGCCGAGCGCAAGAGCCAGCGGGCCGGCACGCTTTCGGGCGGCGAGCAGCAGATGGTCGCGATCGGCCGGGCGCTGATGGCGCGCCCGAAGCTGCTGATGTTGGACGAGCCGTCGATGGGGCTCGCGCCGATCTTCGTCGAGAGGATCTTCGAGATCGTCCACGAGATCAACGAGCAGGGAACGACGATTCTCCTCGTCGAGCAGAACGCGTTGATGGCACTCGACGCCGCCGACCGCGGCTACGTGCTCGAAACCGGCCGTGTCGCTCTCGCCGACGACGCAAAGAGCCTGCGCGCGAACGAGCAGGTACAGAAGACCTACCTCGGCATCGAGGGCTAGGCAGAAACTCTCAAGGGGAAGTACGGAGGGGAAAGGAGGAAGCCGACTCTGGGCGGCCCTCCGGCGCGGCCGTGCGCCATGTCGAGCGCCGTCCCGATCCCCTGCGAGGGCACGAAGCCGAGCTGCCGGGCCGCGACCGAATCGCGGCAACCCGCGACGATCACCGCGCCGAGCCGGCCGACGGCCGGGGCGCAGGCGCTCCAGTCCATGAACGGAAGCAACGGGTGGCACGACCGCCGCTCGCGGTACGCCTCGATCGCCCGCGGGTCGGCGACGGCGGCATGCTCGGCCTCAATCAGCTCGACCGGCTCGCGCCCGAGCCGCGTCGTCGCCTGGAAGAAAGCGCGGTATGGCTGCTGCGTCGGGTGCGCGAAGCGGCGGTGGAAGCGGTTCAGCAGGATCGCGGTTCCGCCCTCGGCCACCGGAAAGCCGTCGCGCCACATCCGCAGCGCCAGCCCGAGCGCAAGATAGGCGGCGAGCAGCGGGTTCGGCCGCTCGCGGGGGAGAAACGGCGTCGTCCGCGGAATCCCGATCACAATCACGTCGAGCTGTCCGTCGAGCCGAGCCGACCGCGTCTCGACGCCGCGGAGCAGCGCCTCAGCGTGAGCGACCGAAGGCGGGCCGCCGTAGGCCGCGGCGACCGAGAGCTCGCGCCGCACCGAGCGGATGATCCGGTCCCGAGCCCACGCTGGCAGCAACCCGAACGGCCGGCGCAAGGGCGAGCCCGCGATTCGCTCGAGCGCTGCCTGTTCGTAGGGGTAGCCGCGGGCGGCGCCCGAAAGCCGCGGATGGTTGAAGGTCAAGGAAGCGCCGATCACGGGTACGCGCCGCGACAGCGCGCGCTCAAGCGCAACGGCCAGCTGCCAGCCCTGCGAAGCGCTGGTCTCCAGGAGCGAGTAGGCGCCCGCGGCCCGCAACGCCTCACGTCCAGAGGCCCCGAGCAGCGCCGCCGGGCCACCGTGGAGCACGGTCTCGGCCGCCGTGACGACGACGATCGCGTCGGTCTCGAGCCGGCTTGGGTGGACGTTGAGGGGGATCCGGCCCGATTGTCCGATCTCGACCAGGCCGGGATCCTCGACGTCGTGGATCACGACGCGGCCGCGGAATCGCCGGGCGAACTCGGGCGAGACGATCCCGAGCTGCTCGAGGTCGCGCTCGCCGAGCCGCCGCGCCAACCCTCCGGCGACGAGCAGGGTTTGGTTCTCGACGGGAACCCCGGCGCGCCTGAGCTCGTCGACGACGGCGCCGATCGCCGCTCGCCGTGGGTCGTTCTGGGCGGTGGGGATCGGCAGCGACGGCGGCTCGATCACGATCGTCGCCCGGCCGCCTCGCGAAACGAGAGCCTCGAGCGGCTCGCCGGCGAGCGGAAACCGGAGCGCGTCTCGGACGGCGGCGCCGACGTCGGCGATCGCCTCGCCGGGGGCCTGCGGTCGCAGGATGACGGCATCGTCGGGCGTGTTCACCACCGTCAGCCGCGACCCCGCGAGCATGGGGATGCGATTCACGGCAGCGCGCGGTAGAGCCTGTAGTAGGTCGGACGAAAGCCGCGGCGCGGCCAGTGCCGCGACGAGAGCAGGTTGACGGACCGCCAGTCGGTCGTCATCGCGCGGAAGCCATGCTCGCGCGCCCAGGTCAACACGTGTCCCATCAGCGCCAGGCTGACCCCGGACCGGCGCGCCGCGGGCAGCGTCGCCGCGTGCGAGAGGTCGATGTTGTCGTCCGGAACGCGGAGGTCACCTGTGGGGCGGCGGTAGAGGACGGCGTGTCCGAGTGGCACTCCGCCGCGCTCGGCGACGAAATGGGTGTACAGCTCGGGGTCGTCCCAGAGATCGCTCCAGTCCGCACGGAACTCCTCGTCGCTCGGGATCGCTAGGCCGGAGAAGCTCGGCGGCCCCGCCTGGTGCTCGTAGAGGCTCCGGTCGAGCCTTGCGACCAGGTCGAGATCGTCGGGGGTTCCCGGCCGGATCTCGACATCGGCTTCGACGGGCTTCATCGCCGCCGTCTCCCGCACCGCCCAGACGAACTGGACGCCGAAGGCGAGCCGCAGCCACGGATCGATGAGCGCTTCGTCGCTGGCTGGCATCAGAGCGAGATGGCGAGTGGCACCGGCCGCGATCCAACGGGCCGCGAGCGCCGCGTATAGGTCGCGGATCGTCTCGCCCTGGCCCTCTGCCGCCGCGCAACCGGCGAAATCGACCATCCCGCGGCTGTCGCCCAGCAGTGGGTCCTCCTCGACCCGACCGATCAGGTAGGCGACCACCTCGTCACCGCTGAGCGCGACGACGCCGCCAGCCTGCTCGTGATCTAGATCACGTTCCAGCTGAGCCTGGAAGTCCGATACGTCCGGGAGTAGCGGCTCCGATTTACGGTGCCGGCCGTGGCGGTCCGAGAGCAGGGCCGCCGCTGCGGCGAGATGCTCCTGCTCGAGCGGCTCGATTTCGATCCCGGGCATCGCGGCGGGACGATAGCTTTGCGGTGGATGCCAAAGACCCTGACCGGCGAGGAGCTGCAGCTCGACGACGCGCCCGCGCGGGACTCCGAGCTCTTCCTCGTCGACGGCAACAACCTCGCTTACCGCGCCTTTTTCGCTCTGCCTGAGGAGCTCGCGACGAGCGAGGGTTTCTCGACGAACGCCTTGCTCGGCTTCACGAACATGCTGTTCAAGCTGCTCGCGGACTACAAGCCGAAAGGGGTCGCGGTCGCCTGGGACACCCGCCCGGTCCACCGCCACGAGCTGCTCGAGACGTACAAGATCGAGCGGAAGCCGATGCCCGGCCTGCTCTCGGAGCAATTCCCGTTCTTCCGGCCGATCGTCGAAGCCTTCGGCTATCGAAATCTCGAGTTCGAGGGCTGGGAGGCTGACGATGTGATCGCGACGCTGGCGACGCGTGCGGACGAGGCCGGCGTCAAGACCACGGTCGTCTCGACCGACCGTGACGCCTTCCAGCTCGTCACGGACAACGTCGCGCTGATGATGACACCGCGCGGCGTCTCCGACGTTCACGTCTACACCCCCGAGCGGGTGGAGGCCCGGCTTGGGATCAGGCCCGACCAGGTGCCGGATTTCATCGGCCTGAAGGGCGACCCCTCGGACAACATCCCGGGGATCCCGGGCATCGGCGACAAAACCGCCGGCCAGCTGATCGCGCAGTACGGCTCGCTCGAAGAGGTGATCGAACATGCCGACGAGTTGACCCCCGCGCGGTCGAGGGCGGTCAAGGAGCATGCCGAGCAGGCGCGCGCGGCCAAGGAGCTTGCGACGATGCGGCGCGACCTCGACCTCGACTGTGACCCGGCGGAGCTCGTCCTGGCGCCGCCCGACCGCTCGCAGCTGAAGGAGATGTTCCGGCGCTTCGAGTTCCGGAATCTGCTCAACCGGGTCGATGAGCTCGACGAGGCCGTGCCGGCGTCTCCGCGCGAGGTCGAGGGTGTCGCGGTGCCGTGGCGCGAAGGTGAGCTCTCGGGCTCCGGCGGGTTCGCTGCCGACGCCGATCGCGCCGCGCTCGCCACCGAGTCGGAGGTCGTGGTCGGCCCGCGGCCGGTGAACCTCAAGGGCGAACTCGTCGCCCATGACGCCAAGGCCCTGCGCGTCGAAGCCGCCGACGACACGATGATCGCGGCGTACCTGATCGAGCCGAGCCGCGCCTCGTACGAGCTCGACGACCTCGCCGCCGAATACGGGGTCGAGCTGCTGCCCAAGCCGGAGGCCGAGGAGGAGACCGCTCGGCTCGTCCGCCACGCCGCGGCGACGCTGAGACTGCGCGAACCGCTGCTCGAGCGCGTTCGCGAGCGCGGCCACGAGCAGCTCTATCGCGAGATCGAGCTGCCGCTGACGCCCGTCTTGGTGGCCATGGAGCAGGTCGGCGTCAAGATCGATACGTACCGGATGGGCGAGATCACGGCGCGGCTCGCCGACCGGGTTGAGGAGCTCGAGGCCAAGGCGCACGAGCTTGCGGGCGAGGAGTTCATGCTGGGTTCGACGCAGCAGGTGGCGCGGATCCTGTTCGAGAAGCTGGAGCTGACCCCGGGCCGGAAGGGCAAGACGGGTTACTCGACGGACACGCGCGTTCTGCGAACGATCCGCGGCGAGCACGAGATCGTGCCCGTGATCGAGGAATGGCGGGAGTACTCGAAGCTTCTGAACACCTACCTCGGGCCGCTGCCGTCGCTGCTCGGCGAGGACGGTCGCCTGCACACGACCTTCAACCAAACCGTTGCCGCGACCGGCCGGCTGTCGACCTCGAACCCGAACCTGCAGGCCATTCCGATCCGCACCGAGCTCGGCCGCGAGATCCGCTCCGCGTTCGTCGCAGAGCCCGGGTGGAAGCTCGTCTCCGCCGACTACTCGCAGATCGAGCTACGGATCCTCGCTCACGTTTCCGGTGAGCCGAAGCTCCGCGAGGCGTTCGCCCGCGGCGAGGACATTCACCGTGCGACTGCGGCGGAGGTTTTGGGGGTCGATCCCGCCGAGCTGACGACCGGCCAGCGCTCGATCGCAAAGATGATCAACTTCGGGATCGTCTACGGGATCTCGGCGTTCGGCCTCTCCGAGAACCTGGAAATTCCGCGTGAGGAGGCGCAGGCCTACATCGACGCGTACCTGGCGCGCTTCCCGCATGTGCAGGACTTCATCCAGCGAACGATTGAGCAGGCGCGGGAGGACGGCTACACGACGTCGCTGCTAGGCCGGCGCCGGCCGGTCCCCGAGCTGCGTGCCTCGAACCGGCAGACGCGCTCGCTCGGCGAGCGTTTGGCCGTCAACTTCGTCATGCAGGGCTCGAATGCGGACATCATCAAGGTGGCGATGATCGCCATCCACCGCCGGCTGCGGGAAGAGGGCCGCGCCGCACGCCTGGTCTTGCAGATCCATGACGAGCTCCTGCTCGAGGCGCCTGAGAACGAGGTCTCGGCAGCGAAAGAACTGGTCCACGACGAAATGATCGCCGCCTACGACCTCGAGCCGCCTCTGGCTGTCGACGTAGGCGCCGGCGAAGATTGGAACGAAGCTAAATCGTGAAAGTCCGGCCCGCTTCGCGGGCCATGACGACTTTCACGATATCGGTGGCAATGCCGCCCGCAGCGGCCGTGACGGGCAAAGCCCGCCACGGCGGCGGAATAAGTAGGTTGAATTCGTTTCGCATGCAATTCGCACTGCCCGATGGCTACAACCTCAACGTCGAGGAAATCGGCAGCGGCTTTCCGCTGATCGTCCTCCACGGCGGGCCTGGGATGGACCACTCCATGTTCCGGCCGTACCTCGACGCCCTCGGAGACGAGTACCGGGTGCTCTACGTCGACGAGCGCGGGCAGGGGCGCTCCCAGCGGGTCGACCCAGCGACGCTCTCGCTCGAGGTCTTCGCCCGCGACGTCGACCTGCTGGCCGAAACCCTCGAGCTCGACAGCTTCGCCCTGCTCGGCCACTCGTTCGGCGCGATCATCGCCACGTATCACGCGACCGAGCTCGGGACCGCGACCGCCTATGTCATCTCGGCAGGTGGCGACTCGAGCGAAGCGCTCGAGGCCGACGTCCAGGCGGCGCTCGACGCGCTCGGGAACGATGGCAAGGCGATCGCCGCCTCCTGGGAGGACGAGAAGACCGTTGAGACCGAGGAGCAGCTGAAGCAGCTTCTGCGCGATCAGATGCCGTTCCACTTCCACGGGGAGCCGCCGCTCGGCTACGGCGAGGAGACGGTCGGCTCGCCGGAGGTGCTCCGGTACTTCGCGAGCATGGGTTACGGCGCCTTCGACTATCGCCCGAAGCTGAACACCGTCGCCAAGCCGACACTCGTCATCGTCGGCGAGTACGACCGCACGACCACTCCGCGCGCCGCGCACGTCCTGCACGACGGAATCCCGGGCAGCGAGCTGCATATCGTCCCCGAGGCAGGCCATATGAGCTTCGTGGAGCAGACCGATGACTACCTGTCTGCCGTGCGCAACTTCCTGGCTCGAGCGACGTAGGGACCTCCAACGCCGAGGCTATACTGACCGCCGCTTTGGCGAACGAGACAGTCAACCCCGAAATCCAGACCAGCGAACCAGAGGCGCCGCCGCCCGACCTCGACGACTCCGCGTTCTGGACGACCGGCCCGGAAGGCGAGCTCGTCCCGAATTACGACGCCACCTTCCCGACGATCAACGAGGGGGAGGTCGTCCACGGCACGGTCGTCCGCGTCGACAAGGATGAGGTGCTCGTCGACATCGGTTACAAGTCGGAAGGAGTCATCCCAGTCGCCGAGCTCTCGATCCGCCGCTCGGTCAATCCCGAGGACGAGGTTCAGGTCGGCGAGGAGATCGACGCTCTCGTGCTCACGAAAGAGGATGCCGAGGGACGGCTGATTCTTTCCAAGAAACGGGCTCGTTTCGAGCTCGCCTGGAAGAGGATCGAGGGAGCGGCCGAGTCCGGCGAGCCCGTGATCGGCAAGGTGATCGAGGTCGTCAAGGGCGGCCTGATCCTCGATCTCGGCGTGCGCGGCTTCCTGCCGGCCTCGCTCGTCGACATCCGGCGCGTTCAGGATCTCGACGAGTTCATGGGGCAGGAGCTCCGCGCGAAGGTGATCGAGCTCAACCGCTCGCGCAACAACGTTGTGCTCTCGCGCCGGGCCGTGCTCGAGGACGAGCGCAAGGAGCAGCGGCAGCAGATCCTCGACCGGCTCAATCCCGGCGACGTCGTCGACGGCCAGATCTCGAACATCGTCGACTTCGGCGCCTTCGTCGATCTCGACGGGATGGACGGCCTGATCCACATCAGCGAGCTCTCGTGGAGCCACGTCAACCATCCGTCCGAGGTGCTCGAGATCGGCCAGGACGTGAAGGTGAAAGTGCTCGACATCGACCGCGAGCGCCAGCGCATCTCGCTCGGCCTCAAGCAGACGCAGTCTGACCCCTGGCAGCAGGTGATCGACACCTATAACGAGGGCGACGAGGTCGAGGGCAAGGTGACCAAGGTCGTCACCTTCGGCGCATTCGTCGAGATCCTCCCGGGCGTCGAGGGACTCGTGCACATCTCCGAGCTCGCGCAGCATCACGTCGAGAACCCGCGCGAGGTCGTCTCGCAGGGAGACGAGGTGAAGGCCAAGATCATCGAGGTCGACGGCGAGCGTCGCCGGCTGTCGCTCTCGCTCAAGCGCGTCGAGGGCGGCGGAGTCGTGTCCCGCGCGGACGACGCGGAGCCGATCGAAGGGACGCCGGATCTCGACCTCTCGGAAGAGGTGTTCCCCGAAACACAGGCTTCCCTCGACGAAGGCGAACCAGCCGAGGCCGCTGCGGGCGACGAAGAGCCCGCGCCAGAGGCGGCTGTGGCCGAAGCCCAGACCGTCGAGTCGTCTGACGGCGAGGCA
>Ga0193730_1000139_pt1 | contig 22997 bp, 24 predicted proteins | sample U1a1metaG_FD_144919 | JGI IMG/M metagenome (GOLD analysis project Ga0193730, IMG submission 144919) | Soil microbial communities from a riparian zone of the East river system, Colorado, United States - U1a1 | ecosystem: Environmental > Terrestrial > Soil > Riparian zone | place: USA: East River...
AATAGGTCGGCTACGTGACGAAAACGGTGATCGACGGATGCCTGGTTCGAAACGAGCCCAACGCGCGCCCCACGCAGGAGGTCGATATGCTCGTGCAGCAGATTCTCAACGCCCAAACCGATGCGAACGCGTCCGCGCTCATCGCGATTACGTCTTGAGCCGGCCGCCTGAACAGATCGCAGATTGCGGTTTTCCGCAAGCGCGGCGCGTACGCCATCCAAGCTTAGACCCAGCTCACTAAGAACCTGCTCGGCAATTGATCGTTCTTCCCGCATCAACCCAAGCAAGAGATGTTCAGTGCCAATATGGCGATCACGCAGACGATCGCTCTCTTCATGCGCGTAATGCAAAACGCGTTTCGACTCGGGAGCCAGCGGCAGCTCTACCGAGGTAGGAATCCTCTCTCGCTCGGCGACCTGCCGTTGGATCTGCGCGCGCATCGATTCAACAGAGCCCTTTCCGTTTGGGAGGAAGCGAACAAGCAAAGGGTTATCCTCCCGCGCGATTCCCAGCAACAGATGCTCAGGCTCGATTGCTTCGCCACCGGCAAGCGATGCTTCATATCGCGCGAAGAAAATCACTCGCCGTGCTTTCTCAGTGTATCGTTCAAACATTGCTGACTCTGCGAGACTCAGGCACTCTGAATCAACCACACAGAACGGACCCGCCGTTGACGTTCAGAATCTCACCATTGATATGCCGGGCCCATTCGGTGCACAAAAAAACAATCGGCCAGGCAATGTCTTCCGGCGTGGCAACTCGTCCAACCGGTATTCCATTCTCAACTGACTTGCGATAGCCGGGTTGGGCGAACACGTCGGCGCACATGTCTGTATCAACCCATCCCGGCGCGACTGAATTCACATTGATGCCGAATGGGCCGAGTTCCGCTGCCAATGATTTCGTAAAAGATATCTGCCCGCCTTTGGACGCGGCATAGTTCGAAACGTTTGCTTCGCCGCGCTGTCCCGCAGTCGAGCTCACAATGACTATGCGACCGAACTGTTGCCGCTTCATTTCCGGAACAGCGGCATGACAGGCGGCCCAGGTTCCCTTGAGATTCAGATCGACAGTTCGATCCCAGACCTCTTCAGTCATCTGATCGATCGGAGATCCTTCCCAGATGCCGGCGTTGCAAACAAGAAAATCGACACGCCCAAAACGCTCAACGGTTGCATCCACCACGCTCTGGGCCTGCGCCGGATCTGAAACATCCGCTTGAACTGCCAACGCGCCGACACCGCGTGCTTCGGCTTCACCAACAACGCCGCTCGCAGCCTTTTCGTCGCGGACGTAATTCACGATCACGTTCGCGCCGAGCTTAACAAAACATTCCACCGCCGCACGTCCGATGCCTCGCGAGCCACCAGTAACTAAAGCAACGCGGTCCTTCAGGCTTATGGACTCAAGCAGGTTCGATCCGGACGCGACGCTTGTATCAGGCATTCACCGCATCCTCACGTTGAGTTTGCTTTGAGCCTGCGAAGTTGCGTGCTTCGTCTACAAAGCGAGCAAAGAGTGCCTGCGAAAAAGGATCGCGCTCCCATGCCAGCTCGGGGTGCCATTGCACGCCCACGACGAAGCGATCACCGCGCGGATCTTCTACCGCTTCGACCAGTCCGTCTGATGCCCACGCCGTCGCCACTAGTTCTCTTCCCAACGATTCGATTGCCTGATGATGGTGGCTGTTGACGGGCGCAGTCTCGCTTCCTGCAAGCTGATGAAGCAAGCTGCCATCCAAAATTCGCACACGATGCGAGTGGCGTTCGCGCGGCGCGCCCTGATTATGATTGATGGCGTTTGGCGCTTGACTGGGAATGTCCTGAATCAACGTTCCACCGCGAAACACATTCAGCGATTGGATGCCAAAACAAATTGCGAAGATCGGCGTCCCGCGCGCTTCGGCTTCTGCAAGGGCCAGCAAATCGGTCGCATCCTTCTCCGGATGCACGCTCCCCAGGCCGCGATGCGGCTCGTGGCCGTATCGCAAAGGGTCCATGTCGGAATCGCTGCCCGGCAAGAGCAATCCGTCGATTCCTGCCATGACTCCAGCGATGTATTCGGGATTCGGAATTAAGGAGACATGCACGGGCAGTCCACCCGCGGCTTCGACTGCTTCGCTGTAATAGCGTGCGAGATAGAAGCGATTGGTCTCCAGCTCAAGCCGCATCGTGATGCCGATGCGCGGTCTTTCTTGTCTCTTCATGCGATCAGAGAGTCTCTCCAAAAAAGTTTGGCTTACGACGAATATAATAGCGCAACTATATCGATCCAAGTATCGCACAGTTTAGAGTGCCTCGCTTGACTAATGTTTGCGCCAGTTCCTATAGTGCTCTCTTGCCAATGAAGAGAAAAAATTCTCCGGTAGTGCGAAGCACGACGGTCTTGCTGGTGCGTCGCGACGACCGCATAGCGATGGCCGGAGATGGCCAGGTTACAGTGGGCGAAACGGTCATGAAAGCCAGCGCCAGAAAGGTCCGGCGTCTATACAACGACAAGATTCTCGCCGGCTTTGCCGGAGCAACTGGTGATGCGTTTTCACTGCTGACGCGGTTTGAAGGCAAGCTCGAGCAATATCATGGGAATCTGGATCGCGCGGCGATTGAGTTGAGCAAGGAATGGCGAACCGACAAGATTCTCCGTCATCTGGAGGCGTTGTTAGTGGTCGCCGATGAAAAGAGCTCTTTTCTGCTATCAGGCAACGGCGATGTCATTTCGCCGGATGACGGCGTACTGGCAATTGGTTCCGGCGGGTCGTATGCACTGGCGGCTGCGCGCGCGTTGATTGCCAACACCAAAATGTCCGCTCGCGAGATCGCGCTGGAAGCGATGCGCATCGCCGGCGAGATTTGTATTTACAGCAACTCGAATATCGTCGTCGAAGAGTTGTGACTTTCGAACCTAAACAAAGTGCATGAGGCGTTGGCGGTCGACAGTTGTTGAATTCCGAAAATGGTTATCTATCTTGCAGGTGAAAGTGAAGAGCCGGAAGTAAGGCTCGACGAGCTGACGCCGCGGCAGATTGTCGCGGAGTTGGACAAACACGTCGTCGGACAAAAGGCCGCAAAGCGGGCGGTCGCAATCGCGCTGCGCAATCGTGTGCGCCGAAAGAAGCTCGCTCCGGATCTCGCGGCCGATGTAATCCCCAAGAACATCATCATGATCGGATCAACCGGAGTCGGCAAGACTGAGATCGCGCGGCGACTGGCGCGGATGTCGAACTCCCCTTTCCTGAAAGTTGAAGCTTCGAAATTCACCGAAGTTGGTTATGTCGGACGCGATGTAGAAAGTATGATTCGCGATCTGACGGAGATTGCGGTCGAGATGACGCGCCAGGAAAAGGTCGACGAGATCACTGACAAGGCTGAGCTGAATGTCGAAGAGCGAATTCTCGATATCCTGCTGCCGCCGCCCAAGTCATCGTCTTCCAGTGCTCTGTTTGATTTCGACTCGGGCGAGACCACTGCTCCGGTGCTGGTTCCGGACAATGAACCAAAGGACGAGAACTTTGCGCGCACGCGCGAAAAGCTGCGAACGCAGTTGCGCTCCGGCAAGCTCGATAACCGGCTGGTTGAGATGGAAGTGCGCGAAAAGAACTTTCCGACCATCGAATTTGCCGGGCCCATGGGCGTGGAAGAGATGGGCATCAACATGAAGGACATGTTGGGCAATATGTTTCAGGGTCGCAGCAAACGACGAAAGATGCGTGTCGACGAGGCGATGGAGTACCTGATGCAGGAAGAGGAAGAGCGCCTGATCGATATGGATGCCGTCGCGCGCGCCTCGCTGGAACGGGTCGAATCGTCTGGCATTATCTTTCTGGATGAGATTGACAAGATTGCCGGACGCGAATCGGGCCATGGCCCTGACGTCTCGCGCGAAGGCGTACAACGCGACATCCTGCCCATCGTTGAAGGCACGACTGTGAACACGCGCTACGGCATGGTGCGCACCGATCACATTCTGTTCATCGCTGCCGGCGCGTTCCATGTGTCCAAGCCGTCCGATCTAATTCCTGAGTTGCAGGGCCGGTTCCCAATTCGAGTTGAGTTGGAATCGCTGACAATCGATGACTTCAAACGGATTCTGGTCGAGCCTAAGAATTCACTGGTGAGACAATATCGGGCGTTGATGGAGACAGAAGGCGTGAAGCTCGAGTTCGCACCCGATGCGATTGATGCCATCGCAAATTTTTCCGCGCAGGTGAATCAGCAAACCGAAGACATCGGCGCCCGCCGTCTGCACACAATCATGGAACGGCTGCTCGACGAAATCAGTTTCGAGGGGCCTGACTTGCAACCAAAGGACCAGATGATCGACTCGGCTTACGTTCACAAGATGCTCGCTGACACCGTCAAGGATCAAGATCTCAGTCGGTATATTCTTTAGACAGTCCTCCAATACCCGTGCCCGCGCGATTCGCAACTTCAGGAGCAACCCGCAAGTCGGCCGCCCGTCATTTAATGTTATTGCTCGGGCTGTGCGCGCTCGCGCTGGCTCCCACATGCGGTAAGCGACGGCCTCCCCTTCCGCCAGTTGAGCGCGTGCCGCAACGCACTGAAGCGCTCACCGGAATCCAAAGAGGCAATCAGGTCATTCTTATCTGGCCGGCCCCGCCGCGAAATGCCAAGGAAGGCAGCGTGCAAAGTATTCGTCGCGTCGATGTCTATCGCGTTGCCGAAAAACTGACCGCGCCGTTGCCGCTTACCGAAGATCAGTTCAGCGCGCGATCGATCTTAATCGGATCAGTTCCCTTTGACGAGATTCGGAAGAGCGGCACGAATCTTACGTACAACGATAGGCTGGAACTTGCGGGCGAACCAACGCGTCTCAGATACGCTATCCGATATGTGAACTCAGCCGGCCAACGGGCCGCGTACTCAAATTTCTTTCTGATGGAACCTGCGGCCAAGGTCGCTGAGCCTCCCACCGTTATCAAAACCGGCAATGAATATTCGGAGACGGCCATCACCATCACATGGGTCGCGCCAACGAAGAACATTGATGGCTCGACGCCAGTAAATCTGCTCGGCTACAACGTCTACAGGACGAATCCGTCGCAGCCGGAAGCGGAGCCTAAGCCTTTGAATCCAGAGCCGGTGACCGGCACCCAGTACCCGGATAAGAAATTCAAGTTCGGCGAAAAGTATGTCTACTTTGTTCGATCAGTTTCGTTGGGAACTGAAGGCAAACAGGTCGAGAGTGTTGATTCGAACTCGCTACCGCTCACGCAAGACGACAAATACAAGCCCGCGCCACCAGAAGGTTTGCAGTTGGGAATAGCGCCCGGAAAACTTTCTCTCTTCTGGGCGGCGAATTCTGAACCCGATCTGGCCGGTTATATTGTCTTTCGCTCAATGGATGCAAATCTTCCACAAGATAAATGGACGAGGTTGACCAAGACGCTCTACACAAAGACGACCTTTACTGACGAGAATGTCGAGACTGGGAAGACCTATTACTACTACGTCAAGGCGGTCGATAATGCCGGCAACATTAGCGATGCGTCGAAGATTGTTTCCGAGACAGCCCCCTAATTGCAGGAGTTGAGTGATGGAAGTGAGGTCAGTACCGGGAGCGGTAGCGACCGGGTAACATCCCATTCAATCTCGATGCCGCAAAATGCCAGAGCAACCCGGTCGCTACCGCTCCCGGTACTGACCTCTCAAACAAAAGCCCGGTCACCGCTGCTGGTGACCGGGCATATTTGTCTTAGAGCCGTCTCGCTTGCCTTCTCTAGTACCGATTCAGATCGAGGATCACCCTCAGCACGTCTCCCAGAATGGCGTACTTGCCATCTGAGTACGTCCCGTACTGGTAGCGGCCATTGTATCCATCTTCATATCCGCGACGAAAACCTTCGCGGAAATAATACTGATACTCGTTGACGTCTACGTAGTAGCCGTCGTAACCGTAGGTTGCGTCCTGGAACGCATCGCAGTTTTCCGGATCGGATTGCCATCCGTCCTGACGGTCAGCCTGTCCGGCACGGAACCCCTCTTCATACCCGTCGTTGATCGCACGCTGAAGTAGGTCGGCTCCATATTGGTTGAGGTTGTAGTACGTGCCGTTACGAGAGTAGCGATAGATCGGATCGCCGTAGTCGTAATAGCTGAAGGACTGCAAACGGATGCGATCCTGTTGCAAGCGCTGCCAGTACTGCTGTTCGAATCGCCATTGATTCAGGCGTCGCTGTTGCTGCAGGTACTGTTGACGCTGTTGCCATTGGCGCTGCCAGTCATTGTCCCGTTGGCGAAAGTCATTTTGGCGTTGGCGCCATGACTGCGCTTCCCTGTTCCGCCAATCTGCGCGTTGCTGGTCAGTCAAACGATTATTGTCCCGCGTATCACGGCCGAAGCGACCGTTCTGATTGTTGCGGATTTGCTGATCGTTACGCTGCCGATCCAGCTGTTGACGCTGATTGTCCTGCTGCTGCTGTTGTAGTCTTCTCTGCGCGTCGACCGTGCGTTGCTGATCATTGCGACGTTGCCAGTCCTGGTTTTGCGGATTATTCACCGGACGCTGCGCTTCATTTTGGCGCCGCTGTTGATCGAGCAGCCGTTGCTGTTCCTGAGTTCGTCTCTGCAGGTCGTTCTGTCTTTGCTGGTCAGCCGTCCGTCTCTGTTCTTCGGCTTGTCTTTCCTGATCGAAGCGGCGGCCGTCCTGCTGTTTTTGGTTTTGGACTTCGGTCCTCCGCTGCTCCTGACTACGTCGATCCTGTTCGGCGCGCTGTTGGTTGTCCTGCTGCGGGCGTTGCTGTACCTGCCGTTGCTGCTCGGCGGGCGGCTGGCGCTGACGCTGTTGATCCTGCGCCTGGCGTTGCTGATTATCGTTGTTGCGTGGCTGTTGCTTCGTCGTTTGCTGCTGATTGTCCGACTTGCTCTGGTCCTGACGACCGCGCCTATCATCCTGCGCAGTTGCCAGGGTCGCGGAAGCCAGCCCGAGCGATACAATCAATGCGAGGCGGCTAATCTTAAGATTCTTCATGGTTGATTCTCCTTCTCTGGGAAACCCGAGGAGAGAGTTTTCAATTGATCAGTCGGGCAATTACCGTTCCAACGCTGACGTCTCACTGTGAACGAAGCAACTGCATAGCCGGTAACCGATATCGTCATCGCATGAACGGTATCGGGCATGGTTTTCGTAGCGCGCCGTCGCGATCCTGACTGTAAATCTGTTCACGTTTCGCTTATATTGTTTTTCAAAGCACAGAATATTGTTTCAAAAGAAGAAAACCAGGAGGAGTTTATGAAGTTCTTTCTCGATACGGCGAACCTCGACGAGATTCGACAGGCAGCAGCGCTCGGTCTGGCGGATGGCGTCACGACTAACCCAACGCTAATCTCAAAGGAAGGCGGTGTGGATTTCAAACAGCATATCGCGGAAATTTGTAAGATCGTTACCGGGCCCGTTTCGGCCGAGGTCACAACGGAAGATCGCGACGAGATGCTCAAGCAAGGTCGCGAGTACGTGAAGATCGCACCGAACGTCGTCATCAAATGCCCGCTAACCCTCGAGGGATTAGAGGCCACCCGAATTCTCAACGATGAAGGAATCAAGGTTAATGTGACGCTTTGCTTTTCCTCAGCGCAAGCTGTGTGTGCCGCGAAGGCCGGCGCGTCATTCATAAGTCCGTTTCTGGGTCGGCTGGACGACATTGGCGACAACGGTTTACGACTATTGGAAGAGATCATTGAGATCTACGATAACTATGAATGGAAGACCGAAGTGCTGGCTGCGAGCCTGCGTTCTCCAATTCACGTAATCGAAGCGGCGCGCATGGGAGCGGACATCGCCACGATGCCGTTCAAGGTTTTTCAGCAGCTCCTGAAGCATCCGTTAACAGACAAAGGACAGGAGACCTTCCTCGCCGATTGGAAGAAGACTTCTGCGGCGAAGGCGTAAGGCACCTATAGCTCGCGCGCTTTGGGTGTTAGATGAAAACATGGAACTGGATTCGCGACACCCAAAGACCAGCGCTTCGAAATCTTTCAGCCCCGAAGTTTCTTCCTTCGCCGCTCCTGATTCTGCATCTGACGCTCTTCCTGCTGAAGTCGTCATTGCCCGCGATCTAACGAAGCTCTATAACAAACATAAGGCCGTTGACGGAATAGAATTTTCGGTCAGGCGGGGGGAAACCTTCGGCTTGCTGGGCCCCAACGGAGCAGGCAAATCCACGACGATGCGCATGATTGCCTGTCGCACGCCGCCGACTTCCGGTCGACTCCTGGTTGAGGGTCTGGACGTGCGAACGCAGGCCCGGGAGATTCGAGGCTTGATTGGCGTGGTGCCGCAGGACAACAACCTCGATCCCGATCTCAATGTGCTCCGGAACCTAATCGTCTATGCCAGCTATTATCGAATTGCCGCACGGGAGGCTGCCCGCAAAGCAGAGGAGCTGCTTGACTTCATCGGTCTGGGAAATCGCGCCGACGCAAAGATCGAACAACTCTCCGGTGGCATGAAGCGCCGGCTGATGATTGCCCGCGCATTGCTTCATAACCCGCGCGTGCTGGTCCTTGACGAACCAACCACCGGACTGGATCCACAGGTACGGCAGGAAATCTGGCAGAAGCTCGAAGAGTTGCGCCGCGTCGGTGGCGTGACGATTCTGCTTTCAACTCATTACATGGAAGAGGCCGAAAAGCTCTGCGAACGCCTGGTGGTGATGGACCGCGGCCACATTCTGGCCAGTGGGACGCCACGCGAATTGGTGCTTTCCAGGGTCTCTCGCTACGCCCTGGAGGTTCGCGACGTGGGAGATTTACCGTTGCAAACGTCCGGCAATGGAATCAATGCGGTGGCGCGGAATAACGCCCACTTCTATTTCGCCGCTGAGGCTGAAACCCTCACACCGTTGATGAAGGAATACGAGGGCCGGCGCCGCATGATCCGTCTCTCAAACCTGGAAGACGTCTTTCTACAACTGGTCGGGGACAATGAGACGGAGTCACCTTCAGAAGTATAGTGTCCTGTTTGGTTTTCTCTGCGCAGTCTCGGCGACCTCTGCGCCTCTGCGGTGAATATTAGCTTGAAGACAGTCACCGCTGAGACGCGGAGAACGCAGAGAGAATTTCAAAACAGGACACTACACGCAGCAGCGCGCGATTGACTTATTCCGATGAACGCAATCGAAGCCCAGGGCGCACCCATCACAGTCCGCGTGCTTAAGTACGACGGCACTCAACACCGGCACTGGAACGCACAGCTCGCGCGCCGCGAAGGCTCGCTCATGGTCCTCGACGCGCAATTTGATATTGCAGTCCACCACTCGCAGCTCGGACACATCCCGCTGGGAACTCGGACAGTTGAATACTATTGGCTGGATAAGTGGTACAACGTCTTCCGATTTCTCAGAGAGACTGGTGAGACCCGCTTCTGGTACTGCAACATCAATTTGCCGCCGATCGTCGAGGATGCGTCTATGACTTACGTAGACCTGGACATCGACGTGCTTGTGCAAACTGATTTCTCGTATCAAATTCTTGATTTGGACGAGTTCGAGCACCACGCTCGAATATTCTCGTATCCTCAGGAAGTTCAGGCATCGGCGAAAAATGCACTGGCCGAACTCATTTCCCGCGTTGAGGTCCGCCAGTTCCCTTTCGATGAACGAAGATAATCCGCTGCGGTAGGTTTGTGGAACCTTTCGGCCCGCCCACGTTAATTAACCATGACTGCAACGATGAATCTGGTGATGAAGCTGTCAGGGCCAACAGACCCCGAACTGGTTAGAAGCCTGCTCGGTGGCGACAAGGAAGCGCTGGCCGAGTTGTATCGGCGGCGTCACGGCAACGTTTATCGCTTTGCTCTGTACATGACTGGCCGGCCGGAAATTGCTGACGACGTAGCTCAGGAAACATTCATGACGCTCATTAATAACCGCGCTGCTTACGATGAAACCAAAGGCGCAGTGAACTCTTTCCTGCTGGGCGTGGCCCGCAACCAGGTGCTGCGCCGTCTGCGCCAGGAGCGAAGCACGGTACCGGTGGATGAACATCATGAAGAGATTGATAAGGACGTTGCCGTACGCGGTCACCTCTCTTCCTTTGTGAGAAAAGAAAAGATCGACGCGGTCAGAAAAGCAGTGCTGAGCCTGCCTGAGCACTATCGCGAAGTTGTAATCCTTTGCGAATTGCAGGAGATGAGTTATGCAGAGACCGCGCAGATCATGAATTGCGCGGTTGGGACTGTTCGTTCTCGCCTGCATCGAGCGCGGGCCATCCTGATGGAAAAATTAGAGCCGGCCCGTGACGAAAGCCCGCAATCCGAAGCTGTGAACTCAAAGAGGTGTTTTGCATGAACTGCCAGATGTTTTCCGATCTAGTAGCTGATATCGCTCGAGAGCAAATGATGGACGCCGGCGCGCGCACGCAAGCTTTGGCGCACGTGAACGAATGCCTGAATTGCGCGGCCCGCTGGAAAGCCCAACAGCGTTTGACTTCGGATTTGCGCGAGCTCGTTTTGGCGACGAAAGATCAAACAGCGTCCGCGGCCGTCTGGGAGAGTCTTAGCGACGCGTTTGATGCGCGTGGCGTTACCCAGATATCTACCAATCGGCGCAGATGGATTTACCCTGCGGGTGCAATCGCCGCGATGTTGCTTCTGACATTTGCCATGGTGGCGGTCGGTAAGCTGCGTCGTTCGCCGACGATCGTGGCGAATTCAAATTCGTCAAAGTCTGTTGCTGTTCAGAGCATTCCGATCACTGACAAGACCGTTGTTGAACCGACCACTGATGACGTCGCTCTAAGCGTCAAACGGAAACCAGAGGTTTCGTTCCATCGGCATTTGCCGGCGCGACAAACATCGGCGCCGCAAGTCAGTCAGCCGAAAGAAATCGCCACGGACTTCATTCCGCTGACTTACGGTTACACGGATGTAGGCGCCGATGCTCAGATGGTGCGCGTGGAGTTGCCGCGATCGGCGATGGCCAGCTTTGGATTGCCGGTGAACATGGATCGCGCAGATCAGCGAGTTAAAGCTGATGTCTTGTTGAGCGCCGATGGCCTCGCTCGCGCTATTCGCTTTGTGCAGTGATTACAAAATTGGAGAGAGCCTGAAACTTGGAAATGCGGGCCGCGGCTCGCCAAATCAAAAGGAGAAATTATGAAGAGAACCTGGATCTTCGCGATCGTTTTTGCAACCGCAATGTGGTTGCTCTGCGGCCTGAACGCATTCGCTCAACAGAAGGAAACGCCCGCGCCGGCCACCTCCCCGGAAATCAGGATTAACACGCTCGCGGGCCAGTTGGAAAAGACCCCGATGCCACCCGGAGCAAACACTTTCAGCTTCGTTAATTCGGAATTTGTTTTCGATGGAAAGCCGATTAAGGGTGCGCCATACTCTGCTGAGGCTGTTACCGAAACAACCCAGGTGCTGAGCGATGGCAACCGGATCGTCAATCGTTCCACGGCCACGCTCTACCGGGATAGTGAAGGACGCACTCGCCGAGAGCAAACCCTTAAATCAATTGGCGGCGTCACCTCTGGCGCATTGCCGCTTCAGACAATCATGATTAGCGACCCAGTCGCGGGCGTGAGCTATTCGCTCGATCCCGCCAATCGGACTGCGCACAAGAGTCCGATGGGCAGCTTTACGTTTCAGCGAGCCGTGGCCGGGCCGGCCGGAATCGCCAACGGTACCTCGAACTTTGTTTTCAAGAGCGCTGGATCTGACAGCACGGCTGTGGGCATAGGATCGGGCGTGGGCGCGGGCAGTGGCGGTGGAGTAGTCTCAAGCGCTACCAACATGTCGCCGCCGGTAACTATTACGGCTACTGCGCCGACTGCAGCGGCGAGCACCGCGCCGAGCACCGCGGCGCCGGCAGTAAGTTGGAACGCACAGTCGAACGGCGGCGGAGGATATCAAGTGATAACTCGCGACGGACGAAGCGAGAACGTGAACAAACAGGATCTCGGGACCGAATCCATCGAGGGCGTCTCGGCAACAGGAACGCGCATCACGTTTACAATCCCCGTCGGACAGATTGGAAATGAGCGAGCGATCGAGATCGTCGACGAGCGCTGGTTCTCGAAAGACTTGCAGACGGTTGTGATGACCAGGCATTCCGATCCGCGATCTGGTGAGACGGTCTATCGTCTGACGAACATCAATCGCACGGAGCCCGATCACTCGTTGTTCGAGGTTCCGGGCGATTATCAGATCAAAGAACCGGCTGCGCCTCTGATGCGAACTCGGAGACCGGAATAGTAGCAAGTTCTTTTCTTTGCGTTTCTCAAAGAGAGCCGCCGGTCGAAAAGCCCGGCGGTTTTCTTGTTTTCGGGATGTTCGGATCTTGTTAAGGGAAGATTCACCACTAAGGCACGAAGGACACGAAGCAAAATGGAAAAAGAAGACCCCCGGAGTTTTTTGCTAAACCGTCTTTATGTTCTTCGTGTCTTCGTGGTGAATCCTCTTTCCTTAACTTGATTGATCCCAAAGTGCGCGATAGCCTCAACTCATGGCAATAGCGAGCGTTGATCTCCGTGATGCACTCGCCGTCTGGCGGCGCAATCTGGTGGTCCATCTGCGCGTGTGGAAACTGAACCTGGTGGCGCCGATCATTGAACCGGTCATTTCAGTGCTCGGCTTTGGCTGGGGAATCGGCGCACTCGTAGCGGGACGGGTTGCCGGAATTTCTTATCTGTCTTTCGCCGGCGCCGGATTGCTCGCGGTTACCGTACTGATGCGAGCGATGTTCGAAACCACGTACGCCGCGTATTTTCGCATGGTCTATCAGTCGACGTACGACGCGATCCTGGCGACACCGGTCGATGCCGAGTCGTTGGCGTTTGCGGAAATTCTCTGGGCCATAACGCACGGCCTGTTCGACACGCTAATCATCATGGTCGTCCTAACTGTGTTTGGTGCGGCTACGTCTCCCTGGGCGATCCTTGCCCCGCTGCCATTGGTAGTCGGCGCCGCGTTTATGGCGGGCCTTTCGCTCGGCGTGACTGCTCATGTGCATGACATTGATGCTTTCAATGTCTACATGGCGCTTTTCTTTTCGACGATGTATGTGACGGGCGCGTTCTTCCCTCTCGAAGTCCTGCCTTCATGGCTGCAGCTGCCTGCTCGAATTCTGCCGCAGACGGAATCGATCGATTTAACACGGGCCTTTCTCACCGGCCGCTTCTTGTCGCGGCACGTCTATGAAGGGATTTATCTGGTAATATCTGCCATGATCGCGTGCGAGTGGGCCTTGAGGAGTTTGCGGAACCGAATGGTTGCGTAGTGAAGAATTAACCACAGAGGACACAGAGAAGAGATTAGAATCAGCTGCGGCGCTTTTTGTCTAAAATGATTTCTACGTGTCCTCTGTGGTTAATTGATCCCGGTTAAGATTCAACTGATGTCTACCCAAAAACAACAAAAGCAATCCAAGCTCGAGCAATTGCGCGATCGCCAGCAGCAGGCAGAAGCAGGCGGCGGTGCAGCACGTGTCGAGAAGCAGCATGCCGCCGGCAAAATGACCGCGCGCGAACGCGTCGAGTTTCTGCTCGACGATGGCACGTTCCAGGAATTCGATAAGTTAGTCGAACATCGCTCACGCGATTTCGGTTTGGACAAGCAAATCTTTCCCGGCGATGGCGTTGTCGCCGGTCACGGCCTGATCGATGGCCGGAAGGTTTTTGTCTTCGCGCAGGACTTCACCGTCTTTGGCGGTTCCCTTTCCGAAACGCACGCCGAAAAAATCTGCAAGGTGATGGACCTGGCGATGAAAGTCGGCGCGCCGATCATTGGACTAAATGATTCAGGCGGCGCCCGCATACAGGAAGGCGTCGTCAGTCTCGGCGGTTATGCCGACATCTTCCTGCGGAACACGTTGGCATCCGGAGTTATTCCTCAAATTAGTTGCATCATGGGCCCGTGCGCGGGTGGCGCGGTTTACAGCCCGGCGATCACCGACTTCAACATCATGGTTAAGGACACGTCCTACATGTTCATCACGGGTCCGGACGTTATCAAGACCGTGACGCATGAAGACGTGACGAAGGAAGAACTCGGCGGCGCGGCGACGCACAATCGCATATCAGGTGTGGCGCACTTCTCTGCTGACTCTGACGAGCACGCGCTACGCATGGTGCGTGAGCTAATGTCGTTTATTCCTTCAAACAATCTCGACGACCCGCCGCGCGTGGCGGCGATCGACGCGGCCGATCGCGCTGAGCCAAAACTAAATTCAATAGTTCCTGAAGCTTCGAACCAACCTTATGACATTCGCGAAGTGGTCGATCTGATCGTGGATGAGGGTTACTTCTTTGAAGTGCATCGAGATTACGCGCCAAACATCGTCGTTGGATTTGCACGCCTTGATGGAAAACCGGTTGGCATCGTGGCGAATCAGCCTGCTTATCTCGCCGGCGTTTTGGATATCGACAGTTCGATCAAAGGCGCGCGCTTCGTGCGTTTCTGCGACTGCTTCAATATTCCGATCGTGACTTTCGAAGACGTGCCCGGATTTCTGCCCGGCATTTCGCAGGAACACGGCGGCATCATCAAGCACGGCGCGAAGCTGCTTTATGCTTATGCCGAAGCGACAGTGCCAAAGGTTACCGTGATTACGCGCAAGGCTTACGGCGGCGCGTACTGCGTGATGGGATCAAAACACATTCGCACCGACATCAACTTCGCATGGCCGTCGGGAGAGATTGCGGTGATGGGAGCTGAGGGAGCAGTTGATATTTTGTATCGCCGCGAAATCGCTGATGCATCGGATAAAGCGTCGGCCCGCCGATCCCGTGTGAATGAGTTCGAAGAAAAATTCGCCAACCCTTACATCGCCGCCGAACGTGGATTTATTGATGAAGTAATTGAACCCGCCCAGACCCGTCCGAAATTGATCAGAGCGCTCGCGTTGTTAGAAAACAAGCGCGATCAAAACCCGCCGAAGAAGCATGGGAATATTCCGTTGTGAAGTCAGCACAGTGAGAGAATGGTTCGAACGTGGGTGTAACCTTGGCGACGGTAGCTGACCTCGAAACTTCATAAGCAACAAAGCACGTGAGTATTGCGCGGCCGACTCTACAGCTCTGCCACCTTGCATTAAAGTTCCATTTCAGGATTGGGAGGCGCGCTTCTTTATGCGCGGCTTGGAACTTGGGCTGTTTGATGTGTTCTCTAACGGCCGACTTCATTACCCGCGCTTAAGCGGACATTCTGCTCGCGCGCGCAACATAACCGGTTTCTTCTTGCGACCTCAGCCCGAGAAATGCCGTGAAGTGGTGACGCAATTCGCGGCGCTTACTGAATTGATCGAAAACTACGGCTGGCCAGAGGAGAATGTTCTCGCAGAGCCGCCAGCAAGAGGAATCGCCAAGGCATACGCGGTCGACGGTCTTGTGTTCGATGAGTCTAGGCTTGGGTCCGGTCATGACGGGCGGTCGTGGCCGGCAGTGCGCATTGCGATTGAAGCCAAGATCGCGTCTCCTCAGGTCAAAAAACTAATGCGCGTAATAACTGGATGCGTTGAGCGAGGTTTCCATGAGAGGAACGATCATCCGGTAAGCGAGCGCGACGATCATTCGAAGTTTGTAGCAATAATGGAGTGGAAACCACGATATTTCTTAACCGTAACACCAGAAGAACGGAAGATCTTTTTAGTTAGCTGGGACAACGAGACACGATTCTCACTTGCCGAGGTGAACGATATCCCACGATGGTCTTCTAGACAGAGCTAGGACGCAAAGTTGGTACTCTCGCTCTGAAATGCAAAGACCTTCTTTAACCGTGCCCGATGTTGAGAAAGTGCGATTTGACGGTGCAGTAGCGCGACCGTGAGGGACGGCTCAACCCGAATTGACTTGAGGCAGTCGTCGAATAGCAGTATCTTTTAGCCATGTCCACAACCGTTGAGCAATTAGCTGAACAGGCAATGACTTTACCTGGCGAATCGCGAGCGCGACTTGCCGATCTTCTGGTTGAAAGCCTGGATGCCGACGCACTAACAGACATTGATCGGCTGTGGCTCGCTGAAGCAAAGCGACGACGTGATGAAGTACGTTCTGGCGAGGTCAAAACGATCCCAGGCGACGAAGCACTTCGAAGAGTTCGTGACTCTGTCCGCCGATGAGATATGAGTTTCATCCCGAGGCACTGGAGGAATATCGCGAAGCTGCAAGCTGGTACGAAAATCGTGAGCCAGGTTTGGCTTTAAGATTTGTAAGCGAAGTTGAAGACGCGATTGGGCGAATTCTCGACGGTCCTGAAAACTGGCGAATAATTGAAGAAGACGTTCGTCGCTGTCTTACGCACGTTTTTCCGTATTCCATTCTCTACACAATCGAACCCGGTTTCATACTTATTGTCGCGGTCGCGCCCTGCGCTCGCGAACCCGGATACTGGAAGGACCGCTTGGATAAGAAATGAGCGGGATGAATTCTGTCGAGGTCACCCTGGCTAGAGTTCTAAATGTTCTGGTCACGGACGAGGAAATCTGTTTTGGAATCTCATCCCATTTTATGAAAGTACCAAGCGTGGCCGTCGGCGCGCCGTTCGTCCAATAGAAAGCGGCCACGCCCTGTTGGTGTGTTGATATTTGGCGACAAACTTACTTTTGAAGCCTTAGGGCAAGCCGACGGGCGTAGTTAGCCTGACCATAGTGTCCTACGATTGAGACCGCCGCTAATCCATCCGGATGCTCCCCATCGGGGGCAGTCTTGAGTAGAAGCGCTGCCGCCCGCAATTCAGCCCACGTGGGCCAGACCGCCCGTCCCGCCGTAATTTCGCTAGCAGCTTGGTCTCGGGAACGCCGACGCTGAGTAAATCTGTTACTGCTTCACTGAGAAGAGTGATCGCTACGGCGTTGTCAATACTTGGAGTGCCAGGCAGTTCGCTCGTAATGTTATCCATTCTCCAAGCTGACACCCGGTCAATGGCATCGCTCAGTCTGTCACAGCAAAGGCCAGTGAGTCTCTCCAACCACTCTATCAATTGGTCATCGAAAAATCGCGTTTCGCCTTCGACGTCATATCAGGAAGCTTACACAACTCGAGGGCGATGTGATAATTCGCCCCGCCTCCGTAATCTCAGGTAAGTGGCCCAAGAAAAACAATTGAGCGCTAGAGGCGCGAGATATGGAAATTCCCTTTCCGCTATGTCGCGCCATCAGCGCTCATTAGCTTGTGTGGTCACGAACCAGGGGCGTTGCCCCTGGCCATTACATTTCAGGCCTTCAGCCTGAATAGCTACGGCGCGATCTTCGTTGCCGGATCACTCCAACCGCTCTGACCCACTGAGTTAATCGCCGCGACGCGAATCCAGTAGCGCTTGCCGCTTTCCAATCCGCTTAAGGTAAATTTAGATTTCGTAGAGACGCCGGAGTGTTTCCAGGCAGTCGGCACGTCTTCGCTTATCTCGATGACGTAGCTCTTTGCTCCCGCTACCGTGTCCCAGGACGCATCGAGTTCGCCATCGCGATCGCCGACGGTCACATCCAGAGCCGCAGGCGCCGGCGGCGGTTCTGTTGTAGTAGTTGCCGGAGAGCGAGTATCCAGGCCTGCACTCATAATCTTGGCCTCGTCACCACCGGAAACGCTATCGACATATGACGCGGCTTGAATCATTGCTGCATCCAGTTGATCTTCCAGTGCGCCCAATTCAGCCGTCTGCGTTTTGCGAAGCTGATCGGTTGCGTCAGCTTCATTGGCCTTGCTCTCGGTGGCGTTTGCTAACGCGGCGATATCGGCCAAGGGTGGATGTGGACTCGGATAGTTCGGGTTTCCGGTTAGAGAATCAATAACCTGTCTGGCTTTGGCGATCTTGGCTCGAATGGATAAGCCGCGGAAATTGAGTTTGACTTTAGGCATCTGAGGTCCCCTTTCAGAGGAAAAGGTTAGGTAGAACTTCTAGCAAGAACGCCGTGAATCTAGCGCCAAATGGTGCCTTTGGCAAGAATTATTTCTAGGCGTGCTACCAGGGTTATTTAGACTGAGTTAGACGAGTGCGGCGATTGAAATTAGGACAGAATCGCGCGAAATGAGAGATGTACGTCTATGTGGGCTTCGAATGCAGTTGCAATTCATCTGAATGTACGTGCAATTGGCGAAATTGCAAATGCATTTATTGTTGTTGCAAGTGCAACAAGAGAAACTGCAGATGCATTTTGGAAGCTGGCAACGAGGACTTTTTTGAGTGCAAGCACACAAGCTCCCAGACTAATCGCAATTTAGGCAGGACTGATCAGAAAATGGTTTGGCTTCGATGCAATCGTTTCGCTGTTTAACGCAACCGCTCGGGTTGCAAGTGCATTGGCTGAAGGCGCGAGATAGGGAGATTCAGTCCGGCTATCTCACGCCTTCAGCGCTCTTCAATTTGTGTGGCGATGATCCAGGGGCGTTGCCTCTGCTATTACATTTCACGCCCTTAGCGTGGATCAAGTCGATGACAAAGCGGCGGCGTTACAGAATCCCGATACGTCGGGATAGCCAGCGGGATAAAGACTCAAAGCGCGGCAGAATTGATGAGGCACTGTGTCAGTACGGATTGCGTTCTCATCCGCTCGCTACTGCTCGCGGTTCCATAACACTCGATCGGCTCGGGTCGTTTCAGCGACGATAAGCGGGAAACAGGTAGCCTTCAATCCAGGCAAACTTGTACCCATTGGCAAGAGCGTCTCGGTCTCCTTCTGTTGTGGCCGTCGTGAAGTTGTCATGAGTAGCAGGATTATAGTAGAGCTTCAATGGCACAGTACCGGGCCGTTCTGTCGGATAAAGGTAACCTTCATCCATGACGTATTTATAGCCATTGCCCAGGGCCGCCTGCTCGCCCTGCTCAGTGCCAGTCGTAAAATTATCCTGGCGAGCCGGACTATAATAAAGCTTCAGCGGTACTGTTCCGGGTTGCTGCGTGCGAAAGACGTAGCCTTCAATTCTCACATACTTATAGCCACCGCCGACCGCCGCTTGCTCGCCCTGTTTGGTGGCAGTTGAATAGTACTCGTGCCGGGCATCGCTAAAGTACTGCTTCAAAGGAACCCGATCGGTAGAGCCGGATCCGCTTGCGGCATTCGCCGAATTTGACGGAACCGTTTTGCCTGGTGAGTTGATTGGCGATCGCGATAACACGTGGCCGTTCGCATCGAATTGCACACTCTGACCCGCCGTGACCATCACCGCCGCTTCCGGTGAATTTATCGGTGACGATGAGACGGTGCCTTCCTCTGTTGTTACCGTAGTGATCCGGCTTTTCTCGTCATAGCGCACGGAAAAGATGGTGCCACGCACAGAATTGACCATTTCCGGCGTCCTAATCACAAAATCAGACCGCACTGCCCCGGACTTGTGGACGCTCGCACTGATTTCTCCAAACCTCAGGTAAAATTCAACGGGCGACATTTGGTTCTGTCTCGCCCGAGTGCCAAAACGCCGCTAGTCTCATCTGCGTCCCTTCTTTGAGGGTGACGGTGGTTCCATTGGAGAATTTGAGCACGGCCCTTCCTTCCGGGTCGCATGCGACCTCATCAAACTGGCTCAATACATCGCCTGGTTTGACTACAGTCCAATCGCCAGGTGCGCTGCGTTTCATAACGGAGTCGTTCGACGTTACGCCGATGACTTGAATTTGATAACGATTCAACGAAGCATTGCCGGGCGCGGTTTTCATTGTGGTGTCCGACCGCGACATCGTGAAGGTACAATCTTGATGGCCGTAATGGGTTATTGTTCCGTTGATCGTGGTTCCGTCGGCCGTTAACTTACCAGTGAGGTCGAGGGTCGATTGCCAACCACTACATTTCTGACAATCGTAATCACACTTCGGACAATTGGCAGCCTTCTCATCCGAGTTACACTTCGGGTGCAGGCTTATTTTGATCGCATCACCGACCTGTGTCGCCGATTGAATGTTCCCATCAAAGCCTCCTCCCCCGAAGCCGCCAGTCAGTTCACCATTATTACCCCGCACAATATAGACCTCGCCACCTACGCCGTACTTGTCATATTTGCAACCGGTGGCTAGCTTCCAGGATCCCTCCAGACCATTTTCGGGCCTGAGCCAAATGGGGAGGTTGTCAAGCCCGCTGACATAGGTTCCGCCCCACGAGTTGGCAACGTCGCCCCGCGGCTCGGAACTAGCCATTCTCCCGCCAAACGGATGCCATACGAGCATAATCACCGCGGCAACAATGAGCATTGAGCCGATCCGGCAACAGTTAATTGGCGTGCGCATGAAAAGACTCCTCCCAAACAAAACAGATCGCGATAACGGTAGGTTGTTAGTTCAGCGGCGGGATGAGCCGGATGGACGGCTTTTAGCGCAAGACGGGGGAGACCTTTGTCTGTTGCTACCTACGAATGTCGCGTCAATTCATTCCCAAACAAGATCGCAGCAGCTTGTATCCCAACCGAAGCTAAAGGTCAATACTAATCGAAGCCAAAACCTCAATCGTGAGCTTTGCGCTTTTGGATTCGCCCGCCTCTTTCGGGCGCACCCAAGTCTTGACTTAACCCACCGCTTCGCATAGAAGCATCACGCTCTCTGATCACTGACGCGGAGTTAACACCACATGAAACGATTCGATTCTGACGTTTCATTTGTCAGCGAAACAAAAGGACGGCACTCCGGTCGAGTTCGATGGCCGCCATACGGCCGTCTGGGAGAAACGCGAACGGCAGTGGCTGATCATTCACGAGCATGTTTCCAAGCCGCTTAGTTAGGAAATAGCGTGAGACAAAGAGCCGAAGGCGCGCACTGTAAAAGCCTGGGTCACCGGCCCAGGTTAGACGTAACAGAAACAATTGAGCGCTGAACGCGCGGGATGAGATCGATTCCCTTCCCATGATGTCGCGTCTGCAGCGCTCAACTTATTCTTGATTGATGCACCAGGGGCGTCGCCCCTGGCTATTACATTTCACGCCTTTAGCGTGAACACCACCTGCTACCGCAGGTGGTACTGACACATCATCCCGCTCGCGATCAAAATCCCGCTCACTTCAATTCCTGATTGATGATTCTCGCCAGACGAGCACCGCCGAGGGCAACGCGTCGATTCACAACTACCGTCGCGTTCGCGCGGTAAGTGTCGTTCAAAGTAAATGGTCCGGCGCCTAAGCCGATCGGATCGACGTAAACAAATTGCTTCGCGTCGTTAACACTCTCAGTTAGCCAATCGGCCACCGTTAGATCGTCCGCCAAAGTAGCGTCGGCTGCAGCCAACTTTTTGGCGTAGATGATGGCGGCGAGTGGACTATCGCTGTCACCGGGCAAGCCGTCCCAAAAACCGTGGAGCTCATCTTTGCAGGGCGGACTACAAAGCTTTACGAAGTTCCCGCCGGCATCGCCGTTTGGTTGCGTCTTCCCAAAACGAGTGATGCAATGCAAAGGCTGATGCACGTCGCCGACGAGATGTAGCAGCCAGGATAAGTCGTAAGACTTCAAAGCGTCGGATTTATTTGAGGCCAGCACCGAGCGAAACACCGCAATCTCTGTTTCGGCATTCGGCTTGGGAATCTTCTTGTGACTTATGTTGGTCCCGTCCTGCGCAAAGGGCGTGTCGACGAAATGCCAGTACTTATGCAGGAAGTGATCGGAGTAGCCTTTGTTCTGGCTGTTGGAAGGCTTGCCGTCCGGAACGTCGCCATCCTTCGTGTCATTCGTGTAAACGGTCTTCAAATTCTTAATTCGATCGGGCCAGGTGGCAGCGATCATAAAAATCATCGCCCGTCGATCTTCTTCGGAAGCAGATGTTGGTATCAGCTTCAGCCAGTTTTTGCGATCGGGATTCAACATCAGCAGCGCGTCGACGCGGTCCTTTTTCTCCGGCGTTAGTTGTTGGTAAGCAACATAGGCGACGGCCATGTGTCCCAGGCTCCACCATCCATACGAAGGGGCGCTAGAGACAAGGATCACCAGCAGTGAGCATGCGATTAATCGATGTAGTTTTTTCATGAGGGACCTCCATTGCCTGTGGCAGGAACGTTGAGCGGTGGCAGAATATTCCCGACGTCTTCTCATGTCAATACAAACAAGGAAGATATGGAGCTTTGCAAAATGCGACCATCGCGATCTGGACGTCTTTATATTAGTGCCGTGGATTCTTTGGATTGCTTTTCTTTGAGGAGGAAACGATCCACGAAATTGAGTGAATGTCTTTGATGTGGCATAGACTTCAGTCTGTGGCTTCCGTCGAAACGCAGCACAGACTAAAGTCTGCGCCACAGAGATAAGGAGAACTCATGTCAGCTTACATAGTTGTTGAAGTTGAGGTACACGATCTGGATCGTTACGAGAAGTACAAAGCGATGGTGCCGCCATCACTCGCTGAATATGGCGGGCGTTTTATAGTTCGTGGTGGAAAAGTCGAAACGCTTGAAGGTGAGTGGGCGCCGGGACGCTTTGTGATGGTCGAGTTCCCTTCCGTTGAGAAAGCGAAAGCCTGGTGGGATTCAAGCGCCTACGCGGAAGCTAAAGCGTTGCGTCAAGCGACAGCGAAAACTCAGATGATTGTGGTTGAGGGATTTGAAGACCACTAAAACGAATCAGCGAGAGAAGTCGGGATTCCTTTCGGACTCCCAGGGGCTTCTCCCGCCTTCGCCAGGACGAGCTTGGCTAGAGTTCGTCAGCGCAATGGTTGTGCCGTCTGGATTCCTAAATAGAGTTCGTTAATCGGTGAAAGAAACAGGGAGAAAGTCCCCGGGCGATCGGCTTTCTGCCGATGACAAACTGTTCCTCACTTGTCGCGATCCCAGGTCGCTTCGCCTTGCGAGTTCTCCCCGTCTTCCATGTTTTTGCGTGAGTTGTACAACGTCATCTTCATTTCGTCGGTCTTGTTCCCATCGCCGAATGAGATGTGCAGGAACTTAGTAAGGTAATTCAGTTTTGTGTCGGTGGTAATCTCGAGATTAAACTCCCGACCGTTGGTGACGCCGGTAATGTCGCGGTAATTCACGGCCTTGTCGTTGCCAAACTTTATCGTGCTGGCTTTGATGACTAGCGTATCGCCGCGCCCGTTCGACCACTCGCCGGCATAGGGTCCTGTCGTCGTAGTAGAGTAATCA
>Ga0193730_1000140_pt1 | contig 22993 bp, 17 predicted proteins | sample U1a1metaG_FD_144919 | JGI IMG/M metagenome (GOLD analysis project Ga0193730, IMG submission 144919) | Soil microbial communities from a riparian zone of the East river system, Colorado, United States - U1a1 | ecosystem: Environmental > Terrestrial > Soil > Riparian zone | place: USA: East River...
GTGCATGAAAGTCAACGCCGATATATATTGTCTCCATAGCGCCTCCTTTCAGTCTCCGTCAAAGAGAGCCTTGAGTTTACTCAAGGCGGGGAGGCGCTGCTTCATAACATCAGTACCGGGAGCCATAGCGACCGGGTCATGATCTCGGCTAACTCTATCGTTTATCTAAAGTTGAAACCCGGTCGCTACCACCACCCCACGCGGGCTGCCCGCGCGGGGACCCCGGTCCGCTCCCGGTACTGACTGCATGCCCAGGAGGATTCCATGAAACATTCCGAAGGCTTTCTAAAAATTGTTGATGATGCGAAGAGCCGCATCAAGGAAGTTTCCGTGGAAGACACGCGCGCGCGAATTGGGGCCGACCCGAACGCGGTGCTGATCGATGTCCGCGAAGACAACGAGTGGAACGAAGCCCATGCCGCGGCCGCAATTCACCTGGGCAAGGGGATCATCGAGCGTGATATCGAGGCGACCGTGCCCGACAAATCGACCGAGCTGATTCTTTATTGTGGCGGTGGTTATCGCTCCGCTCTGGCCGCGGACGTTTTGCAGAACATGGGTTACACCAATGTCTGGTCCATGGCCGGCGGATGGAAGGCCTGGAAAGAATCCGGCGCGCCGACCGAGAGCTAGGACCAGCGTCGCGTAATCAATTTTCGCGTGATACAATCCGCGTCCACGACCGTTAATTAGCGTAACCGCGCCCGACACGGCAGCGTCATAACGATCTTATCAGTCCGGTTTCTTTCACAATTGAAGTTGATCCGACAAACACCAAACCAATGGCGGGCAGTAGCCCGCCCCTAAACGGATCGAAAAGCAACTGCAACTGCGGGCAGGGTGCCCGCGAATCGCCATCTGCACAGGAGAAAGTCATGAAAAAATTCTACCCGCTTGCCATAGCTCTGGCTCTATTCACTTTCACGTCGATCGTTTTCGCGCGCGAGGCGAAGTTGGTGCGCTATCCCAGCTATTCCAACGGCCGCATCGCCTTCACATATCTCGGCGACATTTGGACCGCTGATGAGAATGGTCAGAACGTCCAGCGTCTGACAGTGAACAAAGCGCGCGATGCTTATCCGCGTTTTTCGCCGGACGGAAAATGGATCGCCTTTTCGAGCGACCGCAACGGCAACCTGGATGTCTACATCATTCCTTCGACGGGCGGCACTCCAAAGCAGTTAACGCATCACTCGGCGGACGATGTCGTGCTGGGTTGGACGCCTGACGGCAGTGGCGTTCTCTTCAGCAGTCAGCGTGGCGAAGATTTCATGGGCCTTCTTTATGTCGTGAGTGTCAATGGGGGAATGCCCTGGCGCGCGGGCCCGGACATGGGCAATGCCGCGAGCTATTCTCCTGACGGCAAACGCATCGCTTACAACCCAAAGGGTCAGGTTTACTGGCGCAAATATTATCGCGGCGCTTATCAGACTGATGTATGGATCGAAGATGTATCGACCAAAAAGTTTTCGCAATTGACGGATTTCGACGGACTCGATTCATGGCCCATGTGGAGCAAGGACGGCGGAATCTATTTTGTCAGCGATCGTGACGGCGGCGGGCTCACAAACATTTGGCGGGTCGCTGACAGCGGCGGCAAAGCGGAAAAGGTAACGGCGTTCAAAAGTGGTGACGTGCGCTTTCCCTCGATTAGCTCGGACGGCCGCGTGATTGTTTTCGAACATGACTTTGGCATCTGGAAACTGGATACATCGAGCAAGAAAGCCACGCCGATCAAGCTCGACATCGACGCGGAGACTGAAGAGAACGACGCAGAGACGATGGTTTTTGCGTCACAGGCGGAGGATTACGATCTGGCACCGAATGCGCGCCGCATCGTCATCTCAACGCACGGCGAGATTTTCACCGTGCCCGTCGAAGAAGGTGACATCAAACAACTTACTGACACCCCGGCCCGCGATGTTAATGTCACGTACTCGCCGGACGGAAAGTGGGTGACGTTCATCTCCGATCGCAGCGGCCGCGAAGAGCTTTACGTAACCGCCGCGGACGGTATGGGAGAGGCGCAGAAGCTCACCGACATCGATGCGCTGAAGCTCGGCTATCATTGGTCGCCTGATTCGAAAGAGATCGCTTTTACTTCTTCCGACAGCAAGCTGCGCAAGGTCAACGTCACGAGCAAACAGATCGTTGAGCTCGATGCGTCGCGCTACGGCAACATCTCTTCGCCGGAGTGGTCGCCCGACGGCAAATGGCTCACCTACTCGAAATCTGACGAGAGCCGTACGACTGATATCTATGTGCTCGCGTCGTCAGGCCAGGAAAAGCAGCCGCACAAGGTCACCTTTGATTCCTACGACGAGCGCGCGCCGCGATTCTCGCCCGACGGCCGCAAACTTTTCTTTGTGCGCAGCGATTCCATCGGCGGCGGCGGCGGCGGAGGTTTCGGCAACGCATCAGTGCAAATTTATTCGGTAGGCTTAGAGAAGTTGGATCGCGATCCGGATGATCCGGAAGAAAGACCCGAAGCCGAAACTCCCCAACCCGGCGCGGGCGCCGGGGACGACACAGCGGGTCCGGCCCGTCGGCCCCCTGGTGCGCGGCCGCCGCACGAAACAAAGATGGATTGGGCAGGGATGAAACATCGCACGCGCCAGATTACGCGCATGCCGTTCCCGATCGGCAATTACATTGTGGCCCCCGACGCGCACACGATCGTCTTCGTCACTTCTGAACCATCAGCAACGGCCGCACTGCCAGTCATCTATTCAATCCAGGACGACGGCCGGCGTCTGACGCGTGTTACTTCGGGTGGACCACCGCAAGGTGAAGACGCCGGCGGTGGCGGTGGCGGCTTCGGCGGCGGACTCGGCGATTTGAGTATCTCGCGCGATGGTCGCACGCTTTTCTTCCGCGAGCGCGAAGGAATTTATTCCGTGCCGCTGCCTGCAGGCGCCGCCGCCGCAGCAACCGCAGGTCGAGGCGCAGCCGGCGGTGGTGAAGCTCCCCGTCGTCGCATCGCTTTCACCGTACGCGTAAAGATCAATCGCCCAGCCGAATGGGCCGAGATGTTTGGCGACGCGTGGCGGACGATGAAGTATCGCTTCTACGATCCGAAAATGCATGGCATGGATTGGGACGCCGCAAAAGCGAAGTATGAACCGCTGGTGAAAGACGTCGGCGATCGTCAGGAGCTGCTGAACATCATTAACGAGATGATTGGCGAGCTGAATGCTTCGCACACCGGCGCGGCGCCGCCTCCGGGCGGACGCGCGGCGGGCGGAGTGTCGACTGGAAATCTCGGCATTGATTTGGAGCCAGACCGCGCCTCGGGCCGTTATAAAGTGACCTACGTGTATGAAGGCGGACCAGCCGACAAGGATTGGGTGAAGGTCAACGTTGGCGATTACCTGATCGCGATTGGCGGCAAACAGGTCAAGGCCGGCGACGAGTATTGGGAACTGCTTAACGATCGTCTCAATCGTAAAGTCGAAGTCACTTTCAACAACAAACCGAGCGAAGACGGTGCGTGGAAGGCGCGCATCGAAACGGTCAACGGTCAGGCTTACACGACTCTGCGTTACGAGCGTTGGGTGAAAGAACGCCGGCAGAAAGTGGATGAGCTTTCAAACGGCCGCATTGGCTATATTCACATTCGCGCGATGGACCAGCCGAGCCTGCGCAAGTTCGAAAAGGAGATTCGCGAGTTCCGCAACAAGGAAGCGATGATCATCGATCAGCGCTGGAACGGCGGCGGCAACATTGAACAGGAGCTGCTGGCGATTCTCGTCCAGCGTGAATATGAGGTTTGGGTGCCGCGCGGCACAGAGGCCAGCGGCCGTCCGTTTGCGGGCTATTTCGGGCCAAAAGTCGTGTTGCAAAACTGGCGCTCGGCTTCGAACGCTGAAATGTTTCCAGCGGGCTTCCGCGCGCTGGGGCTTGGCAAAGTAATCGGCACGCCCACCATGGGCGCGGTCATTGGCACGGGTAGTTATTCTTTGATTGATGGTTCGACCGTTCGCACCCCGGGCGTCGGCGTTTATCTCGCGGACGTGAAACATACGAACATGGAGAACTATGGCGTTCAGCCCGACATTCGTGTGGATAATTCGCCGGAAGAAAATCTGGCCGGTCGCGATCGTCAATTGGAAACTGCGGTCGAAGAATTGATGAAGCAGATCGGCGGCCCGAAGCGCAACATCGCAAGTAAAGAAAACCAGTAGACGTCGTAGTGAAGCCGCAGAGCGGCGAGATGTTTATAGCTGAGGGTGATACACGATTTCTCTTGCATCCGCCTTGAGCGAAATGCTCGGCATTTCGCTCAGGGCGGAGTTGAAATCAAAGGAGTCTTCGGGTCTATAAACATTTCGTGCCTAACGGCACTAAGCACCACTCTTAGTCTTTTCAGGTTGTTGCATCACGAGCGTGCCATCCTCTTGCCCTCGTTTTGCAATTAGTTTTCTTGCTTCGCGTTGCAGGATTGGCAACGAAAATCCAAAGGCCATCGCCCCCATCACGCAGGCCATGCCGCCCGCCGCAAATGTTCTTCTCGACCCGAAGTGCTGGGCCAGGACGCCGACCACCAGCGAACCGAACGGGGCCAAGCCACTTAACATCATCGTCCAGATTGCCATCACACGTCCGCGCAATTCGTCCGGAACAATTCTTTGCACCAGAGTGTTTGAAGCGTCGAGCAACGTCACCATCGTAAAGCCAATCAGTAACATCACTGCGAGCGACCAGCCGAACGAATGAGAAGTTGAAAGCAGCACGAGGCTGACTCCGAATCCCGCGGCCGCGAATCCAACCCAATCTCCGAGCGTGCGCACGTTCGCGAACGAGGCCAGGACGATCGATCCGAAAATTGCGCCGATGCCTGAGGCGCCCATCAACAATCCGAATTCAGTCGGACCGCCATGCAACATCTCGCGCACGTACACCGGCATCAAGATTTCATAACGCAGTCCCATGAAACTAATCAGTCCCAGCAAGACGAGCAACGCGCCGACTGGTCCGGTGTGCCGCGCAAAATTGAATGCCTCAACTGCGCCGGCGCGGAGATGACGGGCCGGTTTCTTGGGCGATCCTTCGGATTTTATCATCAACAGCCCAATGATCACTGCGACGTAACTCAAGGCATTGCCGAGAAAGCACCAGCCTTCGCCGACGCTCGCGACCAGCAGACCGCCGATGCCTGGACCAATCGTCCGCGCGCTATTGATCATCGAAGAATTCAGCGTGACTGCGCTCATCAGATCTTCTTTCGTGACCAACTCAGCGACAAACGCCTGTCGCACCGGAAAGTCAAACGCGTTAATGACGCCAAGCAGGGCCGCGATCGCGAAGACATGCCAGACGTGGACCCGTCCCGTAAGCGTGAGCAGCGCCAGGATAAAAGTCAGCACCATCGGCGCGATCTGGGTCACAAAAAGGATGCCCCGTTTTGATTTTGTATCTGCGACGACACCGCTAACCGGAGCCAGCACAAAGATGGAGATCTGTCCTGAGAAGGCAACCAGACCCAGGAGCGTTGCGGAACCCGTGAGTCGATAAACCAGCCACGCCTGCGCGACGGTTTGAATGTAATTACCGATTACGGAGACGAGCTGGCCGCCGAGGAAAAGCTTGAAGTTGCGGTATTTGAGCGCGTGAAGCGCGGAAGAGAGCTTGCTTTCGATGGATCTCTTTTTGTCAGTGCTCAAGCGATTTCAGATTTGGCGACACGTTCTAACTGCCGCATAGCATAGCTTTCAGGAGTTCTCGGTACAAGAAGATCGTGAGTTCGAACGGGGCAGTAGCCCGACCGTCAGGGAGGGCGTGAACGGCGCGTATGAACGCCCTCCCTGACGGTCGGGCTACTGCCCCCAGTCAAAACTTAAACCCGATACCCGTGCGAACCATCGTGTGATCCGTGAAGTTTACGTGCGGATCGAAGTAAAGCTTCCAAAACCATTTTGGCCGATCGTAATAAGCTCCGATGCCGGCCGTACGAATAAACTTGCCGGAATCAATTCGTCCTGATTTGAAGACGCCATCAAAGGTGATGCCGTTATTGCGATTCAATTTATGCCGGTAGACGACGTGCGTATTTTCCTGGGCGGTGTGCAGCCGTACGTCGAAGATCGTGTAGGCCTGGATACGATCGTAGCTACTGATCTTGTGGCCGACTCCGAGTTGGACCGCGTCGCCCGGATCCCAGAACAGATCGAAGAACGTCTTCAGATTGGTGCGTGAATAACCCACGATCCCGAACGTGTCGTGTCCCAACTCAGAATAAAGCGAGAGCGATGCGCCTTTGGTCGTTTCAATCTCGCCCGTCGGTACAAAATGAAACCACCGTTTGTGATAATCATATTGACCGCCGACACGAATGAGTTGATTTCCACTGGTGTCCTTATAGCCGGCTATCCACGCGGTCACCGGACCAAATTGATGACGCAAATTCAGGTCAAAGGCCTGGGAGCCGGGGATGAAGTAAATTCCTAAAGTTAATTTGGACTTGAACTCGTCAGCGTTTTCGATCGGATCGTGATCCGGCTTTTTCTGTTCGCTTTGATCGGGTGATGTAAGCGGCGTCGAAGATGGCGTTTGCGCGGCGACGCCGAGCGGGATCAAAATCAAGCAGAAAGCTACGGAGCGAACAACGCTAAACATGAATGATGTGCGAGCCATCAGCGCTCAGTCTAATCCCTATTTGTCTGACGTCAACACTTTATTGGCCCCACGTCAACACCAAAGCCACAGCCGCGACAAACATCACCAGGGTAGTGGTCCATCCCAGAATGTTGGACCAGCGACCGTTAACCCTGTCGCCCATGATTTGACGATTATTGGCGACCAACATGATTGCTACGAGCAGCGGCGGCGCCAGGAAGCCATTGATGATGGCGGCAAAGACGAGCGCGCGAATCGGATTAATGCCGACGAAATTGAGTAGGACTCCGATCAGAGTCGAACCGATAATCACACCATAAAAAAGTTTGGCCTGACGCAATTTCTGATTGAAGCCATAGCGTCCGCCGAGCGCTTGGGAAACGGCGTAGGCATTACATCCCGTAAGCACCGGAACGGCCAAAAAGCCGCTGCCAATCAAACCAACCGCCAGCATGAGCGAGGCCGCTCCATGGGCCAGTGGCCTCAAGGCCTCAGCTGCATCCGTGGCGGATTGAATGTTCGTCCTGCCGGCTTTGAACAGTGTGGCCGCGGTCGCCAGGATGATGAAGTACATGACGAGATTCGAGAGAAACATTCCCAGGCGAACATCCCATCTTGCGTACTTTATCTCGGCGTCCGAAGCCCCGCGTCGCTGCGCGCGAGTCACGCGACCGAAGCTGATTTCTTCTTCGACTTCCTGATCGGCCTGCCAGAAAAACAGGTATGGCGAGATGGTCGTGCCGAAGATGGCCACCAGCGTCGCCAGAAACGCCGCGTCAAAACTGAGTCGCGGTATGAACGTAGCCTTGATCACCGCAAGCCAATCGGGACGCGCAAAGAAAGCAGACCCAACGTAAGCAAACAGCGCCAGCACCAGCCATTTGAAGGTGCGAGCGATCAGACGATACGAACCCCAAATCTGGAGCGCCAGAATAATCAATGCAATCGGCACCACCAGCACGGCGATGGGGACCGGAACCAGGAGATTGATCGCCGCGGCGATGGCCCCGATGTCCGCGCCGGCGTTAATCGTGTTCGCAATCACCAGTCCAGACACGGTGAGATAGAGCAGGTTTCGGGCGTAATGACGCCGCAAGACAGCGGCGAGGCCCATGCCGCTGACCATTCCGATCCGTGCGCAGGTAAGCTGAACAGCAACCATTAACGGGAAAGTAAACAATGCAGTCCAGAGAGTGGCGAAGCCAAACCCGGCGCCGGCGACTGCATACGTTCCAATTCCCGAAGGGTCATCGTCTGATGCGCCCGTAATCAATCCCGGCCCAAGCAATTTAAAGAAACGCTTCACCGGGTTCTTCTCGCGCACCATGGCCGCTTCCAACGACGCGGTTCCGGCGGCGGGCTCGGAATGCGAGATGAACGATTCGTTAGCACCACGGGGAGACTCTGTTCCGTCATTGTCGGTCATGGAATCTCTCCAGCCCGTTGTTCCGTCATGTGTATCCGCGTTGAAATATCGATCAATTGTCCGGTAGGGTCTTCCTATTCAGAAGTGAGTTTCTTCACAATACGCTTTCGCGGGCCACTTTACTGTTAGCCGCCAAACGTATCGCGGCCGGCTAGTTACCGCCAAATAGATGAATGCCGAACGGCTCCAGCACTTGACCGGCGATCATTATCACGACCGCGAACGTGATCATGGCGAAAGTCCCCCAACCGAGGAAATTATAAAAACGCGTGTTCTTGAGATGGCCGACAAGGCGACTATCATTGATGAGCAGCAGGATGAACACCAGAATGATCGGCAGTAAGACGCCATTGAGCACCTGAATCCATACGAGCATCTTTATTAGCGGAATATTCGGAATCAATGCCACCACTGCTCCAATGACGATCAGGCCTGTGAAGAGATTGAAGAAGACTCGCGCGCGTCTGAAGTCGAGATTTACGCCCTTCGGCAGTCCGAAGGCTTCGCAGATAGCGTAAGCCGTTGCCAGCGGCAACACCGCTCCAGCCAGAAGCGACGCTCCCAGTAGCCCGATACCAAAGAGGGCCTTCGCGGCACTCCCCACCACGGGTTCAAGTGCACGCGCCGCGTCGGCCGCAGTTTCAATCTCGTGCTGCCCTACCACGAAGAGTGTGGCGGCGGTGGCGATGATCATGAAGATCGACATCATGTTGGAAAAGATGCTGCCGAAATAAGCATCGGCGCGCTCGGGACCATAATGACGGCGAGCAACTCCTTTCTCGACGAGAGAGCTTTGCTGAAAGAGTTGCATGTAAGGCGTGATCGTCGTGCCCATCAAACCAACGACGATGAAGATGTAATCGGATTCCCATCGAATCTTGGGAATGAAAGCTCCATGCGCGACCTGCACCCAGTCGGGATGACCCATGAAAGCCGCAATTGGATAGGCGAAGAACACGACGGTCATCGCCAGAAAGATCTTTTCTACACTCGGATAGTTTCCATAGACCACCAGATACCAAAGGAAGCCAGCCGTCAAAGGAATGGCCAGGTTTTTACTGACACCAATGAGTTCCATCGCTGCACCAATACCGACAAACTCGGAAATGGTGACTCCGCCATTCGCGATCAAAATCACGCCGACGGCAAAGAGTGCCCAACCGGCGCCGAATCGCTCCCGAATCAAATCCAGAAGCCCACGACCCGTGGCCGCGCCTAAACGCGCGCACATCTCCTGCACTACAGCGAGGGAGACCGTGATAATGACCATCACCCAGATCAGGTCATATCCGTATTTCGCGCCAGCTGAACTGTAGGTGGCGATCCCGCCGGCATCGTTGCCGGCAGAGGTAGCGATTAGTCCTGGTCCTAAGACCAACAACCAACCCAGCAAACCGGGTGGTATGTGACGGATGCCCGCGAGCCGTACGCTACGGCCGCGGATCGTCACGCGAATACTTCGGCGCAAATCTCTGGGGCGAATCGGAAGTGCGAGAGGGTCACCAGTTTCCAGCTCTTCCAACTCTTTCGGATCGACTTCTTTGTTCATGAGAAGATCCTCGGTGCTTGTGAACCCCAGGCTTCGGGTGCTGCCTGAAGCACGGCAGCGTCAACTGTGACCGCGCCGAGAAGTTGTCCCTCCGGCCCGACTACCGGAAGGGCGGCAAGCTGACTCTCAATCACTTTGAAACTCGCTTCTTCTGCGGATTCAAGTGCATCAAGGGTTAAGACCTTCCTGTCCATAATCTCTTCCAGAGTTTGGTTATCATCAGCGGTAAGCAAATAGCGAATGGGAACAATACCTTGCTGTCGCTTGGCGGTCTCATCATCCACGATAAAAATCAGATAAATAAAGTCCGGCTCTTTAAGACGGTCGCGCAATTTCTCACGGGCTTCTGCGATTGTCATCCTCATCGGAGCGAAGACAATATCGTTTGTCATGATTCCGCCCACGCAATGTTCGGGGTACCGGAGCAGATCGATGATCCGTTTACTTTGCGCTTCCGGTAGCCGGTCGAGAAACTTCTCCATTGTTTCAGTCTGCAGAGTGCCCATTAGATCTGCAGCCACGTCCGGCGCCATGAGTTCCAGCATTTGTAGACCGCGCTGTTCAGTAAGTTCTTCGAACACCTGCAGGCGTCGTCTGGCGGTCATAGCCTCCAGAGTGTTTATCGCCAGCGCATCAGGAAGCAGCATTACCAACTCAGCCGCATGCATGTACGGTAGCTGGTTTGCCAGGCGCGCAATTTCACCCGCTGGTAGTTTGGCGATTCCTTCTCCGTCGACCATGCACTTCCTGACAACCTGAGGATCACCACGCAAGAACTCGATCGCCGTCCAATCATGGGTCGTCGCCTTTGGCACATAACCAAACCGCCCTCCCGTGAGCCACCGCAGAGTGGCGCTGAGACTGGTATCAATGCCGCAGAGCAACAATTCTCCGTTTTCCTCTTTCAGTAGAAGGCCGTTTGCTCTTGCTGCTCGAAGATGTTCCAAGTCAAGAATCAGTGAGTCGTGAACATCGCCAAGGGGAACTCTTTTTCTCAGCCATTCCTCCGGCGCGAGTTCCCCGGCCTCAACATCTTTTACCTTGATCTGGCGACTGACATGATCGATGGAAACTACAGCGTCCCAGGACAGAACTTCCCTTTTCCTCTTGGAATCACGGAACAGGATGTGTGTGACGCGCGGGTAACCTTCCGAAGGCAAGTCAACAATGAAATCAATGAGCCTCGCGCGTCGCCCCTTCTCGTCGATCAAAGCGAAACGGCGAAGTCTGGAAAACAGCAGCATCCTTTCAGATCTCCTTCATGATGAATCCGGACCGTGAAACGCGGGAGCCTTATGGCTACTCGGCGGGATTGTAGGATATTCTCATTTATCCGCAAAGGTGTTAATCTCCCACGCTTAATGAGTATTGGGTTCGCCCGCTCGCAACAAATCGCCGCGAGTATGAAGAAGCTTGCAAGAGTCCACTGATTGGAGAATTTTGAAATGGGACGGGATGCTGTTACAACTAATCGCCTGCGCGATCTGATCTCGAAAATCGAGGCGACCACCAAGAGCGGCGAGCTTCATTGGGAACGTCAGACCGGTTCGGCGCACCGCTATGGCCGCCTGAACAATAATCTGTTGATTCTCGGTCCGGCGACGCCGGTGAGCGACGCCAGCGTTCCGCGATATCTTTTCATCACGCCTTTTGATTCTCCTGATTGCATTGAAGTCAATTCCGACGATGCGGAGTTGGGTGCAGCTGTTATGGAGCTGGTGAAGACCGTCGAAGATCGCAGCCAGAACGAGCCGGCCACGGATCCATTTGCGGTTACCGGTCAACTGCTCGAGCGTTTGGAGAGCATGTAAATGTGAAGCTTTGGAATTTCATTCTAGAGTCAAGGAAACTGTTATGTCATCACAGATGAATAACCTAAGCGAAGAAGCGCAGAGCCTGGCCCGCGTGCCCCTTTTCAAACGGCTTGAGGCGCACGAGCTCGAACACCTGGCCGAAGAAATCGACCAGGTCAACTACAAAGCGGGCGAGACGATCTTCAGTGAGCACGATCGCGGTGATGCGCTTTACATTCTGGAAGAAGGCAACGTCCGCATCTGGGTGTACGACGACGATGTGAAAGAAGTGACGCTGGCCCAACTGAAGCCGGGCGATTTCTTTGGCGAGCTGGCGGTGCTGGATCGGGGCGAACGTTCAAGCAGCGCCACGGCCGTTACTGACATTCATCTGCACCGTTTGAGCAGCGATGACTTTCAAAAGTTTCTCACCGATCATCCCGACGCGGCGATCGATGTGATTTGCGAAATCGCCCAACGCATGCGACAGACGAACCTGCTTGTCTCACAACGCGCGTCGCGCAATATCAACGTCGAGATGGAAGAGCTGTCGACGATTGGTGAGCGGATTGCCGATAAGGTGGCGTCATTTGGCGGGTCGTGGACCTTCATCATCATCTACCTGACTTTTCTAATTGCCTGGATGGCGTTCAATACTTTTATCCTTGTTCACTACGGGCATGGCGACGACGGCGCGCAGTTCGATCCGTATCCTTACATTCTGCTAAACCTGATGCTTTCGATGACCGCGGCCTTGCAGGCGCCGATCATCATGATGTCGCAAAACCGGGCCGCGGAAAAAGATCGGCTGGCGGCGGAGCAGGATTTCAAGGTCAATCTCAAAAGCGAGCTGATGTTGGAAGAATTGATTCGCAAACAACGCGAGCGCGATGCGCAAATGGATCACCTGAATAATGCGTTACAGACGTTGCGTGGAACGCTTGAGTCCCATAACGCGCAACAGAGCTAACGCGATCATCTCTAAATTAACAGCGTCGAGTTGGATTCCAGACGCTTATGGGCGTCTGGGGCTGGTGTTGTTATTGGCCGGGCTGGGCGTGGTCCTAATCGCTGGTTTCGCGGCTGTCGCTCCCTGATTGGCCGTGCGTCCGTTACGCGTCAGAGCAATTCTGCGATCAGTACCACCAGGTTGCGCCACCAGAACTTTGATGGCGCGAAAACTGCCATCGTGGGCTTTGTTCGTTGGGTCGTAACTGATCACGTACTGGGTGCGCAGGTCGCGGACAATCTCGTTGGCTATCTGCGGCAACTCGGCAATCGATTGGGGAAAGAAAGCGCGGCCTCCGGTTTCGCTCGCCAGTCTGTTAAGCAGGTTAACCGCTTTTTCGCGCGGACTCTTTCTGATTAGTCCCTTGTCCGCTTCCAGTTCGCTGACAAACCCAATCACGTAAATCTGCACGTCTTCTTCGCGCAGACTCTGGAAGAGTTGCGCTTCAGGATAATAACTGGCGCGGTCCTCGCCGTCAGTGACCACGATTAAGGCGCGCCTTCGCCGATCCTCTTCAGTTCCTTTTTTGTAATCGGCCACGTGTTGAGCGGCGAGATAGACGCCGTCGATCACGGCGGTCTGTCCGCCTTCGATGTAGAGTTGGTCCAGCCCATCCATCAGGGAGTCCTTGCTGGCGGTAAAGTCCTGGATCGTTTCGATCTTGTCGCTGCTGATAAATCGCTCGAGAAAAGTTTCGTCGCCTTTCTTGTTGCTGTTTATGATCGACTTTGACGCATTAATGACCTGCTCAAACTGCGGACGTAGCGATCCGGATGTATCAACCGCAAGGCCGTAAATCACCGGCACCTCTTCTTCAGTGAACGAGAAGATAGGTTGCGGCACGTTATCCTCAAGCACTTTGAAATCGTCCTTGCGGATGTTGTTGATGGGGTGATTGTTTCGATCGATGACGCGGACATGCAGCGTCACGAGCTCAGTGTTAACTACGATCTTGCTGTTCTCATCAATCTCGGCTGAGTTCGGATCGGGCGGCGGAGTCGGCTTCGGCTTCAAGATTGGTGCCGGCGGTGGCGCGCCCAGTTGCGGCGCAATGCGTCGGCCCGGGCCGGTTTGCTCAACCGGGGTTGCGGTTGGTTGTGGCGAAGGCGTGGTGGAGCCAGTCTGGCGCGGACGCGAATCAGGTTGTTGCGCACTCGAGGCGCCCACAATCAAGAGGGAAATCGCCGTGAGCGCCAACACAAAAGAAAGGATGACGGCCCTGCGAGCAATAAAGGACTGGTATTTCTCAAATCTCATTAGTGCTAAACCTTCTCTAAATAAATGCGCAATGTCAAACCATTTTCGCGAACAGGAGAGATACTTACGGTCGGGATAAAGATGCACGGAAGAGGCGCAAAGTTGCTGGGTGCTATTTTGGAGTGCGGCGGCTTGACGCCGCTCTTCATGCCCTCAGTAGGGCTACGTGAGACAGAAAGCGCCGTCAAGCCGGCGCACTCCAAAGCTATTTTGGATTTGCGATCGCGAAGTATCCTTCTTTGCTGCGCACGAACAGCCGGGGCAATCCGCGTGGCGCAGTGACTTTGACTTTAATCTTGTGCCACTTGCCGTCGAAGCCCGGTGGCTTATAGCCGATGGAATACTGGTGACGGAGTTCTAAGGCGATCTGTTCAAAGATGTCATCCATCTCCGCGCCGCTGCGCGGATAGAATGCTTTGCCGCCAGAGACCGCCGCGAGTTCGTCCATGATCCCTTGCCCTTCCATACCGAGCGAGCTGCCGACATCGCTGCCGCCCAAAATTCCAATTGCGTAAAGGACAACGTCTGATTCTTTGAGGACCCGACGCAGCTCGTTGAAGGTGTAGCGCGAATTGTTGTCCTGACCGTCGCTGATCAGCAGCAGTGCTCGCTTTGGATGCGTACCGCGCTGCACGCGCTCGACACCGAGATAACATGCGTCATAGAGCGCAGTATTGTTTTTTGTTTGGACGAAAGTGAGTTTGTCGAGCACCGCCTGCCCGTCCCGGGTGCGGTCCATCAGCAATTGCGCGCGCGAGTTAAAGCCAATCAGGAAATATTCGTCACGATCATGACTGGTTTGAATGAAGTGGGCCAGAGCATCGCGCGCCCGGTGCACTTTGTCACCACTCATCGATCCCGAGACGTCGAACAATATCCCCACGGAAACCGGAGCATCTTCATCGCTGAAAAAGGTAATGTCTCGTTGGGACTTTTCGTCAAAGATCGAGAAGGCATTTTTGCTCAGCCCTGAAACGAAACGTCCATAGATGTCAGTTACGGTGACATTGAAACTGACCAGGTCGGTATTCGTAACAATCGGCGTTTTGTCATCCACACCGCCTTCCGGCAGTTGAATCTTGGTGGAAGCCTTCTGCTGATCGGTACTGGCCGGCGTCTGAGACGGCGCCGGCTGAACGGTTAGCAGCTCTTTCTTTTCCGGTTCCGGCGACGGTTTCTCAGCAGGCTTTTGTTGAGCGTTGATTGTGACGGTAATCGAGGCGGCGATGAGCGCACCGAAAATAATTACCGCGATAGCGCGACGAGGCGACGTCATTGTTTTCCCCTTGGCTCTGGAACGAATGTGAAGGGTTTGAGGTATCGGGAAGCACACGTCACACACTTACTTGGTGTGAATGCGAGCCGTGGTTGAATCGCAGACGGAGTAGATTCCGACTTCACTGATCCACTCTTCCCCAGTTGCCCGGGTTCCCATGAACATCAGGCGACAGATGAATTTCCAAACCGATCGTTGCGGGGAGACGCTGTGTGCGCCTTACAGTGTCGAACTGATGCACGCATTGTAGGCCCATCGGAGCGGCGGCGCAAGACGCATCGCGATAATAAGTTGGCGGAAGCCTCTATTTTTCATGGCGCTGATTTGTCGGGAAGCCAATCACAAGCGCCGTACGGGCGGCATCGCATAGGCTGCCATTCGTCTCAGCGCGGTTATCGCTTCGGGACCAAGATCGAATTCCCTGGCATTGAGTTTCACCTTTAGGCTGTGGGCTGCCCCCATTTTCGCAAACTGCTCAAATGGAATTTGGGCCGTCAGAAACTGGGCGTTGTTGCTTGCGCCGGCGGAGTCGGGCAAGAGTAGATGCGCTTTCCCGGAAAAATCGGTCTGGCCATCACTAATAATTTCCAGATCGCTGTCGGACGAAAAGATCCTTCGGTCGGCGTAGGACGCAAAATCGAATACGACAAAGGCGGGCGCAATCACTTTCGCGTTCGGATCGCGCGCGTTTCCGCTGGCGGTGAAGTGCGGGACCAGAGCGATGCCATGATTCAGATCGCCTTCCAGTTGGACGCGAGTGACGCTGATATCAGTTTCGTTGCTCGTTGGATTGAACCTGACAATGGGACTCAATGGATCATCGCTACTATTCATCCCGTTTGTAGCTATGAGCTCGCCGCGATTGTTGAAGGCATACTCATTCAGGCTTCTATGATAATGAAACACAATCCAACGTGTTTCCGTTGCCACAAACATGATCCAGATGCTTTTGATCTTTGCGATTGAGGGAAAACTCTTGACGACGAATTTAGCGACATCCTGCGCTCGGGCAGCGCGCTTGCCGGCGTCTTCCTGGTTAAGGGTTGAGTCGACGAAAGAGACGGTGAGAAAGACGGAGTTGTGTAGGTTAACGTTAACTTCCTTTTCCTGATACTTGTCCATCAAATCCTGACGGAGTTTCGCGGCCTCGGTCAGCCTTTTCACGAACCCGTTCGAGCACGCATTTGAAAGACACGCAGCGCACAGCACCAGAGCGATGAAGACTATTTTCATTCTCGAAAGCATGAATATTTTCAGGTTCGTTTCTAATCCTGGCTTGGCCGGTCCAGGCTCTGCTTGATTCGCTCGGCGGTTTTCGGTCCAATACCATCTACCGTCTCCAGGCCGCCGCCGGCAACGAATTTCCGTAATTCGTCCAGCGACGCGATGTTGAATTTCTGATGCAGCATCGCCGCTGTCTTTGGCCCAACGCCCGGCAGCTTCAGCAGATCCAGGACCGTTGCGGGAGTTTCAGCAGTCAATCTCTCCCAGGCATCAAAAGTGTTGGTTTCGACAAGCTCAACAATTTTTCCGGCCAGGGCTTTACCGACACCGGGAATCTCCAGCAAACCTGACAGGCCTTGCTCGTCGACGATCTCTTTCATTTGCGTGGGCCAGGTCTCGATTGCTTCGGCAGCCATGCGGTAGGATCGGAGCCGGAATGAATCCTCGCCGCGAACTTCCATCAGGGAAGCCATACGATCAAAGCGGCGGGCGATTTCTTCGTTGGTCATTGCATTGACAGGATTGACAAGATTAACAAGAAAAGCAATCCGGATCATATCAATCCAGCTGATCCTGTAAAAGTCTTTTTGATTCGCGCCGTAGTGACTTCACTATTCACCGTTTACGATTTACTATCGAGCAGCTTTCAAACATCCAAAATGCACCGTAAACGCTCTAAAGATTTCTCCTCATCACCAATAAAATCGAGGTCAATATGAGATTAAGAAGATTTGTGTCGGCGCTAGTCGTCGCGCTTTTTAGTTTACAGACTCTGCAATTCACCGCGCGTGCCGACGAAGGCATGTGGCCTTTTAATAATGTGCCGCGCGCCGAGATCAAAAAGAAGTATGGCTTTGATGTGACCGATGAATGGCTGCGCAAGGTCCAGCTCGCCTCGGTGCGTTTCAATAACGGCGGATCGGGCTCGTTCGTTTCGCCGAATGGTTTGGTGCTGACGAACTATCACATCGTTGAAGACATTGTGGGCGAGTTAAGCACGCCGCAGAAGGACTATGCGAAAGATGGTTTCGTGGCCCAGAGCATGGCTGATGAGAAGAAGATAGACGGGCTTGAGTTGAACGAACTCATCAGCATCGAAGACGTGACCAAGCGGGTCACGGACGCAGTCAAGCCAGGCACTCCTGACGCTGAGGCTTTCGCGGCGCGCCGCAAAGAAATCACGGCGATCGAATCCGAATCGACGAAGGCCACTGGCCTGCGCTCAGACGTCATCACGCTTTATCAGGGGGGCCAATACAATCTTTATCGTTACAAGAAATATACGGACGTGCGTCTCGTGTTTGCGCCGGAATTCCAGGCGGCCTTCTTTGGCGGCGATCCGGACAACTTCAATTTTCCGCGCTTCAATATCGACATGGCGCTGGTGCGCGTCTATGAAAACGATCAGCCGGTCCACCCGGAGAGTTACTTCAAGTGGTCCTCCGCCGGCGCGAAAGATGGCGATCTCGCGTTCGTGATCGGAAACCCCGGCTCGACTTCACGACTGAACACCGTCGCGCATTTGCAGGAGCTGCGCGACACCAGCATCCCCGTCATTATGCGTCTGCTGGAACGCCGCGAGGCGATGCTGAAGAAATACATGGCGATGGGTGAAGAACAAACGCGCCGTGCGCAGAACGAGCTGAACAGCATCCAGAACAGCTTGAAGGTCTATCGCGGACGGGCCGCGGGCTTGAAGGACAAAGCGCTGATGGATCGAAAGCAGCGCGAAGAAGATGCGCTGCGCAAATCAATCGCCGCCGATCCGAACCGGCAAAAAATGTATGGTGACGCGTGGGACGCGATCGCCAAAGCGCATCGCGATTATCCGTCCTATATAAAGGAACGAAGAATCTTTGATTTGGCGGGCGGCTTCAACACGGTATTGTTTGATTATGCGCGCACGCTCGTTCGCCTGGCGTCGGAGAATGCCAAGCCGAACGGTGAGCGTTTGCCGGAATACACCGACTCGCGCCGAGCCTCGCTTGAACAGGGCCTCTATTCGTCGCCGGCAATTTATGACGATTTTGAGAAGCTGAAACTCGCTGACTCGCTGGGGTTCATGGTCGAGTTGCTGGGTGCGGACAATCCGCTGGTCAAACAAGTGCTCAACGGCAAGACACCCGAAGCGCGTGCCAGTGAGTTGATCGAGGGTACGAAACTGAAAGATGTCGAATATCGCAAGCAACTCGCGGCGGGTGGAGCAAACGCGATCGAGTCTTCAACCGATCCGATGATCGTGGTTGCCCGAACCATCGATGCGAAAGCGCGCGAGCTGCGCAAGCGTTACGAGAACGAAGTCACCGGCGTCGAGCGCGCGAACTATGCCAAGATTGCGCACGCTCGATTTGAGACAGAGGGGACGAAACTTTATCCGGATGCGACGTTCACCCTGCGGCTTTCGTATGGCGCCGTGAAGGGCTACACCGAAAATGGCAAGCGCATTACCCCATTCACCACGCTGGGCGGGCTCTATGATCGTTCGGCTGGTTTCAAAGCCGAGTTTCCTTACAATCTGCCGCCGCGCTGGATGCAGAAAAAGTCGGCCGTGAATCTCAGCACGCCGTTCAATTTCGTTTCGACTGACGACATCATCGGCGGCCATTCAGGTTCGCCGACAATCAACAAGAACGGCGAGTTGATTGGACTCATCTTCGACGGGAATATTCAATCGCTGGTTGGTGATTACATCTATGACGAGTCAGTCAATCGCGCCATCTCAGTAGACGTGCGCGCGATGACCGAAGTGCTGCGTAAAGTCTTTGACGCGAACCAGATTGCTGATGAGCTGACGAAGTAAGCCGCCGCTCAACTAGAAAACCGCAATCGCACAAGCGCTACTTGTGGCTGCCCCGGGCTGCTTTCCGCTTGCGCTAACTAGGCCGGTGTTACCTCTCCGTCGAAAGCCCGCGTGTTTGAAGCTTTTGGTTCTGCCGAATCCGCTACCATGATCGAAACCGTGAAACTTCCCGCCGCCTGGGGTGTTCCGCTGATGATCCCGTCGGTGCTAAGCGTCGTCCCTGGAGGCAAAGCGCCCTGAGTAAGTGACCAGCTATATGGCAGCTTTCCACCACTTGCTTGCAGCTGAAGATGCTTCAGCTGTCCGACCGCAAAGCCTTCCAGTCCTTCAGTGTCAATTGATACTGTATTCATGTTTGTGTTTCCTTTCGTTTGTGAAGCCGAAACAGTAACTTTCGTCGACTCATACGTCTGTGCGTTAACACACATTACCTTCGCTTGCTGATCCCTTCTCATAAGGTTAAGCTAAGTCTACCAACTCGTCCCTTCAAACTCTCCTTACAGTGAATCAATGGATGGTTCACCTGATACTCGGGCCTATCGAGTGAAAGGAAACTAGAGATATGAAAAAAATTCTACTTGCGCTGATTATCATTATTGCTGCGGTAAGCCTGGCTGCCGCTGACACGATTTACTTGCGTGACGGCCGCACGATCCGCGGAACGGTGCTCGGTTTTGCCAACGGCCGCTTCGTCGTACGCGTTGACCAGCGTTATTCAACCACCAATCCTGATACAAATGTTACCCGGACTCGCGACAATGAAGGCGACATTCAATACTTTCGCCCTGAAGAGATCGATCGCATCGAGATCGAGGGCCGCTCGATCGATGACGCACGTAATGAAACGCGCGACGTGCAAGTGACGCTGGATTCCAACTGGACCGACAGTGGAATTTATCTGCACCGGGGTGAGCGAGTTCAGGTAAGCGCCTCGGGAGTTATCACGGTGGGACGTTCGCGAATCAGTCCGGATGGTTTGCGCTCGACGGATCCGACGGCGCCGCTGCCGAATGTTTCCGAAGGCGAGCTGATTGGCGCTATCGGCCGAGACGCCAGCGCGCCGATTATCGAACTAGGCAGCACTCGCGAGTTCACCGCGGATCGAAATGGCCGCCTTTTCCTGACAGCAAATCGTGGTTCGTTTGCCGACGCGCGGGGTGCGTTCACCGTGCAAATTCGCCGGCAGAGAGATCTGAACGCGCGCGACGCTGAAGAAGATCGCGGCGCCGGAATTCGTTCGCGCGGTCAGGACAACAGCGATCGTAATCGGGATCGTGATCGAGGTCGTAGCCCGCGCGAGATCACGATCACTGTGCCGGCCACTTCGCGTGGCACCGACGCCGGCATCGACGTGCGTAGCGGAGATCAGATTACGATCTCGGCAACGGGCACAATCACGGCCGGCCGGCGAGTTGGTGATGTTGGCCCGGACGGCGCGCGCAGCACCGGAATTGGTATCAATGTGCGGCCCCTGCCGACCGCCGGCGTCGGAGCGCTGATCGCCTACATTCGCATGGCGAATGGGCAGCTAAGTCAGGCCTATTTGATCGGCAGCAATTTGACTACAACTGTTCCGGTCGATGGACGCCTGATCCTGGCAATCAACGATGACGACTACAGCGATAACAGCGGAAGCTTCGCCGTGAGAATTAGGTACTAGGTTCTGTCAGTACCGGGAGCGATAGCGACCGGGTAAATTGTGATCACAAAACAAAAGGCGCCGTTCGCGAAAGCGGGCGGCGTTTTGTTTTTGAAGTATTGAGTAAGTGTGTGTTGCCGGGCTACTGCCCCGCTTCGTGTTCACGCAATCCCAAATCGAGTCCTGAATGTTAAGCTATGTAAACACAATGAACCTGCTTAGATCACCCTGCGACCATGGAGTGATGAGCTCCCGCAAAGCCGCCACGACTAAGTGTGGCAAAGCCCAGCGGCGCTGGACGCTCGCGGCTACCATCCTCGGCTCGAGCATGGTTTTCATCGACGGCACGGTTGTGAATGTCGCGTTGCCGGCGCTGCAAACAAAACTGAACGCGACTGCGACCGACGTGCAATGGGTGGTCGAAGCCTACACATTGTTCCTCGCGGCGCTTCTGTTATTCGGCGGTTCGCTCGGCGATCGATTTGGCCGCAAGAAGATTTATGCGATCGGCATCGCGGTCTTCGCATTCTCATCTATTTGGTGTGGCGTCGCGCCTAACATTCACCAACTAATTCTCGCTCGGGCCGTCCAGGGCATGGGCGGGGCGCTGCTGGTGCCGGGAAGTCTCGCGATCATCAGCGCGACATTTTCTGAAGAAGACCGGGGGCAGGCGATCGGCACGTGGTCCGGAGCGACTGCGATTACCACCGCGCTGGGGCCACTGCTCGGCGGTTGGCTGATCGAACACGTTTCCTGGCGCGCAGTTTTCTTTCTGAATGTTCCGCTGGCGTTGGCGGTGATCGCGCTCGTCGTTTTGTTCGTGCCAGAGAGTCGGGACGAAGAAGAAGCTGGGCGGCTCGATCTATTTGGCGCAGCCCTCGCCACACTATCGTTGGGCGGTATTGTGTTTGGTCTGATCGAATCGTCGCGCCTGGGATTTCATAGCCCCGTGGTGATCACGACCTTGATGGGTGGTGCACTGCTGGCGGTAACATTCGTGATTGTTGAAGCGCGATTGCGAAATCCGATGATGCCGCTCACGCTTTTTCGCTCGCGCAATTTTGCGGGCGCGAATCTGCTCACCTTATTTCTATATGCGGCGCTGGCGGGAACGCTCTTCTTTATGCCGCTCGATTTGATCCAGGTGCAGAAGTATTCGGCAACGACCGCAGGCGCGGCCACGCTGCCTTTTATTTTGATCATGTTCGGCTTGTCACGCTGGTCGGGCGGTCTGGTGAAGCGCTACGGTTCGCGCCTGCCGCTCGTCGTTGGACCAATCATCGCCGGAGCTGGATTCGCACTCTTCATCCGACCAGGTGTCAAAAGCAGTTACTGGACCGCGTTCCTGCCGGCTATAGTTGTCCTCGGTCTCGGGATGGCGATTAGTGTCGCGCCGTTGACGACGACGGTGATGAACTCGGTCAGCGAGAGTCGTGCCGGCATTGCCTCAGGCATTAACAACGCAGTCTCGCGCACCGCTGGCTTACTGTCGATCGCCGTGCTCGGCCTGATCATGTTTCATACTTTCAATAGCTGCCTGGATCGACGGCTCGATCAAATCAGTATTTCGCCTGAAGTTCGGCAGGTCTTGAACGATCAGCGTATGAAGTTGGCCGCCGCCGAGGTGCCCGCCGGAATCGATGAGGGAACACGAGCCATAATTAAGCAGGCGATTGACGAATGCTTCATCACCGGCTTTCGCCGCGTAATGATTTGCGGGGCCGCGCTCGCACTCGCGAGTTCGTTGATGGCATGGCTGCTGATTCGCAGTCGATAACCCCGGATGCGATGAAAGGGTCCTGATTCAGCGCCTTCTTCGCCCCGCAGTGCTTTACCCAGATTGTCGACGAAACGAACACGATACGGAACCCGTCGCGCCAGCGACCGGGTACTTGCCCTCGAGATACCCGCTTGCTAGCGCAAGCGGTTCCGCACCTGATTGGTTCTTAACGGACCAGCCGGACTTTTTGGTCAAGGCCATCCGCGGTGTATTTCAAGCGAGAATTCACGGAAAAGCAGAGAGTCGCGACGAGCGCGCAGGGAAACAGAAATCAGGATGCAACTGAATCGCATTATGTTCGGGCAATCGCGCGGGCTATCTTTAGGAGGACGCCCTGTCTGACAGATCCCCCCGACTGCCAGACCTCACTGAGACTGAAACTCGCTTGGCAGAGGGGGACCGCTAATGACCAAACGTGATACTCCATTGATTCTGATCGTCGAGGATTATCCCGATACTCGCTATCTCCTTTCAGCTTTACTTCGCTCGAAAGGGTACATGGTGGTTGAGGCTGGCGACGGCAAAGAGGGAGTGCGGCAGGCATATCGAGTAAACCCGGATCTAATCCTGATGGACCTGGCCTTACCTGAGCTTGACGGCGTAGAAGCTACCCGCCAGTTGCGCC
>Ga0193730_1000141_pt1 | contig 22940 bp, 17 predicted proteins | sample U1a1metaG_FD_144919 | JGI IMG/M metagenome (GOLD analysis project Ga0193730, IMG submission 144919) | Soil microbial communities from a riparian zone of the East river system, Colorado, United States - U1a1 | ecosystem: Environmental > Terrestrial > Soil > Riparian zone | place: USA: East River...
GAGCGGTGAAGAGCGCGAGATGAAAAGCGCCCCCGAAAGGGCACTCGACGCGACGGGCGATGCGATTGCGGACTCAGCAGGGTTCGTCAAGGACAAATCAATAGATGCCGCTGACAAGACGAAGGAAGGCGCGAAAACAGTCGCTGATAAAACCGTTGACGTCAGCAAGACGGTGGCTGATAAAACTGTCGATACAACGAAGACGGTTGCCGACAAGACGAAAGAGGGCACCAAAACTGTAGCAGATAAGACGGTGGACACTACGAAGACCGTGGCCGGCAAAACCAAGACAGCCGCGAAGAAAACTGGGCGGGCGATCAAGAAGGTCGTTCCCCAGTAGACTCGTTCCCACCAAGTCTATTGTGAAGCGGCAAACATGCCGCTTCTTTTCTTTATTCCTCAGAACTGGCAGTGCTTTGAGCTTCAGAAGTGCGCAAACACTGGAACTTGCCTGGATTGATCGAAAGCGCGATCTGACGGGTTGGTCCAACGCTCTAAAGCAAAACTAATTGCTCTTGTTCCCGCCGATTGTGGGCACTCCGACCCGGACTACGCAGAAACTTCTTGCGCCTTGCAAGTTTTTTGCTACAAACGGTTCGTTTCTGTATGACAGGAGGAAATCTCTCATAATGCATAAGCTTCTCGAACAGTCCCGGTCTCACCACCACGAACTGGGCTGTCCGCGAGTGTCCCGTTAAATACAGGCGTTCCCACACGCGCGCCGTAAATCAGTATGCGAAGAGGAACGAATCGCACCTCGCGACTAATGCGGTTCATTCGTCAGCGCATGCGACATGGTCTTGACGATAGAGACACCGCGCGCCGGCGGAGTCGGGCGAGCAAACAAGATGTTTGTTCACCTGTTATAGCGGGCTCGAAACCCGACGCTTTCAACTCTCAAACCTAAAGGAGAACCGTATGTATTGTTCTTGTTGTATCGTCCCTCGCGATGTCCTGGAAAAACTTGCCGCGGATCCGGAATTATCCGCGGAGATTCGTAGCGCCGCGGATGCTACCGCGAAAATCAGTTCGCAAATTCGCAGAGTGCGCGAACAGGCTTTAGCGCTCACGAGCATCACAACCGAGTTGGGCTTTGCCCCGACCGCGCTTGCCGCGGCGCCCGTGGTAACTGTTTACAATTGCAAGCAGAGTCAATCGCTGCCCGGCACGCCGGTGCCGAACCCTGGTAGTTCGAGTGATCAAACAGCTGCGCGCACCTTCAAGGAAACAACCCTGGTTGCAGAATTCTACAAGAAGATCTTCAACCGTAACTCGATCGACAACGCCGGCATGACGATGATGTCATCCATTCACTATGGAAAGAACTACAACAATGCCATGTGGAATGGCTCGCAAATGATCTATGGCGACGGCGACAATCAAATCTTTGTCGACTTCACCAAAGGCAACGACGTGATCGGCCACGAATTGACTCATGGCGTGACTCAGCACACGCTCCAGCTTGCCTATTCGGGCGACGCCGGCGGGCTTAACGAAAGCCTTTCGGATTGTTTTGGTTCGATGTTTCGGCAGTGGCAGGCAAATCAGGACGTCAATCATGCGGATTGGCTGATCGGGCATGACATTATGGGTCCGGCAGCAACCGCGAAGGGCTTCACTTGTCTGCGTGATATGGCGAACCCGGCGGCGGCCCATTGTCTCGCTGCGCAGCCGACAAAATATTCGCAAATCACGCCGGGCATGGATCCGCATTACAGCAGCGGCCCGCCAAATCTCGCGTTTTGCCTCGCCTGCAAGAAGGTCGGCGGGCACAGCTGGGAAAAGGTCGGACAAATCTGGTATCGAGCCATGACCACGCTGGGGCCAAGTCCAAATCTGAAGATGAAGCCGTTTGCGGACGATACTCGCAAGCTCGCCAAATCAATGTTTCCGGCCGATCCGGCAGTCTTCGCCGGCGTGGACTATGGATGGAAGCAGGTTGGACTTTAAACCCATTGCGTGATGAAATTGGGAGTAATGGGAGATCAGAATCAGATAAAAGTTGAACGTGTTGGAGGCTTCGCCGGGTTCGGCGGCCCTCATCTGAAAAGCAGGGGAGAGCTCGCTACAACCGAGCTCTCTCCCGCTGATTCAGCTGCGCTCGATACGTTGTTTCAGGAAAACGTTCACGCCGGCGCGGCCAATCCGGATGGCTTTATCTATCGAATAACGAGGAACGAACAGACTATCGAGGTTCCCGAACATAAGGTACCGGAGGCAGTGAAAAATTCTGTCAAGGATACCCTCGAATGAATTCGCCTGGGCTTTTCTCCCGCAAGCCTTCGTTTCTCTTCAGCTGTCCGTAACAATATCGGATGATGCTCCCGCGTAAGGCTAGTGACAATTTGGTTCGCTCGTATCTTTTTGAAGTGGTTAATTTCCTCTTTCCTGTGAAGCCCCAAGTCGAACAAGGCCGCTTCGAGCGTCTTCTCGCCGCGTGCGTGAAGAACCGTTTTCGGTTTTAATATGGCGCATATTGAGGATCGGTGGAGAGTTCAAACTTACTAAGAAACTCCCAGGCAGCGCGGTCTATTTCCGGCGCGAAGTTATAGTAAGAAGTGTGATTTTGACCGACGCGTACCGTAAGCTCTACCGGGAAATCCTTAGACCTTAAGGCCTTCACGGTAGTCTGAACAACATTCAGCGGAAAATATTCGTCATCGGTTCCAGTCGATATGGCTATTGGGATTTTGCGATGCGCTTTTTCCATTACGGAATACTTTCCTAAGGGCAGCGCTCCAGCATCGAGTGCGGTAGCCGCAAAGAACTGTGACTCATACATCGACATATAGAGGGCGAAGACTGCGCCTGCTGAATGTCCAAACAAATAAATCCGCCGGGAATTGACTGGATACTGGACTCTTAAGGCCTCGACCAGGTCATACAGAAATTCCGGGCCATCCCTTGGCATTTGCCAACCTGCTGAGCTATCTGAGGTTGGTCCAACCAGGATAATGGTCTCTCGCTCGGCAAGGGACTTCCACTTTTCCACAAGCGATGCGCCATCATGACCTGAGCCATGCAGTAGCACAATGACTGGAACAGAAGATCTCTGAATGACCTTTGGAATAAACAAGTAGTATTCACGTTTCTTGCCCTGCGAAAGTATTGAACGCTTTAATATTTCTTGGGCCGGGACTCTGCTAATTGCGGCAACGCCTAAAATGAAGCAGAAGGCAAGAGCGACAGGGTGAATTCGTGGTTTGAGTATTCCTTTCATTCCCGCAGTTTTTGATTTTTCTATTTCTGTGCCTTCGCTGGTACTCTCTTTTAAAGAGCGAGGTTACCCAACCTAAAGAAGCAGGTGCTAAAGATGCCCGTGGGCTCGTTAAGCCCACGGGCAAGTTACGGCGAGCCAGATTAACGACTAGCTAGTCTAGGCCGTAATTTGTTAAGAACCTCCGCTTCTCGCTGAGGTTGCAAGCGACCTACCCAGACGGCTTGAGCAACCCCTTTGTCGTCGACCAGGATCAAGGTTGGTGTTCCACTCGCCGTTAACGAAGAGAGTGGGGCCTGCCTAATTGCGTCGACTGAAATGCCGAGCCGTTTCAAATACACTGAACTCTCGGAAACCTTCTGAGGCAATACAGCAACTATCCGAGTGCCCAAGATTTTCTCACGCGTAAGTTTTTGGTAGAAGGGCGCGCTTTCCGCGCAGAAGTGACAGCCTTCCTGTAAAACCAGAAGGAGGGTTTGTCGGTTCTTTGCCCAGTTCACGTTGGCCAGCGTCAATTTGGTTCCGATCGTTTGATTCTCGAGCTGCTGCATGTCGCGACGCTGTGTTGACAAAGGCGGCGTTCTAAGGAAGACGTCATAGGCCCACCGTCCAACGTGACTATGCTTGGCGTCGTCAACCTTCGCTCGGTAACGAAAAACGTTGCCGTACTCGTCGGTTCGTCTCGACTCCTTGTAATCAAGCGCGAGCGATTCAACGCCCAATTCGGAAAGTGTGTGTAGTTCACCCGGCTCGGAGATGCCATTGTGATTCGTATCCTGCCATAGTCGCAGCCTGGAAAAGATTCTGTCCTTCTTGTCGATGATCCCGTCTCCATTGCCGCCGTGCTTTGGCGTGTCGTAGAGAGCGAGCGCTTCGAAACCATTACGATTCGTTGATGGAGGCTGAGAAGTGAAATTGCCGAACATCTCTTTGCCAGTATCGATCTTGCCATTGTTGTCGCGATCTAATACGAGGAAAGCGTCGTCAGAATTTGCAGACGTCCACGAGATTCGCGTCGGATGGCCAGTTCCCGATAAGTCAAAGTCAACTCCGTTAACGGGACTAGTCAAATCAAAGCCGTTGCCGGCTACATCAATGATGATTGGCGAACCGTTGCAGGAATCTCCGTCACAAAACAGACCCAGCTCGAACTCACAAATACAGCAGCGATCCTCGCAGCAGACCGGATCTATGCAGCATGGATCATCCGGGTTCTCACAACAGTAGTCGCCGCCGCACCCATCGTCCCCACCGCAGTCAGTATTATCGATCGTGGTGTTGACTTGACCATCGTGATCTCCCGGCTGCCCAGGCGTACCCGGGTCTCCGTCAAGGATTCCGGGATCTCCAGGATCGCCTTGGCGTCCTACGGAACCGGTGCTCCCTCCTAACGAAGGACAGTCAGAGTTAGTAGCCGCGGTTCCGCCAGGACCACCGGCTCCGCCAGATCCACCCGGCATGTAGTGCCCCGGGTTCCCAGCGGGGCCACGAACGCCCCGGTTCACAAAGGTCGATATACTGCCTGTAAAGTCGCAGGGCTTTGTTAAATTTATCGTTCCACCGCTGCCTCCCGTTCCGCCTTGACCGCCTTGGCCTCCGTCCCCACCTTGGCCTCCCCTTCCGCCCGTACCCCCTGTACCGCCGCTACCAGATCGCTGGGGACAGGCACACACTACACCCGGACCACCTTGCCCACCTTGCCCACCGGTGCCCGCAATTCCTCCCGGCCCTCCAGGTCCTCCTTGCCCACCATCTCCACCGCGAGCGGAATAGGTAAAGTTCCCAGTCGTTTGTGTGACTGTGACGGTCAAAGTTCCAGCATCGTGGCCGTCAGTTCCTACTCCGCCAGTATGGCCAGTTCCAGCTCGGCTCGGCGGATTGCCTGTATCGCCTGTACCGCCGTCAGGATTATTTGCGCAGTCTCCGTTCGGACCAATTCCGGTTTGCGGAGGCGTTACCCCCGGATCGCCCTGGGCTCCCTCTGCACCTATCGACCCTGGTTGGCCATCTGCGTTCTGTTGCAGAAGTGCCGTCCGACCATGATGCGCGAGGCTTTTAGTGTTCGCAGCCTTCTTTTTTTGCTCTTCGAGCCATTGCTCTCTTCCTAATCCGTCCACGTTGATGGTTATGCTTTCGGGTTGGATCAAATGGCCTTGGACTCTGCGATCACCCGACGATTGGACCTCCCTAAATACTGCATTAATGAATGCGCGCGCACCTCTTCGCCGTTCGGACAACAGAGTGCTGTCCGGCGACAATATTGGCTCCATTTGAAACATATGGAGATCGTGAGGTCCTTTAATGACTATGTGTTTTCCGGCAAACACCAACTGCCTGGCCACAATCACAGTATCTCCGGATAACTCTACGCTCTCAGGAAGAACCAGAGTATCTGCTAGTTGAACTCCCTCGAGCTTACTGCCCATTTCCCGATGCTCTCTCATTTCCGGCATTGTGGCCAACACAGGCGCGAGCTTCTTTTTCCAATCTGATTCCAACAACGTATCCGGATCAAACGGGACTCCATGCTTAAACAGCAAATCGCGCCCTGACTTGAACGATTCTCGTTTTTTTTCACGCTGTTGCTGGGCTGCTGAATTGGAACCTGTTACTTGCTGACTACTTGACACTCGCATTGTACCCGGGCGCAATGATATCGCGAGCAGAACAAGCAATGCAGCGCTGCCAATTGTAAAGTATGTTTTTCGCATGATTCTCCTCCTCTCGGATGGGTTGGAAGGAAACCGCAGGCACGCAAGACCTACGATCGGCAATCGGAGTTGACTGCTGGGGTGGGTTCTCGCCGATTGTCTACATTCGGCAAGGACTAAAGGATAGATGCCAACTGGGCGTATGCGACAGTGTTACGTGCAATTTTTGCAAGCACGCACACTCTTCTTTGATGCAAAGGGTTGCAGCATCACACCTCTTGTCTAATGCCTTAGGCGATATCATATAGGACGGAATCGAGGCTGTAAATAGTTTCCGTGTGGCAATCCCCTGCAAAGTAAAAATTAGAGAAAACCAAGATCTCGCGTAAAGTTGGCTTAGGTTATTTACTTGCAGCCTTAATGTCTTCGGGTCCCGCGTCTTCCGCTCTGGAATTGCTTCAAACTTAGTCAATTCTGATGAGTGGCCAGTAGTCCAGAATCAACGACTTGCGAACGGCAAAGTTTCAGACTTTGTTGTTAATGATCAACAACAACTACGTTATTCTACGACAGGAATCAACAACAACGAGAATCCGGGTTCATTAACTTTGAGGAATTCCCGTAAGTTGTTGTAATCTGGTCGGCGTGATCTCATAACTATGGGAACCTAAAGCAGTACCCTCCACGGACCCTACACGAAAGATCTGCGATTTCGGGGATCGTTCTTGCCAGGCGAAAGACAACACGAAACCAATATACGGATACTAGCGATTCTCTTCGCTTCACTAGCATCGCTGCCGTCTGCGCTGGTATGATGCGCCTTCACGGCGCCCTTTGCGCGGACTTATGAGCAACTCAGATCGCTTCACCATTGTCTGTCCCTGTTGCGAAGCTACGCTGAATGTCGATTCGGAAACTGGCGCGCTGCTTTCGCATGAAGAAAAAACGAAGCCGCTCGGCTCGTTCGAAGACATGGTCAAAGACCTCGACAAGCAGAAGCAGACGCGCGAGCAAATCTTCGCGCAGGAGATGAGCTCTCATAAAGATCGCGGCCGTTTGCTGGAAGAGAAATTCCAGGAAGCCAAGAAGCGCGCCGAAAAAGACACCAGGGTTTACCGCAATCCACTTGACCTTGACTGAACCAACGCTGACTCAAGGTTTATCAAAAACAGGAGACTTAGAATGAAGCGTGTTTTTTGTATCTTCATTACTTGTGCGTCGATCGCACTCGCGACGGTCGCGGCTGATGGCCAGACGAAGATGCCGCAGATGAATTTTCGCGAGCGCACGCTGCCCAACGGCATGCATGTGCTCAGCGTCATCGACAAATCCAGCCCAACCGTTGCCATCAACGTCTGGTATCACGTGGGATCGAAAGACGACCCCGATCAGCGCAGCGGGTTTGCCCACCTGTTCGAGCACATCATGTTCAAGTCAACCAAGAACATGAAAGCCGAGATGATGGATCGGCTGACCGAGGACGTGGGCGGCAGCAATAATGCATTCACCCAGGATGACGTGACCGTCTATTACGAAGTCATTCCTTCGAATTATGTCGAGACACTGTTATGGGCTGAGGCTGAGCGCCTTTCGGCCTTGACTGTTGACGAAGCGAATTTTAAGTCCGAACGCGCGGTCGTGCAGGAAGAGTATCGGCAGAGCGTGTTGGCTCCGCCGAACGGCCGCTTCTTCTACGCGCTGGATCAGAAATCGTTCAGCGCGCATCCGTATAAGCGGCCGACAATTGGCAGCATCGAAGACCTGGACGCGGCCTCTGTAGCAAACGTCATTAAGTTTCACGACACTTACTATCGCCCTGACAACGCGACCTTGATCGTCGTCGGAGATTTCGAGCAGAAACAACTGGATGCGTGGATTGACAAGTATTTCGCCTCTATTCCGAAGCCCAACCTTCCTCTGCCGCGCGTGAACATCACTGAGCCTGCGCGCACCGGAGAGAAGCGCTTCATGGAATATGCGCCGAACGTTCCGCTAAAAGGCGTCGCGTTTACTTACCTGGCGCCATCGAGCAAGAGTGATGACGCGGCCGCGCTGACGATTGCCGACATCATTCTGTCGCAGGGACGATCATCTCGTCTCTATCAGTCGCTCGTCTACCAACAACAATTGGCGGCCAACGTCAATGCGAACGCGGACCTGCGCGAGGATGCCGGACTCTTTACCCTGACGGCGTTTGTCGCGAACGGCAAGAAACCGGAAGACGTTGAAGCTTCGCTCCGCGCGGAGGTGAAGAAGTTACAGGACACGCAGGTGACTGCGGCGGAGCTCGAGAAAGCACAAAACCAGATCCTCACCAGTCAGCTTCGACAGCGCGAGACAAGTCTCGGCAAGAGTCAGGCGTTGGGCCGCGCGGCGGTCTTGCTGGGCGATCCGAACCGAGTGAATACGGAATTGAATCGTCTGCAGGCCGTGACCGCGGCCGACGTGCAGCGGGTGGCGAAGAAATATTTGACCGATGACAACCGCTACGTGTTCTATTACCTGCCGGAATCAGAACGACCAAAAACCGGCAGTCTTAATCCTTCGATCAATTCGTCGAAAGGAGGACAGTAGAGATGAAATTATCAACAAATAGATTCGTCGCGATGTTGTTTCCGCTCTTAGTAGTCGTGATGTGCGTGAGTAATTCAATGGCGCAGTCGCCACAGGCGACGCCACCGCCGCCAACTGCGCCGCACTCGGCTGTTTTCCCGAAGCCGGTTGAGAAGACCCTGGCAAATGGTTTGCGCGTAATCGTGATTCCCGGGACCCAGATGCCGCTGGTAACGGCGCAATTGCTGATCAAAAGTGGCGGCGAAGTTGATCCATCCGATCTGTCAGGCGTCGCGGACATGACCGCATCGTTGCTCACACGAGGCACAAGCACGAAGAGTGCGACGCAGATCGCTGAAGCGATCGAAGCCCTCGGTGGATCCTTGAACTCGGGCGCGAGCTGGGATTCATCATCAATCAGTACCAGCGTTATGTCGCCAAGGATTGGCCCGGCTTTGGAACTGCTGGCTGATGTGGCCCGAAATCCTGCCTTCAAAGACGAGGAGATCGAACGGGTGCGACGACAATCGCTGAATGGTTTGCGAGGCGCGTTGGCAACTCCTGGATCGATTGCGCGCTTCGTGGCCGCACGCGTGGTTTATCGCGACGCGCCGTATGGTCATCCGTTGTCAGGTACGCCGGAGTCTCTGCCGCGAATTAAGCGTGAGGACATTGCTAAGATTCACGCGACCTACTATCGTCCCGACAATGCGATTCTTGTGATCGGCGGCGACATCACCGGTGAGAACGGATTTGCGCTGGCGCAGAAGTACCTCGGCGACTGGCAGAACCCGCCAAACGCGTTAGCGAAACTTCAGATTGGCACGCCGGCCAGCGAGCCGGGGAATCGGCGTATCCTTGTAATCGATAAACCTGAAGCCGGACAGACCACAGTCCTGGCAATTCGCTCCGCGATTAGTCGCAACAGTCCGGATTATTTTCGCGGCATAGTCGCGAACTCAGTGCTGAGCGGTTACTCGGGCCGCTTGAACTGGGAGATTCGCGTCAAGCGTGGCCTCAGTTACGGTGCCGGAAGCACGCTCGACGCGCGTCGCTGGGCCGGATCGTTTTCAGCGTCGGCGCAAACTAAGAATGAATCGGGCGCCGAGGTCGCTTCATTGACGTTGGCTGAGATATCGAAGCTGGCAACCGGTGAACTTCTTGATACTGAGCTGACGCCGCGTAAGGCGAGTTTACTCGGCGGCTTTGCTCGCAGCATGGAAACGACAGGTGGGCTGGTCAGCCAGTTCGCTTCGCTTGCGCTTTATGGCGTGACGCTCGACGAAATCAATCGCTACGTGACCAATGTGCAGGCGATTAAGCCGGCCGACGTTAGGAGCTTTGCCTCCTCGCGCCTCAGCGCTGACAGCACGAATGTGATTGTGGTGGGCGACGCGAAAAAGTTTCTGCCGGACTTGCAGAAACAGTTTCCGCAGGTTGAGGTCATTCCCGCATCGGATCTCGATCTCAACAGCGCGAGTCTGAAGAAAACTGTGGGCAAGAATTAGCGTCTATCTTCTCTGTGTCCTCTGTGGTTAAAAACTTATTACCGCAGAGGACACAGAGGAATCACCAATGCATCGTAACCTTCGTTCCTTCCTTGATCTCCTCCGCCGCGAAAATGATCTCGTCACCATTGATGTTGAAGTCGATCCCTATCTCGAGCTTGCTGAAATCCATCGCCGGGTAATTGAACAGGGCGGCCCGACGTTGCTGTTCAAGGAAGTGAAGGGAAGTCGCTTTCCGGTCGTCACGAATCTGTTTGGAACAAAGAAAAGAATCGACCTGGCGTTTGGCCCAAAGCCAGAGCAGTTCATCAAACAACTAGTCAACGTAGCGGAATCTCTCTTGCCGCCAAATCGCGCCGAGCTGTGGAAGCATCGATCGCTGGTGCGGGATTTTCTAAAGCTCGGAACGAAAACTGTTTCTCGCGCGCCGGTTGCCGAAGTTATTGAGCAACCGGCGCGTTTGGATCAATTGCCCGTTTTGACAACGTGGCAGGAAGACGGCGGACCGTTCATCACGTTGCCGCTGGTTTACACCGAGAATCCAATCACGAAGAAGCACAACCTCGGCATCTATCGCATGCAGGTCTATGACGCCGGGCACGCAGGTCTGCATTGGCAGATTCAAAAAGGTGGGGGCTTTCATTATCACGAAGCGGAGCGGATGGACCAGCCGTTGCCGGTGACGGTGTTTCTGGGCGGACCGCCCGCGCTGATCATCTCTGCGATCGCGCCTTTGCCGGAAGATGTGCCGGAACTGATTCTCGCTTCTTTGCTTGGCGGAGAGAAACTACGCATGGCGAAAAATCCCATCGGTAGTGCGCACCGCCTGGTGGCCGAAGCCGAATTTGCTCTTATCGGTCAGGCGCAACCACACCTGCGACAACCGGAAGGTCCATTCGGCGATCATTACGGCTACTACTCACTCAAACATGACTACCCCGTCTTTGACTGCGAAGCCATCGCCCATCGCCGCGATGCGATTTACCCGGCGACCGTAGTGGGCAAACCTCGACAGGAAGATTTCTTTATCGGCGATTACCTGCAGTCGTTGCTTTCTCCGATATTTCCGATCGTTATGCCTAGCGTGCGCGATCTTTGGAGTTACGGGGAGACCGGATTTCATTCTTTAGCCGCGGCGGTTGTGCGCGAGCGTTATACGCGCGAAGCCCTGGTTGCGGGATTCAGAATTCTTGGCGAAGGGCAATTGGCGCTGACTAAATTTCTAATCCTAACTGACTCGCTGATCGACCTTCATGATTTTCGCGGCGTGCTCGAACACGTTCTCGGACGCGCGAATTGGGAGACGGACTTTTTCATCTTTTCGAATACATCGATGGATACCCTTGATTACACCAGCGGTAAAGTCAACGAAGGCAGCAAGGCGATCCTGATGGGTCTGGGCGAAGCTGTACGTGAATTGCCACGCGAGTTTCGCGGTGAATTACCAAGAGGAATCTCCAGGGTCGAAGTATTTTGCGCGGGCTGTTTAGTTGTCGAAGGATCGAAATACGCAGACAACCGTGAAGAAGCAGTGCGGCTCGCGAGTGAACCAATATTCGCCGGTTGGCCGCTCGTCATCTTGCATGATGACGCGGGCGTGGCTCAATCAAGTAGCGACTTCCTTTGGTCCACCTGGACGCGCTTCGAACCGGCATCAGATATCTACGCCGCTGAGACAAACGTCCTCCGTCATCATCTTGCCTACAAACCTCCGATCGTGATTGATGCTCGCAAGAAGCCTTCGTTACCCGACGAGCTCATCGTTCGCGACGACATCAAGAAGCTGGTTGACGAACGGTGGCGTGAGTATTTTCCGGGGCGCTAGACACGGATCCAGAATGGTCAATCATGTTTGGATGGTGAAGATTTACCGACGGCAGCAACCGACTTATAATCGCCGCGCCTGATCAACTCTGACGTGATGTGCAGTCAGTGATCGACGAAAGTCAGGCTGTAGAGTATCAATAGTCCAATGAGCAAGGGAGCACACTCAGCAGGAGCGGGTCATCGCGAAAGAGGTGCGCGCCGCGAATTCGTATACGCCGGTTGTTCCCCGAAGCGATTACCGATTCTCTGCGTTCTGCTCACAATTTGTTTTTCTTGCGCCGTCGATTATCCCTTCGCAAATCCCTCATCCGCCGATGAGCAACCTGATTTCCCATCGCTTTACGACAAACATGAGTGGTTCCAACTTCGCGACGCCGTGCAACGCACCGGGGTGCCGGCGTTTTACCGAGGCGCTGTGGCAACTGCATTTAACGATGAGCGCGAGGCAGAAAAGGAGCTTCAACAGGTTATCAGGGCGGCACCAGAATCGGAGCAGGCCAATAACGCGCGCGGTTTGCTCGCGGAGATGCACTTCCGCTCCGGACGCTACCGCCACGCCCTGACCCTGGTGAATCAGTTACTGATCTTAAAACCCGACTCGGCCAACTGGAAAAACACTCGACCGCTATTGGCTGCTCTTAGCGGATCACCGGAACAGTCTGTCGCCAGGCGTGGCGTTTCCCGAGTTCGTTATCGCCGCGAAGATGGGAATATGCTCATCCCGGTATTGGTCAACGGGAAATCTGCTAACTTTATTCTCGACGATGGCTCGAACATTTCTACGATCAGCGAATCGGAAGCCAAACGTCTGGGTCTGACCATTCATGATTTTGGCGGAAAGGCGACCGGCGCGTCGGGTCAGGCGCAAGTTCGACTGGCTCTGGCGGAGAGTCTGACGACGGGCAATTTCCGATTACGGCATGTTGCCTTCCTGGTGCTCGGTGACGATCAGGAACCGTTCGCCGGCTTGCCAGCGGGCGAGCGAGGCATTGTCGGGTTGCCTGTATTGCTCGCCTTCAGTACCCTGCGCTGGACCGCGGACAATGTATTTGAGTTTGGATTCCGTTCCATTCCAGGGACCTTGCGCCAATCCAATATCTGCTTCGACGGGTTGACACCCATGACAGAGGGCCAATTCGGACAGGCGAAGGTAATTCTTGGTTTGGATATGGGGGCCCAGCAGACTGACTTGCTACCAAACTTTGCCAGAGATTTTCCCAACGCAATCGCCTTAGGCAAGAGGGAATCAACGGAAATAACCGGATACGGACGGAGTAAGAGTATCGAAGCGATCACCGTGCCTGAAATCAAACTGCGGATTGGTGAGTTCGACGCCGTACTTCGTCCGGCCCGCGTACTCTTGCAGCAAACGATGTTCGATCATCGGTATTACGGCAATGTCGGGATGGACGTTTTTGATCAGGCCCGCGTGGTGACGATCGACTTTCAGCAAATGAGGTTAATGATGAAGTAGAGCTTCGACTATGCTCAATCTTCCGCCAGCATATTTAGTACTCCCTACTCTTATGGGAATGTGTTGAGTCCTGATCCCACCCGATCACGCGGACGGTACTGACCTCATATGCGACCATCTTCTAAGAAGCGCATGCTCGCGAGCCTGGGCGTCATCCTGCTCGTAACACTGTCCTGTCTCGTCTGGGGATTCTTCATCGAACCGAATCGCCTGATTGTTCATCAGGACACGATTCAAATCAACAATTGGCCTGCGGAACTCAGCGGCTTGCGCATCGCGCTCATCGGCGATGTTCACACTGACAATCGTTTTATCGATGTGAAGAAGCTGCAGAGAATTGTTGAGCTGACTAATGCGCAAAACCCTGATCTGATTGTATTGCTGGGCGATTACATCCAGGGCGGCCGTAGTGACTCCGCTCATCGTGTCGAACCGGAAATCACGGCTGCGGAGCTCAAAAACCTTAAGGCACCGCTTGGTATCTACGCCGTGCTGGGTAATCACGATTGGTGGTACAACGGCGAGAAAGTGCGACGGGCGTTTGAGAATGAAGGCGTCCCCATTCTCGAAGATGATGTGAAAGAACTAAAGTGGCACGATAAATCATTTTGGCTGGTGGGACTTGCGGACCTTTGGACGAGGCCACAACACATACAACAGACCCTAGCTAAGGCACCGAGTGGTGCGACGATCATTGCTCTCACGCATAACCCTGACATTTTTCCGGATCTTCCTCAAAGCGTGCCGCTGTTGTTGGCCGCACATACTCACGGCGGCCAGGTTAATCTGCCGCTGATTGGAACTCCGGTGGTGCCGTCGCGCTTTGGGCCAAAATATACCGCGGGACATATCTACGAAAATGGTCATCACTTGTATGTGACGACGGGAATCGGCACGAGCATTATGCGCGTCCGCTTTCGCGTTCCTCCAGAGATCGTGATTCTGACAGTCAGCACCGTTCAATCAAACAGGTAGTCGAACCGTAAATTCTGCGCCGCTTTCCGCCGCGTTCGCCGCGGTGAGCGTGCCGCCGTGTTCCGTAATCACGCGATGCGCCAGTGCCAGCCCGATCCCATGACCTTGTGATTTTGTCGTGAAGAAGGGAATGAATATCCGTTCCAGATCAGACGCCGGTATCCCAGGGCCAGTATCGCGAATTGAGATTAATGCCCATTGCTTGCCATGGTCGCGTTCAAAGGCATTCTCGATCATCACTCTGCGATCAGTTTGATCGTCGGGGATTGCTTCGGCGGCGTTGCGGAGAAGATTGAGCAAGGCTTGACGCAGTAGTCTTGGATCGGCTCGAACTTCGATCGAGGGCGGCTCGCGCTGCGCGCTCAATGCGGGCAAGGATGCCCGCCCTCCCACTACCCGGTCGCTACCGCTCTCGGTACTGACCAATTCCACGCGTCGCGACTCAAACAGCGGCTTCAGTTCACGTACGCACTCTTCAATCAGTTCATCAAGCGAAATCTCTTCGAGCTGCAGTGCCTGGGGCCGGGCAAAGTTGAGAAACGCTGTGGTCATCTCTGAGAGGTTTCGCACTTCCTGCAGCATCGCGTCCGCCGCCACTCGTCCCTGTTCGTCGCGATCGACGCTCTGCAGGAATTGCGCGTAGCCGTGCAGCGCCGCCATTGCGTTCTTGAATTCATGGGCCAGCCCGGCAGACATCTCGCCGAGACTTTCGAGGTTTTTCTTCAGGGCAACCTGTTCACGCAGGCGTGTTACTTCCGTGATGTCCGTGATCAAACAGAGCGCGCCGCGCGATCCTGTCTCCGAAGCCGGATCGATCGGCGCAACCGTTGCTCCCAGTCGTTTCGCCGTTTCTGTTCCATTTGTCGTTTCGATCTCTTCGCGGCGATACAGCCGACCGCTTGAAAGACACGCGTCGACCATTTCCGCCAACGCGGGGAAATCTGCAAAGACTGTTTTGAAGTGCTGGCCCGGTGCAATCCGGCTGTTGTGAAAGAGATCCCTCGCTGGTCCATTCGAAACAGTGGCGTAGCCCGAAGCATCAAACGCGAGCAAGCCCGTCGGCATGCTCGCCACAATCCGATCGCTGAAGGCTTCGGCTGAGTCGGCGCGTTGACTCGCCTGCTCGTTTAATCTCTGTAGTTCTTTCTGTTGTTCCTGAAGTTGCGCGATGACCGACTGAAATGTCTCAAGCACAAAGGCTGCTTCATTTTGTCGCTTGCCGGAATGTGCGACGGGCGCACGCTGTGCTTCGCCGATCAGCTGGCTGTAGGGTCTCAGCAATCCGCGCATCAACCAGGCGATGCATACGAGGCTGATGATCAGCGTAACGACGAATGCGGTGAGTAAGAATGGCCGATAGACGACCGCGGTGCCGGGAGCCAGCGCAAACACCGCAAAGATGGCGACCGTGCCGAGCAGGAAAAGTCCGGCGACAATGGTCAGCAGCATCTGAAGTCGGCTGGCGTGCATTTCAATTAGCGAAATTGCGAGGCGTACCACGCGATGATGCGCGTGCCGAACAAAAGTGAAACAATCGACCCGATTCCCAGAAAGATTCCGAACGGCAGCATCATCTGCAGATTTCGGCCGCCGCGGCGATACATCACGACGATTCCGGCAATAGAACCCGTGAGTGCTCCCAACAGGATCGTGAGAATCGTGAGCCGCCAGCCCACGAACGCGCCGACCATCAGCATCATTTTCACATCGCCGAAGCCCATGGCTTCGACGCCGCGCAACTTTTCCCACATAAAGCCCATCAACCAAAGCGAGCCGCCGCCGGCCAACGCGCCGATGACCGCGCCGATGATCGACACGAGTCCAACCGGCAGAGTTGGAAACGAATTCAAGAGCTGCGGCAGGTCATCGAAATGTGCGGGGCTCGCGAGATAGGGAACCAGGATACGAGCGACAAGGGCAAAAATGATTCCGGGATAAGTAATCTTGTTGGGCAAAATCATGTGTTCGGCGTCGATGAACACCAAAGCCACCATCGACGCTGCGAATGCAAGATCAAAGGCGAGCGCGAACGACACTCCATCGTGCCAGGTGACCGCGGCAAATAAGATCGCCGTCAAGGCTTCGACGGCCGGATAACGACTAGAGATGTGCACGCCGCATTGGCGACAGCGACCACCCAAAATCAGATAGCTGAGGATCGGAATGTTGTCGTAAGCCTTGATTGCCTTGTGGCACTTAGGGCAGGACGAATTAGGGAAGACGATTGATTGTTCGCGCGGCAGGCGGTGGATGACTACGTTGAGAAAGCTCCCGATGACTGCGCCCAGAACGCCCAGGAATGCGCAGGCGATCGGTATTGGCACATCGATGGCGCGATCTATCGCCGTCACATTCATTCAGGTGTGCATTGTAACGCGGCTGCGGATCCGATGCCTACTGATTTTTGTTTCTGGCCGCTTGCCTCATCCTTTGAGCAGACCGAGGATCTAGTTGCCTGCTGGACTAGCCGAGAGTATAAGAAACCTTCGTGGCGGTCATTGTTCTAATCTTTCTGGTGAGTGTTGGATGCTGGATCATGGTTTTCAGCAAGAGTGCGCGTGCGACGATGCCGCTGGCTTCGGTCGGGAGGTCGTGGTTTGGAAAACGATTAGCTAACAGGACAGAAGACGAGCGGGAATTAGAAGACGGAATGTCGTTAATCGCTTACCTGCTCGGCGCAATGGTATCCACACTGCTTTGGGTATCAGCCTTCGTGGTATTCATTCTCAGATATAAGTAGTTTATTCAAAATTGAAAATTCCCCACTACCGATTCTCATTCTCAAGCTCATAGAGAATCGAATGCTTTAACGCCGCATGATGGGCGGCAAGTCTGGCAATCGTGAGACCGGCGCTGCCATCGCGAAATCCACCCTTGAGCACATAACTTCGAATGAATGCCGCCGGGCCCGCGGCTGCGCGTTGCAATCGCGAGGTCCGTTTACCATCACGATACATCTGCTCAGCTCCGAGTGGCGCATAGCGGGTTTCGATCATTTGCCGGTGGTGAGATGGATCTCGCATCGAATAGTGGAGAAGATCGCCGTGCAAATGCTCAACCCTGGTACCTGCGTTCATTGCAACTGATTCGTGGATAACGCGATCGCCCCAATGGCCACGTGTGCGATTGAACAAACGCAGCTGATAGTCCGGATACCAGCCACCGCCGCGTATCCATCGCTTCATATAAAAGGCCCGCCGCGCGACCCGGTAACCATCGGCAAGCCGGGACTCATCCTGTTTACGGATCTGATCAATTGAGGCGCGCAACTCCGGCGAGATGCGTTCATCCGCATCCAGACTGATTATCCAATCATGACTTGCTGCGTCTACGGCAAATTGTTTTTGCTTTGCAAAGCCGGGCCAGGGATTGGTCAGGACTCGCGCGCCGAAATCTTCCGCAATTTGACGCGTATCATCTGAAGATTCGGAGTCGACTACGAGGATTTCATCAGCCCAGGCAACCGACGCGCAAGCCTCGCGAATGTTGTCAGCTTCGTTGAGAGTGATGATCGTCGCGGTGATCTTCATTTGGAGTGCGCCGGCCTCGACGGCGCTTCGGATTGATTAAAACGGATCAATTGCAAAGTCAATCCAAAGCGGCGTCTCCCGACGCATCGGGATTGCCGCCGCACTCCAAATTACTTTACGGCTGCTGGACCGGATTGTTCACAACGACGTTGTTGACCCGCAGTGTCGATCCGGTTGCGCGTTGCAGATCAGCCAGCGCCTTGTTGTAATCCGTCTGCGCCTGCAATTCGTTGGTCCGCGCCGCCGTCAGCTCCTGCTGTCGCTGAAGCAAGAGAAAGGTCGTAGAACGGCCGACGTCGTAAAGCTTCTGCTCACCCGCTAACTGTTGTTCGGCGCTTTCTCGCGCCTCGCGCGATGCGACGACGCGCTTTTGTGCGGTGTCAACGGATTGCGCCGCGTTGCGCACATCCATTTCGATCGCCTGATCTTGCGAGCGGTAAGAAGCGTCGAGTTGCTCCTTCTGGATTCGAGCGCCGGCGAGGTTTGCTTTGGCCGTCGTGTTGTGAAGCGGTAGCGAAATCGCCACCCCGATCGTGATGTTGTTCGTGCTGAGACCGGCGAGGTTGCTGATATCTTTTCCGTAGCCCCCGATGAGATTTGTCGGAGGCGCGATGCACAGTGGATTTGTGGCCGTACTACAGGCGGTGCCCGCCAGGCCGGTGGTCGCGATCGTGCCGGTCAAATCAGCCTGGGGTTTTGTCTGATTCTTGAAATACTGAATGTCCAGCCCAGTGATTTCCTTTTGCAAGTTCAACCGCTTCAGTTCAGTCCGGTTCTTGTGAGCATCGTCAAGCGCCGCGGACAAATCCACAGGCGAGAGGTCGAACGCCGGACTGTCAGTCGGCGTTAGCTGTGCCGACCATTCAGGAGTTTGCGGATCGCGAAACATTAGCTGTTTCAAACTGTTCTCGGCGATCGAAACGCTCTGCACGGCGACGTACAAATTCGCTTCGCGCGTTGCGATATCCGTCTGCACCTGCGCGCGATCCAATGGAGCCTTGGCGCCGGCAGAGATCTCGGCCTCGATGTCTTTCATGTTCTGACGTGAAACCTGCAAACTATCCAACTGGTTCTGCTGATTGCGCAGCGCAAAAACGAGATTCCAGTATGCAGCCTGGACCTGCGAAATAATTCCGATTGTTCGTTGTCGAAAATCTGAATCGGTCTGCTCGAGACGTTTTCGCTGAACCCGAATCGCGTGACGATAGGTGTCGATTGCCCGGTTCCGGAGTAACGGTTGGGTAAACGCCAGCGAAAGATTTGACGAGTAGAACGGAGTAAGCGAGCTCCGCGTCGAACTTGTGCTGTTGCGCGAATTCGCGAAGCTCAATGTGTAGTTGCCGCCGCCCGTTGAGAACTGTTTGAAGAGCGTGGGACTGAGATTGAAGGTCGTGTTACTGGTTGTGCCGGCTGCGCCTGCGCCCCCCAGCGAACTCGTTTGAGGACTTACACTTCTGACCAGTTGCGGCGTCACGGCGAAGATTGGGTCGTACACGCCTTGAAGCGATATGAGTTGTTGCTCGGCAAATCGAACATCGTCACGCGACACTTCAATGTCTTGATTATTCTGCAATGCTTTGCGGATCGCGTCGGTCAGTGACAGCGGCACCACGTTGCTGCTAACCACACCTACACGCGTCAGGTCCGGTAACGGCGGCAACGGCTGCGGTTTGATTTCCGGGAAATTCGGTTCCTGGATTCCCGGCGTGATTGGCGTCGGTTGGACCGTCGGGGCTGGGACTGGCGTTCCCGGAATAACGGTCTGTCCCGGCGGCGCAGTCGGCGGAATCGTTTGCTGGCCCGGCGGCAGCGTAGCGGGATTAATCGGCGTTGGACTTGGCGTTTGCGCCAGCACGGCAACAGACGTCGCAATAATAAATGTAATCGCAACGCACAATCTCGTAAGTAAACGAGGTAACTGATTCGACATCGAAAAATGCTCCTCTAAAACTGATCAGGGAATCTAATGAACGAGCGCAAACTGTGAGCAGACAGGTAGCGCCAGGTCATTGCGTACTACGTCGATCAACTGTACGCGGTTTCAAAAACCTTAACAAATGCTCAGTGGCACGGACGTCCCTCAGGTGACTCACGCGCAGGATGCGCGTGCCACACACGCAACAGAAGTGCTCGCTTGACAGTGCTACCAAACGGGCATTATCTTGCAATTTCTTTTCCACGTTTCATCCGGTGAACTGATTGTGGTCTAACTGCCGCGGTGACGTGTGTACACAGCAACGGGAGGACACGCGGAATGGCGGTGAAAGTTGGCATCAACGGCTTCGGTCGAATAGGCCGAAATATTTTTCGTACGGCACTCGGCGACGCCGATATTGATTTTGTCGCGGTCAATGACATCACTGATACGAAGACGCTGGCACACTTATTGAAATACGATTCCGTGCTGGGCAATCTCGAACATGGGATTTCAGCTTCCGAAAACGGGATCAGAGTCGAGGGCAATGAGATTCGCGTTTTCTCTGAGCGTGACCCCTCGGCGATTCCCTGGGAATCGGTCGGAGCTGAGATCGTGATCGAGTCAACAGGCCTTTTTACGAAGGCCGAGGATGCGAAGAAACATCTGCGCGGCAGTGTCAAGAAAGTAATCATCTCCGCTCCGGCAAAGAACGAAGACATCACGATCGTCCTTGGCGTGAACGAGAAGAACTACGATCCATCCGCCCATAAAATCATTTCGAACGCGTCCTGCACAACCAACTGTCTGGCGCCGGTTGCCAAAGTCATTCACGAGAACTTTGGAATCAAGACGGCGCAGATGACCACGATTCACTCTTACACCAACGATCAGCAACTACTGGATTTGCCGCACAAGGATTTGCGACGCGCGCGTGCGGCTGCGCTTAACATGATTCCGACATCGACCGGCGCGGCCAAAGCTGTCTCGCTCGTGCTGCCGGAATTGAAGGGAAAATTCGACGGTATCAGCGTCCGCGTGCCGACGCCGAATGTGTCTTTGGTTGATGTCGTGATCGACGTTGAGAAGGAAACGACCACTGAAGAAGTAAACAAAGCGCTGAAGGGTGCAGCCACCGGAGAACTCAAGGGCATTTTGGGTTTCTCGGAAGAGCCGCTGGTGTCATCCGACTTCAAACAGAATTCCAACTCGTCGATCGTGGATGCTGAATACACAAGCGTTATCGGCGGCCACATGATCAAGGTCCTTTCCTGGTACGACAACGAATGGGGTTACTCCTGCCGCGTTCGCGATTTGGTGAAATACATCGCTGGGAAGGGGCTTTAAAGCATTTTCAATTTACGATTGCCAAATGCCGATTTTGGAATCAGAACGCAGCATTAGCCCGAACACAACGAGGTTCAGATTCCAGAGTTGGAGATATTGGAAATTCATATAATCGGCAATCCGCAATTGGAAATCGGCAATGCCTAAGCTCTCGATAAAAGATCTCGATCTTGCTGGGAAACGCGTTTTCATTCGTGTTGATTTCAACGTCCCAATCAAAGATGGAAAAGTTGAAGACGACACACGCATTCGTGCGGCCCTCCCCACGATCAACTATGCGACTGAACATGGCGCGCGGGTAATTCTGGCTTCGCATCTCGGGCGGCCGAAAGGCCAGCGCGTAGATAAGTACAGTCTTCGTCCGGTCGCAGAACACCTTTCACAGTTGCTTGGTAAGCCGGTTGCCTTCGCGGAAGACTGCGTTGGGTCGCCCGCCCAGTCCAAGGTTGGCGCACTGAAAGACGGCGAGGTGTTGCTGCTTGAGAATCTTCGCTTCCATCCCGAAGAAGAGAAGAATGATGAGAAATCCGCACGACAGCTGGCGTCGCTGTGCGATGTGTATGTCAACGACGCGTTTGGGGCCGCTCACCGCGCGCATGCTTCGACCGCCGGCATCACTAAGTTCGTCACACAATGTGCAGCCGGTCTGCTGATGGAGAAGGAACTCGACTATCTCGGTCGTGTCATCAACGATCCCGAGCATCCATTCGTAGCGATTCTTGGCGGCGCAAAAGTCTCAGACAAGATTCCGGTTATTAACGCCCTGATCGATCGCAAGGTCGACAGGCTGCTGATTGGCGGCGCAATGGCCTATACATTTCTAAAAGCCGAAGGCTTTACGGTAGGGAAGTCGCTCGTTGAAAACGAGATGATCGATACCGCGCGCCAGATTAAAGAGCGCTGCGAACACTCAAACGTCGCATTGTTGCTGCCGACGGACCATCAAGTCGTTGATAGTTACGAGCCGATCAAGGACGGTAGAGTCGCAGCGAAGACTATTCCGATCGAGTTTACGAACGCCGGCCATGCAGGCATGGATATTGGCATCGAGACCGTGGGCCACTTTGCCAACGCCCTGCGAGATGCGCAGACCATTATTTGGAATGGCCCGATGGGCGTTTTTGAAGAGCCACCATTCGACGAAGGGACAATCGGAATAGCGAAGGCGGTGGCCGAAGCGGCGGATCGCGGGGCGATTGTAATAGTCGGCGGCGGGGATTCAGTTGCGGCGGTTTCGCAGGCCGGCGTTTCCGGCCGCATCACACATATCTCAACCGGCGGCGGCGCGACCCTGGAGTTTTTAGCTGGTAAGGAGTTGCCGGGAGTTAGCGCATTGAACGATCGGACGTAACCGCCAGGAGATGAGCTCCCCAGGATCAGTTCATGCAGCCTCTGTGCTCTTTGCGGCTTTGTGTTTAGCTTAATTGAATTATGCGAAAACCTGTCATCGCCGGCAATTGGAAGATGTACAAAACCGTGGGTGATTCGGTCACCACGGCGCTCGCTCTAAAACCGCTGGTCGCCAACGCGAACCATTGTGAAGTGATCATTGCGCCCGTGTTCACAGCATTGAAGGGCGTCGCCGATCGTTTGGAAGGATCGAACATCAAAGTTGCGGCCCAGAACTGCGCGACCGAAAAAAGCGAAGGTGCCTACACCGGCGAAGTCGCTGCTTTCATGATCCATGAAGCCGGTTGCTCGCATGTGATTGTCGGACATTCCGAGAGACGGCAATACTTTCTTGAGACCGATCATATTGTCAGCAGGAAAGCCCAGGCTGCGCTGGCCGCGGGACTGACTGCGATCGTCTGTGTCGGAGAAACGCTTGAGCAGCGCGATCAGGGAAAGGCCCTCGATACGGTCAAAGAGCAAGTGGTGGGGAGTTTGAGCGGGTTGACAGCCTCTGACCTCGACCGTATCATCGTTGCTTACGAACCTGTCTG
>Ga0193730_1000142_pt1 | contig 22861 bp, 19 predicted proteins | sample U1a1metaG_FD_144919 | JGI IMG/M metagenome (GOLD analysis project Ga0193730, IMG submission 144919) | Soil microbial communities from a riparian zone of the East river system, Colorado, United States - U1a1 | ecosystem: Environmental > Terrestrial > Soil > Riparian zone | place: USA: East River...
CAGTTGGCCACTGATGGTCCGAGCGCCGAAGAGATGGAGAAGTTGCGCAATAACCTTTTCAACGCAGCGGTGCGAAGTCGGCAGTCATCGCTGTTTCGCGCGCAGCAAATCGCCGAATCTGCGCTGTACGACAACGATCCTGAGCTATTCAATACTGACTTGCAGACCTATCTCGACGTGACCGCAGATCAAATTCGCGATGTGGTGGCGCAACATCTGGACACGGACAACCGTGTGTTGCTGAATATTGAGCCGGCCGCCGAAGAAGCTGCACCGGCCGCACCACATGAGCCGGGCGAGCCCGATCAGCCGACCGCGCCGCTGCCCCAGGTCCCGCCGGCACCGGACGAAACGCCCGCGGGCGCACCGCTGCCAGTAGCACAACCGCAACCAATCGAATCGAATTGATCGCTCTTCGTCCCGCTTAATGAACACAACCATGCAAGCCGAAACCTTCCGTCGTGAAATGCCGTCACCGCTGGCGGGCCGTCCGCTCAATCTTCCGGTTCCGTTTGGAACTACGCTCTCAAATGGTTTGGGATTGGTGCTGATCGAAGACAGGCGGCTGCCCCTGATTAGTTTTCGACTCGCGTTTAGATCCGGTGATGTGAATGATCCGGAGAACCTGCCGGGATTGAGCGACATGATGTCGCATCTCCTGTCAGAGGGAACAGAAACGCGAACCAGCCGGAAAATCGCGGAAGAGATCGAACGACTCGGCGCCACCCTGTCAGTTGGATCGACTTCGGACTTCAGCACGGTCGCTGCCTCCTCGCTGTCAATTTACGCTGCTGAAGTGCTGGAACTGTTAGCAGACGTGACGTTGCGATCTACTTTTCCGCAGAACGAAGTTGACCTCGCCCGCGAAAACACGAAACAGCTCTTGATTCAGCAGCGGGCCCAACCGAATTTTCTTGCTTCCGAGCGAATGGCGAAAGTGATTTTCGGGACACATCCTTACTCGTCCATTTCGCCAACCGGGGAAATGCTGGACGCTCTAACGCGCGACGATCTACTGTCGTTTCGCGTCTCAACGTTCATTCCCAACAACGCCGAGCTGGTTGTGATTGGCGATTTTCAACACGATGACCTGATGGCGCGAATCGAAGAATTGTTTGCGGGCTGGAGCCGCGGCGATGCTTCACGCGTTCCGTCGCCGCCACTTCCAAAGCGAACCGCCCGCACAATCTATCTGGTCGATCGTCCCGGCTCAGCACAATCAAACATCGTGATTGCGAACGAAGCGATTACCCGCACGAGCCCGGATTATTTTCCGATGCTGCTGATGCACACGATCCTGGGCGCTAACGCCTCGTCGCGACTGTTCATGAACCTGCGCGAGCATAAGGGCTACACTTATGGCGCATATTCAAATCTGGATGCGCGCCGGTTGGCGGGAACTTTTCGCGCTACCGCGGAGGTGCGCACCGCGGTGACTGGCGCCTCGCTACAAGAGTTCTTTTACGAACTGGATCGCATTCGCAACGACGCCGTATCAAAGGAAGAAATCACCAACGCGCAGTCCTATCTGAGCGGTGTCTTTCCCATTCGCATCGAGACGCAGGACGGATTGATCGATCAGATTGTGAATATCAAGATGCTCGACCTGCCGGATGACTATCTGCGTACCTATCGCGATCAAGTCAACGCGGTCACCACGACCGATATTCAGGCTGTCGCGCAGAAGTACGTCACGCCCGACCAAGCAGCGATCGTGATCGTTGGAGACGCGGCGGAGATTACCGAGCAGATCAAACCCTATTCGGACAACATCGAGGTCTACGATACGGAAGGGAAGCTAAAGCGGTAAGCGCAAAGAGCAAGGCGGTTAGAGAATAGTTTTGGCACTTAGCTCTTCGCCCTCAGCTCCTTGCCTGGTTCAGGCCGCTCCCTGCAAACGCTCAACATCGAGCACGCCGGACACGTTCTTCACCGAACTCATCACCTTGTCAAGGTGCTTCACATCAAACACTTCGACAGTCACTTCGATGCGGCCTTTCTGATCGGGACCTATCGACGCGCGCGCATCGCGAATTCCGGTCTTCATGTCAGAGATTGCTCCGGTGATGCCGGCGATCATGCCCGTGCGATTTTCAGTTACCGCCAACAACTTAACCGCATAAGCGGTCTTCTCAGTCTTCGCAGCCCACTCCACCGCCACGATTCGTTCGGGATTAACCATTAACTGTTTCACGTTCTTGCAACGCGCAGTGTGAACAGCGACCCCCTTGCCGCGGGTGATGTAACCGATGATTTGCTCACCGTGCAGCGGATTGCAACACCGTGCACGATTAACCATTAGATCTTCCACGCCGCGGACGACAATCGCGTCATCGCCCGTAATCAATCGCTTGACCGCGCGCACGCCGGTGCGCAGTCGTGATTCTTTCTGCTTGTCGAGCGCCTCAAACTTTTCCGGACCCAGATACTTCGCGATGACATTGCGCGGAACTATCTTCCCGTATCCGATCGCGGCCAGCAGATCATCGGGGCGGCCGTAGCCGTACTCGTTCGAGATTTGCTTCAGATCGCCGTTGCTGTCGCTCAGCATTTTCTTCACTGTAAGTTGAAAACGGCCGGCTTCCTTGTCGAGCAGCTTGCGTCCGATCTCGATCGACTCGGTGCGTTGCTGATCGGCAACCCAGTGACGGACGCGATTGCGCGCGCGCGAAGTAACGACAAAGTTCAACCAGTCACGCGACGGATGTGCATTCGAGCTGCGCACGATTTCGACCACGTCGCCGTTTTGAATCATGGTGCGCAACGGCACCATGCGCCCGTTGAGCCGCGCGCCGGTGCACGTATTGCCCACTTCCGAGTGGATCATGTAAGCAAAATCGACGGGAGTCGCGCCACGCGGCAATTGAATGACTCTCCCCATCGGCGTGAACGCGTAAACATCCTTGGGATAAAGGTCGAGCTTCAGCGCGTCGATGAATTCGCGCGAGTCTTTCACTTCCTGCGTCCATTCGACGAGCGATCGCAGGACCTTTAGAGCTTCATCATCCTCACGCGGCCCGCGCTTGCCTTCCTTGTACTTCCAGTGCGCAGCGACGCCTTCTTCCGCGATCAGGTGCATCTGCTCAGTGCGAATCTGAACTTCGAACGGCTGACCCTTGGAACCAATTACTGAAGTGTGCAGCGATTGATAGAGATTGTCCCGCGGCGTGGCGATCCAGTCCTTGAATCGTCCCGGCACCGGTTTCCAGGCATTGTGAATGACGCCCAGCGCAGCATAGCAGTGACGAATCTCGTTAGGAGTGATGACGCGCGCCGCAACCAGATCGTAAACCTGATCGATATCAATCTCCTGTGCGCCGAGCTTTTTCCAAATCGAGTAAAGGCGTTTGACCCGTCCTTCGATGCGAATAAAAGGAACGTCGGCTTCCCGCATCTTCTCCTCGATAGTCGCGGTAATGTCGTTCAGAAAAGCTTCGTTGGCCGCCCTGCGCTTTTCCAGCTGCGCGGTCAGCTCGCGATAGTCTTCCGGATGAAGGTTCTTGAATGCGAGATCCTCGAGCTCGCCGCGCAGCTTTCCCATTCCCAGTCGATGTGCGATCGGCGCATAAATGTCCATCGTCTCTTGCGCGATCCGGCGACGCTTATCCGGGCTGAGGTACTCCAGCGTCCGCATGTTGTGAAGCCGGTCAGCCAGCTTCACCAGCACGACCCGTACATCGTCGACCATCGCCAGAAGCATTTTGCGAACATTCTCGGCTTGTTGTTCTTCACGCGAGAGCTTGCTGATGTGCGCAATCTTGGTGAGGCCTTCGACCAGGTGCGCGACTTCTTCGCCGAAATATTCGCGGATAGTGTTCGCGTCCGCCAGCGTGTCTTCAACCACGTCGTGAAGCAGGCCGGTTGACACAGACACGACATCGAGTCGCATGTCGGCAAGTATGTTGGCGACCTCGAGCGGGTGTACCAGGTATGACTCGCCGGAAGCGCGCTTTTGCCCGCGGTGCTCGCGCGCGGAAAACAGATAGGCCCGGCGCAGCAGATTGAGATCCGCTTGCGGATGATTGCGACGGACTTTGTCGCAGATTTCTTCGATACGAATCATAAGACGGCAGAGGTCAGAGTTCAGTCGTCAGAGATCAAGAAAAGCTGACCTCTGACTTCTGACTTCTGACCTCTGTCATTATAGCAATAGGTGACGCACGACTCGAAGAGTCTGCGTCACCTATCTTAAGAGTTCGTAGCCAGCGTGTAAGTTGGTGTGATGTAGAATCTAGGGAGTCGGCGAAGCTGAAGCGTCTGCCGCTTCTTCCTTCTTCCGTCGCTCATCGGCCAGGGCCCCTGCGCGTTTACCGGCCGTATCTGCTTGTTTTTCGTACTGAGATTTCTGGTCAGCTTTACCGTCCATTTCAGCCTGCTTGGCAGCTTCGAGCAGAAGGTTCGTCTTATAGGACCAGGCTGATTCATCATTGGAATCGTACTTGATTGCGGTTTCAGCTTCCTCCAGACCTCGCACGACGCACTTCTGGATCGTGTCAAAATCCTTCTGGTCTTTCGGCTTTTTGTAAGTGACCTTTGCGGATCCGCCTTCGCTCGAGGTGATCTTTACGTCGGGCTGTTCGGTAACTTTGTAAGAACAATCCCAGTCCTTGCCGGCGAGGATGGCGTAAGCTTCGGCTCGTTTTTCGTTCGGCTGAGAGGGATCGGAGGCGCGCTTGGTAATCCAGGCGCGCAGACTCTGATCGTCCTTGATGGCGGAATACAAGACAGAAATCGCTTTGAATGCTTCTTCGTTATTCGGGTTCTGTTGCAGCACTCGCTGATAAGCATCAATGGCCTCGTGCGCGCGTTGAATGTTGTCGGGCGAATCGACGCCGGGCTTGTACTGTTGGTGGATTACTCTGGCAATGAAAATCGGAGCGGTCGGATTACTCGGATCAAGATAGAGGGCGCGCTTGGCGTGATTTTCGGCTTCTTCGAAGCGTCCTGCTTTATAAGCCCGCGCCGTTTCGTTGAGTTCGTTCTTTGCTCTGATTTTGTTGACGACGGTGCAGCCCGCGCTGGCGGCGACAAACAAACCCAGGACAGCTGTCGCGCCGATCCGGGACCAGGAGAATCTCATTCTGTTAGCTCCGTTAAGGAAGATGACGCCGGCCCTTTCGTAAAGCTTAAATGTCGTTCCCGAGAAGATCGCCGGCGAAAATCGTCAAAGTTTTTACTACGGCAGATCGTCGACCTGCAACCCAACCGGATTGGCGCCGGCTCCTTTGATGGCGTCGATGACCTTCACGACATCACCATAGTGCAGAGCGCGGGGCGCTTTAACGAACACGGTTTTCTCAATGCGCTGGTCCTCTGGAATGTTCGTCGCCGCTTCCATTCCAACCTTGTAAGCATGCTGCTCTTTGCGCTGTTGGAAAGTTTGTTGCAGCTTAGCCGACAGCTCACTCGGGTCATTAACCGAACCCATTTGGTCCTGATTGAGTTTGATCTGAAGATCCGGAGAAATCGACACGACCAAAGTAAGCGGGTTTGGCTTTAGCTTGCTTACGTCTTCATTCGGATCACGCTGCGTCGGGATGTCTGCCTTGAATCTGCTCGGCTTTAGCGGTGTGACCACCATGAAAATGATTATCACGACCAGAAGCACGTCGATCAGTGGGGTAACGTTGATGTAGGGGACAGCACGATTACTTCCCCCGGAACTCATTGCCATAAACTTTCCTCATCATGTCAGAACCGCCTGCAGTAGCGGGCGGGCAATCAAAATCAAAGCGTATCCCAAATCAGATTGGCGTTAGGTCGCGGGCGCGGCGGCTGCTGCCTTGCCTTTCTTCTTGTCGGCCACCAAGCCGATCTTATCTACACCTTTTTCGCGCACGGCATTGATGACCTTCACGACCTCTCCGTAACTGACGTCGATGCCGCTCTTGATATAGACAATCTTGTCCTCTTCTTTCTTATTGGCCAGCGCCTTCTCGACTGCCGCCTTCAGATCGTCAAGATTGACTTTCTTTTTCCCGAGGTAGTAATCGCCATCCTTCGGGACCGAGATGATCACCGCGGACTCCTTGTTGATGGCCTGATCTTCGTCCGGGTTTCTCATCTCGCGCGGAATAGCGACTTGGATGCCTTGTTGCAGGAACGGCGTGACCACCATGAAGATGATCAGCAGTACCAACATAACGTCAACCATCGGCGTGACGTTAATCTCTGACTGCAATCCGCCGCCGCCGCCGCCGCCTGCCTGCATTCCCATGACTCAAAACTCCTTTTTCGAAAAAGCGCGATCGAGGAAGCCGTGACGCTCCCTCCTCCAAATTCGTCTGTGGCGCGACTGTTATGGATTCAACTGCTTCGTGCGATTCTTGATGAAATAGTCAACCAGCTCGGAAGCTGAGTTGTCCATTTCAACCACAAAACCATCCACCTTACCGGTGAAGTAATTGAACAGCCACACCGCGGGCACCGCGACAACCAGACCAAGCGCCGTGGTAAACAGCGCTTCCGAAATACCGCCGGCAACCGCCGCAATACCGGCTGTCTCGGCGTTCTTCATGCCGCGGAACGCGTTGATGATGCCGAACACCGTACCGAATAGACCGACGAAAGGAGCCGTCGAGCCAATCGTAGCCAGACCTGACAGGCCACGACGAAACTCGGCCGTCTTGATAGCGATAGCCCTTTGCAAAGCACGCTTGGAGGCTTCGATTTCCTCGCCCGAAATATCGCTAGACTGTTCGTGGGCCCGAAACTCCTGGAGGCCGCTGTTGACCACCATTGCCAGGTGCGACTTGCGGTGCTTGTCGCTGATATTGATGGCCTCTTCGATACGGTTGTTCTTCAACGCCTGGGCCACACGGGGCGCAAATTCGCGAGACTGCTTTTTCGCCGCAGTGTAGGTCAGGTAACGTTCGACCATGATCGCGATCGAATAGACCGACATGATCAGCAGAATGATCACCACCGTTATCGCCACGGGTCCCATGTTCTTGATCATTTCGGTAATGGTGAATTCAGTACCGCTCGCTTGCGTGGCGGACGGACTCGGACTTTGCAAAAGAAACAGAAGAAAGCCGATCGCTTTCGTTCCGAGGATGGTTGTCAGAATAGTCACGGTAACTCCTCCAAAAGTTTTTGATTACGTTGATTGCTGCCGGCTATAAAGACCGAGCGCTGGTTGCTCTCGGTTTCGTTCTGGAGCAAACCAGCGCCGGATTACTTACTGCGCCACAAAGTTGTAGATGATTACGCCGTTGACCTTCACCGGCTGGCCGGAAAGTTTCGTCGGCGTAAATTTCGACGCGTGAGCCGCCGCCTGGGCTGCCGCTCGCAAAAGGGGATGACCGGAAACCGCGGTCGCTGAGATCACGTTTCCATTTTCATCGATTAAAACCTGCACCTGCACCGCTCCTGATGCGTGGGCGCTGCGCGCGATGGCCGGGTATGGCGGCGTCACCAGGTGGACCGCTTTGCCGTTCAGGACGCCACCGGAAATCGGCGCATGCGGCGTCGGCTTCGGGGTGGGCACGGGCGCGGGCGGTTCATCCTTGATTTCAACTCTCTCAGGAGCTCCGGAGAGAATTGAACCGGTTCCGTTACCTGGAGCCATCGGCGTCACCGCATTTGAATTGCTTGAACCCTGCATCGTGACCACGTTGCTGCGCACGGGCGGAATATCGCTGGCCTTCTTGCCGATCTCTTTAGGCACCAGATCGGGACGATCGACGTTGGCGATTAGCTCTTTGCGGACGTCGACGTTCTTCGCCAGTTCCTGCTTCTCCGGTTTCGCTTCCTGTTTCTGCTGCTGCGCCTGCGGCACTGGAACCGGCGCAACCAGCGCCGTGAGTTCCAGAGCTTGCTGATCGATGTAAGCAGGAGCCATTAGGATTCCCGCAATCATAACGGTAAAGATGAGCACGGCATAAAGAATCGCAAAGCCAGCCAGAAACGAGCCTTTTCGTTTGAGATCTTCGGTGTGCGATCCTGACTCAACCAGATGTTCGAACATTTTCTCAGTCCTCCCAAAATCGGCGCCAATCGGGCCAGGGGTTATGACATGGATCAAACCATTTCAAATGATCACGCGAATTGTGATCGAACCCGCAAACTGCGACAAGAAGAAGGTAACACCGGAAGGGTTGCGTGTTCACATCGAGCCCAGCCACCCTGCGAAACACAAAAGAAACTGGCCAGTTCGACGTTACATGCGTCCCTGCATTCCCCTTTTTCATGAAGCAAGGGCACCGTGTACGAGCTATTTAATTGGCCAGCAACGGCCGCAGTCTATGCCGCAATCGCAGACAAAGTCAAGGAGAAATCCATTAGAAAAATCAGGTCCTTGAGGCTCAACTGCAAACAACACCGACCATTTAAACGCGATTAATTAGACGCCCCGTGATCATTTTTGTTCCCGCGCCAGAGCGGCTCTCGATGGCTTCGCAACACCATCACGGGTCCGCTCAGTGCGCGGCGGGTTTCGCGAAGATGGGATTCCAGCTTTGGCAGTCGCGGCCCCCTCAGAAGCGGCCACGCGCTTCTCCCACCAGACCATCAACGGCCCGGCAACTGCAATCGTATCGTAAGTTCCAAACACAATTCCCATTAACAATGCCAACGAGAAGGGCCTAAGTGTTTCGCCGCCCAGCAGCACCAGGGACACAACCGACAAAAATACCAGCCCCGAAGTGATCACAGTCCGCGACAACGTCTGATTGATTGACAGATTAGTCACGTCGTACAGATTCATGCGGCGGTACAACTTTCGATTCTCGCGGATGCGATCGAAGATCACAATCGAGTCATTGACGTCGAAACCGACAAGGGTCAGCAGTGCGGCAATTACAGTCAAATTGATCTCAATTTGAAAGATAGAAAAAAGACCGAGAGTGACCAGGACCGTGTGAAAGACAGCGATCACCGCGGCCGCGCCATACGTCCATTCAAACCGAAACGCAATGAAGAGCAACATCCCGATGAGCGCCGCGACAGTCACCGCAATGGCCTGGGTGCGCAACTGCTTACTGGCAACCTGGCCGACAGCGTCAGTGCCTTCGATCTTATAGGCAGCCGTCCCATCCTCCTCGAGGGTCTTTGCCGGAGCCGCTTCGGCGCCAAACGTATTGAGCGCCTTGCGCACGTTGTCGCGCGCCGCATCTACGCCGGCCTGGCTTTCAGAGCTCACCTCTTCTGAACCCTGATGTGGAACTTTGACGAGGAACATGCCCGGCTTATCGAGGACGGGCTGAATGATCGCGTCTCGAATGCCGGCCCCATTAATTGCCGAACGAAGTTGATCGACGGTGGGCGGTTGCTTGAATCTTACCGTCGCCACCGTTCCGCCTTTAAAATCGACCCCGAGATTAAAAGCATCGCTGCCTCCGGGATGGAACTTGTGACGGTAAAGCGCGGTGCCCATTCCGGCGAGCATCAGCAGAATCGACAAGCCGATGAAGAAACGGCGCTTGCCGAGCCAATCGATCTTTACGTCATGAAATAATCGGACCATGAAACTTTGCTTCTCTACACTTCAGATACTCAGCGATTCTACGCGCCGGCCTTTGCGACTGAGCAGCCACATAAAGATCGTTCGCGAAACATAAACCGCCGAGAACAAATTAACCAGCAGACCGAGCACCAGCGTGACTGCGAACCCGCGAATGGGGCCCACGCCAAAGGCGTACAGAAATAACGACGAAACAATAGTAGTCACGTGCGTGTCGATGATCGTCACGAAGGCGTGCGCGAACCCCTGCTCAATAGACGACGGTATAGTCTTACCGGACCGCATCTCCTCGCGAATACGCTCGAAAATCAGAACATTCGAATCAACCGCCATACCGATTGTAAGAATGATGCCGGCGATTCCGGGAAGCGTCAGGGTTGCGCCAAAAACGATCAGCCCCGCGAGCATCAGGACCATGTTGAGCAATAAAGCTATGATCGCGTTGATACCCGAACCTCGATAATAAAAGAGCATGAAGAGCACAACCAGGGCCAATCCGAGCACAGACGCCCGCACACCGGAACGAATCGAATCCTGGCCCAGGCTTGGTCCCACAGTGCGTTCTTCCTGGTATTCAATCGGCGCAGGCAGCGCGCCTGACCGTAGCGTCAACGCCAGATCGTCGCCTTGCTCTTTGGTGAAGTTGCCGGTGATTTCGCCCTGATCGAAAATCTGACCTTTGATAAAGGCGATCGACTTCACTTCGTCGTTAAGCGCGACGCCCATGTACTCGTTAATGTTCGCGCCGGTCCACGCGCCAAACTTATCCGCTCCGTTTTTCTTGAGCGAAAAAGTGATTTGATATTTGTCACCACCCGCGCGTTCAGGAATAGCCTGGGCCGATCGCAAATCGATGCCATCGATGATCGCCGGAGATTCAACCACTACCCATTTTTGTGCTTTGGCGGCGTTCGCGCTGGCGTCTGACGTCGTCGTCAGATCGGCTCGCTCGGTATAAGGAAGGATGCGCCGGTTTGCCGGAACGTTTCCGCCACTGTTAAGCGACGCGATCGCCTCGTCGCGGGTCATGAATGTCTGCGCCGGTTGCGGACTCGCCGGACCAACCACGTGGACCAGCTCGAGGTGCGATTGACCCTTAAGTAATTGCTTGACGTGCTCAGGGTCCTGAATGCCGGGCATCTGCAAAAGGATCTCATGCGAGTTTTGGCCACCATGACGCTGCAATGTCGGCTCAGCAACGCCAATAGCATTAATCCGGCTTTCGATAATCTTCAGTGCCTGGTCGGTCGCTGAATCGGCCAGCGTTCGCTGGGCGGAACTGCTCAACGTCCAGGTCAAAACATTTCCGGATGACGACAAGGACCAACCGACGTTATCGACGAGGTCGACTTTCTTCTGCACCGCGTCACGCACATCATTGGCTTTTGACGGATCGCCAATCGTCATTAACACCTGGTAATTTCCGGCGCTCGTTTGGGCGTGCGCGTCCTTTACTTCAAAGCCCGCGTCCTTCGCAGCGTTTTGTGCCGCGATGGCATCGTCTTCGGTAAGACGCTTCAGATACTCCTCGGTCTTCACGCGCATCACGAGATGCGATCCGCCTTTGAGATCGAGACCCAGGTGAATGTTATTGGCGAGGTTTGCTTTGAGGCCCGACCACTTGAGGTCGTTCAAATGCGGCCGCCGGCCATGAGGTCCAATCACAATATAAAGACCCACAACCGTAACGATGCCGATAATGATCGCTCGCTGGAGTAAATTGCGTTTCTTCATGCTAGGGGTCTGTGCAATTCATTTCGCGCCCACAGACTGAAGTCTGTGCCACACTACTTCTGCTCTTCGGTCTCGACTCCCGCAACCGCAGTACGGGCAATCTCCAGGATCGTCTTGTCCGCGCTTCTGATCAGGAAACTGGTATCACGAACCTCAGTAATCTTACCGACAATTCCGCCGCTGGTGACGACTTTGTCGCCCGCTTTCAATTCCGCAATGGTCGCCTGGAGTTGTCTTTGCTTTCGCTGCTGGGGCCTGATGAGCAGGAGATAGAACACACCGAAGACGAGGATCATCGGAAGCAGAAATCCGAAACCGCCCGCGCCGCCTTGAAATAGAAATATATGCACTTTGAATAGATGTCCGTTTACTGAATTTCGCCCGTCACTTCGCACCAACACACCGCTGTTTGCGGCGCGCTATGATTCCAATCCACAGTTCAGTTGCTCAGTGAACTCTCGCCGAAATTTTGCGAATTGGCCAGAACGGATAGCTTGCCTCACGCGTTTCATGGTGTCAAGGAAGAAGGCCAGATTGTGATGGGTCAGCAGCATGCCGGCCAGCATCTCTCCGGATTGATAAAGATGACGGATAAATGCGCGCGTATGACGGCGACACACCGAGCAGGCGCAGTTCTCATCCAGCGGTTTCTGATCCAGAGCGTAGCGGGTGTTCTTGATGTTCAGCTTTCCCCGTGAAGTAAAAGCCTGTCCGGTACGGCCGTTGCGCGTCGGCAACACGCAATCGAACATATCGACGCCGCGCGCCACAGCTTCGATCAAATCTTCAGGAGTCCCGACACCCATCAAGTATCGCGGCTTATCGGCGGGCATGCGCGGTGCGATATCTTCAATGACTTCCATCATGATGTGTTTCTTTTCACCTACGCTGAGGCCGCCGATAGCGTAGCCATCGAAATCTATAGCGACCGTTCGGCTCAAACTCTCACGCCGCAGATCCAAATGCGATGAACCCTGAATGATGCCAAACAGCGCTTGCCGTGCTGGGAGCGCGGACATCCTGTCCGCATCGTCTGGACGTTGCGCCACCTCATCAGACGGCAAGCTAACAGCTTGTGTTACATCGAACGCCGCTTTCGATCTCTGCGCCCAGCGAAACGTTAACTCCATGCTCTGTCGCGCTTCTTCATGTGTGGCCTCACCCGGCGCGCACTCATCAAACGCCATCGCGATCTCAGCGCCCAGAGCCGCCTGAACCTCCATCGAAATCTCAGGCGAGAGAAAGCGAAGCGATCCATCGAGGTGCGATCGGAATTCAGTTCCTTCTTCAGTAATCTTGCGCAGCACGCCCAGACTCCAAACCTGGAACCCGCCCGAGTCGGTCAGCATCGCGCGATTCCAGCCAATGAAGTTATGCAAACCGCCGCACGCTTTGATCGTCTCGATTCCCGGCCGCAGCCAAAGGTGATAGGTATTGCCGAGAATGATGCGGGCATCTAATTCCGGTGATTCAAGTTCTTCAAAGCGAATCCCCTTCACCGTGCCCAGTGTCCCGACCGGCATGAAGACCGGCGTCTCGATCACACCACGACGCGTGGTGAGAATTCCCGACCTCGCGCGATCGCACTCGGCCACTTGCTTGAATGAAACTGATGTCCCCGTCACCTGTGAAGATCCTTATACGTGCGTTGCAGGAAGATGAAACTCGTTAAGAATCCCGCGAGTAAAATGAGGGGAAAGGTAAACTCGCCAAAAGAAAAAGTTGCCAGGCCCTCAGTCCAAAACCCAAAATATGCAACTCCCCAAAGACCAAACAAGATCCCAGTCAGTATGCAGATAGTCTTTAGCCATCTAACTCTCGTCTCGATTCGGCGGTGTCTCTGCCCCAGACTTATGTAGCTCCTCACCTCGGCAGGTAACCGGCGAAACCGATACCATCTGAAGGCAAGAGCCAGCCCAACGACAACGCCGATCGCAGCCAATGCCGATAGTAGCAGTCCGGATTGGCCTTTTTCGCCCAGGACCCGAAGCCCATTCACAAATACGTAGAGTGCAAATATGGGTATGGTGATTCGGGGCAAATACTTTTTAACCGCCACGTTGATGTTGTTTCGAGCGCCGGCCGCTACAGGATTGATTTTGGCCGCACGATTGAAAGCCTCGATCGCTTCCCGCCTTCGCTTTTGATTCAGCAAGGCCACGCCGAGATTATTCATGCCCTCGTAAGAATTTGGATTCAACTCCAATTCGCGCCGGCAGTGGGCTTCCGCGTCTTTGTATTTTTCTTCCTTCAGGGCAACCAACGAAAGAACTTGATGGGACACGTACCACTCGGGAGCCAGCATGCGCAATCGTTCTGCCGCGACCCGCGCTTCTCTTAAATTGAAGACTTGAAGATGGGCTCCAGTTAGCACTTGCCAGCACCAGGGATCGCCGGGCTCGAGTTGCACCGCTTCTTTCGCCGCCTTGAGAGATTCGTGCCGGTTGGCCTGACGCAATGCAATACTTCGCAAACGGTGGGCCCAGGCGTTCTGGGGATCAGCGGCTAGCGCGCTTTCGGCATATGAAGCCGCCTGGCTAAGTTGATTCAGGCCGACACAAACCTGGGCCATGCGACAAAGCAAATCATCGTCGTGCGGAGCAATACTCAAACCCCGCGTCAACAACTCAGCGGCAGTCGAGAATCGTCCAGCGTCAACGAGCGCTTGTGATTGGAATTTAATTGTAAGGATTTCGTCGGTCATCCTGTCTGCTTGCGGCCTACAACAGGCGCTTGCGCTTCAGGTATTCCAGCAACTCGTCGTAGGCGCCACCTTCGTTCGCGAAAAGGGCAAAGTTTCTCGCAGTTTCGAACCAGGCGCGCGCGCTCGGGCGCAACTTTTGGAATGCTTGGTTGAAATCATTCATTCTGATCGGCCGCGGCTCGGCGAGGCGCATAGATGCATTCATTGCCAACTCTGCGGCCGACTCACAAAGATGTGCCAGGTCTGCCCCGGAGAAACCATCGGTCTGTTTCGCAATCGCCTCGAGATCCAATGTATCAGTGGGTCGATGGCGCAGATGAAACTGCAATATGGCCTCTCTCGCCCTTTGGTCAGGCGGCAGCACAAGCAGCATTCGATCCAATCTTCCCGGGCGCCGCAATGCCGTGTCCACGTCCCACGGATGGTTCGTGGCAGCCAGGACGAATACGCCTTCATTGTTATTGGCAACCGAATCCAGCTCAGCCAATAGTTGGTTCACCACACCGCTAATAGCGGAGTGCCTGACGAGACTGCGCTTTCGACCCAACGCATCAATCTCATCAAAAAAGAGGACGCTGGGCGATCTTTGACGAGCTCGTTCAAAAATTTCGTGCAGATTCCGCTCGCTGCTCCCCATCCACATGTCAAGCACGTCTGACAGGCCGACCGACAAGAACTTTGCTCCCAGTTCGCCGGCAGTTGCGCGCGCAATGAAGGTTTTTCCACAGCCCGGCGGGCCATACAACAACAAACCACCGCGTAAACTTTTGCCGAAATAATTCATCAGTTCCGGCTTTTTCAGTGGACTGAGAAACGCCAACTCGAGCCTCTGTTTGACGTCCTCCATTCCGGCAACGTCAGCGAGCCGAAACCCGGGATCTTCGAAAGTCCAAATCTCGTCTGTCTCATCCAAAAGGGTATCAAGACGCTTGCTTTCGCTCTCAGCTGAGGTCGAGCTTGAGTTCTGACCTGGTCTGTAGTCATCAAAGTCGAAGATCGCTTCATGAGTAACCGCTTGATCGGCGCGATTGACAGGCTGGTTGTGCAACGCATCGCGAATCCGACGATAAGCCTGCGCCTGCTGCGGACGGTTAAGCGCATCTGCCGCTTGCGCTGCCAGCGTTAGAACCTCGCCGCTGTCTGGACTCTCTTCGAGCGCAGCCCTGAGATGCTCCCAAGCGTTCAGCGCTTCGTCCTCCGCCAGCAACAACGACGAGAGGTGAAGGCGCAGCGAAACGTCACCCGGGTTTCTACTAATAGCGTCGATCAGCGCGTGAATGACGCTTTCTTGATTAGCCATAGTCCAACTATCTGCGTTTCCTCGATTTATGTCTCTCAATAATCCTGATCGGCGTGGCAAACAAATCGAATTCTTCGCGCAGACGGTTCTCCAGATGTCGCAGGAAAGAAAAATGCAAACCGGCTTTGCCGCCGGAGGTAAACAGTACGAACGTCGGTGGCCGCACGCCGATTTGCGTGATGTATTTCACGTGCAAGCGCGAACCTCCATGTGTCTTGGCCGGCGTGATTCCGGCTTTGTGCCTGACTTCCCGCTCAAAGAAGTCGTTCAATTTCGAGGTTGCTATCCGCTTCCGGCGCGCTTTGTCGGCCTTTATCGCCAACTCCAAAAGCTTATTGACCCGCTGGCCCTGCAAAGCTGAAATCGTTACCACCGCTCCCCAACTCAGGAACTTCATCTGATCCCGAAGACCGCGCTCAAACGCCGAGGCCGTGCCGGTTAGTTTGTTTTCGAGCGCGTCCCATTTATTGACTGCCAGGATGATCGAGCAGCCGGCTTCGACTGCGTAACCCGCAATCGCGGCATCAAGCGCCGCCACTCCCTGCTCGGCATCAAGGACCACGATCGCCACATCCGCGCGTTCCAAACTCTTTCGCGCCATCAACACGGAAAGCTTTTCCGCCATTGCCACTGTCTTGCCTTTGCGGCGAATTCCGGCGGTGTCGATGATGCGAAAGGTGTGCTCGCCGGTTTTCAAAAAAGTATCGACTGAATCACGGGTGGTGCCGGCAACCGGCGAGACGATCGCGCGCTCTTCACCGAGCAGTCGATTCAATAACGATGACTTACCAACGTTCGGCCGCCCGACGATGGCAAGATTTAGTTCGCGGCGTTCATTCTTTGCGTCGCTTTGCGTCTTTGTGTCTTTGCGTGCGTCGGCCTCTGACGCCAGTTTCCAACTTTCGCTGCCCACCAGCGCATCCAGCATCTCGCCGATTCCATTTCCATGTTCCGCTGAGATCCCAAAGACATCATCAAATCCGAACGAGTGAAATTCGCCGGCATCACTCTCCCAGTTGACTGCATCAGCTTTGTTGGCCGCGACGATTACGCGTTTGCCGGTCCCGCGCAACAAACGCGCCAACTCCTGGTCCAGCGGCGTGACGCCTTTGCGCGCATCGACCACCCACACGAGTGCCCGCGCTTCATCGATCGCGAATGATGCCTGCTTCAAAATGTTCACGGGGATGACGGCTTCATCGTCGGGCACGATGCCGCCCGTATCGACCAGCGCGAATCGTGACCCATTCCACTCGCCCTCGCCGTAGATACGATCGCGGGTGATGCCCGGCTCGTCACCGACAATCGATCGCCGCTCACCGATCAGACGATTGAACAAGGTCGACTTGCCGACGTTCGGCCGGCCGACGATGGCAACGAGCGGCAGCGCCTCGGCCCTTCTTTTCTGTTTAGAGGATAAGGTCATTTGCTTGCGCGGCGATGATAACGGTACTAGTTCAGTTTTGAAACGTGGCACGGGCGTCTCGCCCGTGAATTCATGCGCAAGATGCGCATGCCACTTGATAGCGCAAACGGTTGCAGCCTTGTACCGCGTGCGTCATAATCGCGCTGCTTGAATTCAATACCTGCGCGCAAGTTGAATAAGGAAATTGCAGTAAATGATTGAAGAAACTCCGAACCTCAGTTGGGAAATTCGCGTGTCAGAGGGTCGTGCCGGCACTGATCCCGAAGCGCCCGATTGGGAAGTGGCTGAATTAGAAAACGGCGTGGTGAAGAAGCACGAGGATATCTATGACAACCTCACCTATGCCGAAGCCCAGCAGATCGCCGGCATGTGGACCAAGAAAAAAGAAGAAGCCGAAGGCGCCGCGGAATAGTGTCAGAAGCCCGACCGTAAGGGAGGGCTATTATCATCAACGCGCCCTTGCTGACGCGCGAGCTTCTGACACTGACCAGCTAAACATTCCTTTTCAATGACTGAGCAACTCTCTTCTCTAACTAAAGCTACCGTCGATCCGAATCCGATTCGCCAGTTCGAAAAGTGGTCACAAGAGGCGCGGGCCAAAGGCGTCTCTGAGCAGGATGCGATTTCGATGACACTGGCAACCACCACCCGCTATGGATTGCCCAGCGCGCGCATCGTGCTGTTAAAGAGTTTTGACCAGGATGGGTTTGTTTTCTTCACTAATTACAACAGCCGGAAAGCAGCTGAGCTGGAGGAAAACGCGCGCGCCTGTCTGCTTTTCTATTGGTCCCAGGTTTGGCGACAGGTGCGAATTGAAGGCGCGGTCGAGCGAGTCTCTAGCGCAGAATCAGATCAATATTTTCATTCACGGCCACTCGGCAGCAAGATCGGAGCCTGGGCTTCAGAACAAAGTGCCGCGATCGAGAATCGGGCCACGTTGGAAAAGCGATTCGAGGAGTTCGGTTGGAAGTTCGGAGACGACGTTCCGCGTCCACCGCATTGGGGTGGCTATCGTGTTAAGCCCGAGGTCATTGAATTCTGGCAAGGACAGGACAACCGTTTGCACGATCGGCTGCGTTACGCGTTGAGAGATGACGGGAGTTGGTTGATCGAGCGATTGGCGCCGTGAGGTCAGTACCGGGAGCGATAGCGACCGGGTAATTCCGCATGGCTTGGCTCTCTCGTAGAGAAAAGAACCCGGTCGCTACCGCTCCCGGTACTGACCTCATCACAACGTCGGATGCTCCGCTACAAAATCCACTAACGCTTCCACATAATCAGGAAATCTCGGACAGTGAATTCCGTGCGGCGCTAACAATTCCTGAGCGCGCGACGTGTCGTAGGTCTGCTCGAGAAAGAAATACGGCACGGCTGAATGCGGCAAGCCGGTGATCTTTGGCGCCAGCGGCAACATCAGCACCGGATAGACAATCTTTGCCGGCAGCGTCGCAAACGAATCGCGCCCACCGCCGATAGTTTTCGAAATCGCAGCGAACAATTCTTTGGTAGTCAGCGGTTGCGGATCGGCCAGTTGCACCGTCGCACCTTTGGCGCGATCGTCTTTCGCCAGCGCCACCATCGCCTCGATTACAAAATCAACCGGCACCAGATTCAGACAGACACCTGCATTGCCGATATTGAGGAGCGTTAGTCCGCCCGGCCATCTCCGCAGGTAATGAATCAAGTAATAAATGCCATCGTACTTTGCTGTCTCTCCGGTTCTTGAATCGCCGCAAACGACCGCCGGCCGGTGAATCGTGATCGGCAATTCGGATTTCAACGCTTCAACTTGCAGCTCGGCCAAATACTTCGTCTCTTCGTAATGATTGCGAAAGCCGGCATCATGATGCAGCTCGTTTTCTTTGATCACCCCTTGCCGTTTGCCGGCGACATAGCAGGTTGAGACGTAATGATAGCGACGCAAGCGTTCGACGGTTTTGGCAAACTCATTTATGTTCAGCGTGCCTTCGACATTCACGCGCGCCGCCACGTCCTGCGCGACTGCCAAATCGTAAATCGCCGCCAGATGAAATATCGTTTCGGTCTCACGACGCGCATGCGCCAATTCGTCCGGCGACAGTCCCAGATCCGGCTGGGTGATGTCGCCGTCTAAGATGCGAAAGTTTTCTGTCGCCGCGCCCGTGTCGCGAGCGATCTGCTGAACCGCTTCGCGAGCTGCCGCGACAAATGCAGACTGGGTCAGCAGAATGAATCGCGCACCATCGCCGGCCAGCCGCTTCACCAGACGCGTTGCCAGAAAACCAGGAAAGCCAGTGATAAAGATAGTTTCGTTATTCATAATTGGTTTCCACGAACCAAATTCCCGCCCTCTGGGAAAGGGAAAAACAAAACCGACCGATTCACTTCATCTTCAGTATAATCCGAATGATTTTTTACTACAGTTCGGTTTGATGCAAAGAATACCGGAGAGGTCTCGGTCATGTTCTTTAATCATGTGTCTCAACTTAAGAAATCGTTTGCGGTTGTAGTCGGCGTCTCACTCATTGCCGCGTTTCTAAGTTTGCCCGGCCATGCTCTCGGGCAGGCCGGAGTCGATCGCGATCTGCTTTCAGAGATTATGAAGATCAAAGCGATCGACAATCACGCGCATCCGCTGAAATACGTCGCGGAAGGCGAGAAGCCGGACGACGAATTCGATGCGCTGCCGCTGGACGCCATTGTCGCGTTTCCCCTGCCGGTGCGTTTGAGCCCAACCAATCCGGAATTCATTCGCGCCTGGCACGACCTATATCGCTATTCGCACAACGACATGACGGCAGCACACGTGCGCGAGTTGATGGAAGCCAAGCAAGCCGTCATCAAACAACGCGGCGAGGGCACACCTGCATGGATTTTGGATCAGCTCAATATCGAGACGATGTTTGCGAACCGGGTCGCGATGGGCCGCGGTCTCACGGCGCCGCGTTTTCGTTGGGTGGCGTTTGATGATGCGCTGATCTTTCCGTTGAACAATGAAGCGCAAAAGCGTTCCAATCTGGACTACAAAGGTTTCTATCCCGGCGAAGAAAAATTACTGAAGCGATATCTCGCCGATTTGAAAGTTGTGGCGTTGCCGGCGACGCTCGACGCTTACATGAAGACAGTGGTGACGCCGACGCTCGAACGGCAGAAGCAAAATGGGGCCGTCGCGATCAAGTACGAAGCCGCTTACTTGCGCAAACTCGATTTTGATAATCCTGATGCGGCGAAAGCACGGCTGACCTACTTTCATTACGTGCGCGGAGGCGAGCCATCGCCGAGCGACTACAAAGCGCTTCAGGATTTTCTTTTCTTCTACATTGCGCGGGAATGCGGCCGTCTGGGTTTGGCTGTTCACATTCATTGCATCGAAGGCGCCGGCGGTTTCTATCGACAAAGCGGCAGCAATCCTCTTTTGCTGGAAACCGCGTTCAATGATGCGAGCTTGCGCAAGACGAACTTCGTCGTGGTCCACGGCGGCTATCCGTTCACCAAAGAAATGGGATCGCTAATGAGCAAACCGAATGTTTACGCAGATTTTTCGGCGCAGACCTTCTTCACTTATCCGCGTGAGCTGAGCGAGACTCTGCGCAACTGGATGGAGTTTTATCCCGATAAAATCCTGTTCGGCACTGATGCTTTTGCATTTGATCCGGCAGTAGACTGGGGTGAAGTCGCGTGGCTGTCTAATACAACGGCTCGTCAGGCTCTGGCGCTGGCGTTAACCGGAATGATGAGCGACGGCGAGATCGATCGCTCGCGCGCCACCGAGTTGGCCCACATGGTCCTGCATGATAACGCGGCGAAGTTGTATAAGTTGGGTCAATAGCAGCGGTTGCTAATCATGGAATACCCGGAACTCTATTGGCACTGTTTTGTTCGTTTGCGAGGGGCAAAAGGACGAGACTACGGAGTCGTGAATGACTTGGTGTTTTCTGATTTAGACAGTCAGATTCTCAATCCTTGGAGGCAAGGGGTTTCGTTTCCAATTGCTGGCAAGATCATTTCCAGTCGCGAAGTTGTTGAAGAAATCAAGATCACTCACACTCCACAACCAAAGCAACATTATGCAGATCGCCATTACGCTCGCATGCGAGATCAGGGAATTGCCGATTGGTCGACGGATTCGCGTAAGCTTCCAATCACAAACGGTAAAGACTTTACACACGAGCTGCTATTTGCCGACTTATCTCTCAAAGCCCCTAAGGCTGATGCTCCTCTTGTGATTCAAATCTGTAGCCGTATTGCTCGCGTTGCTCAGATTCTTGCTGTAAGGGATCGTTCGAAGCCTCCATTCATCATATCGGACGAATATGACGTTCAGGACTTGCTTGATGCGGTCTTGCGTGGCTATTTGAAATACTCAGTTCGGGAAGAACCCCTCGGTAAAGTAGCAGGGGCTAGAAGTGGTCGCGCCGATATTGCGATTGAAGAGCTCGGTGTAATCATAGAAGTCAAATTTGTCCGAAGCCCTCACGATCAGAAAAAGCTCGTCGAGGATTTTGCACATGATCTTCTTCTCTATACGAAATGGTCCCCGTTGCGACATTTTATTTATCTCTGCTACAACTCAAGTGATCTTCGAGATTCAGAAGCTCTGCAGCAGCTCGAAGGCCCCAAAGATATCAATGGGACCCGCTTCGAAACCCACGTTGTACTCGCCTGAAACTGTTGGGAAGTCAGGCGATCTTTTCATTTACTTACCGAATCTCAACCTCCACCGGCGTGCGATCATTCGCCACAAAACCTTCCGGCCAGTTCGAAATATTTATTCCATAAAGCCAATCTGAAGTGGCCGTGACGGCGAAGCGAATCGTCAGAGGCAGCCCGCGCGCGACGCGGAGACGCGGCGACCACGAATCAATCTTCCATTCCTGAATCAAAGGCGCTTTTGGATCCTCCACCGGAATCAGACGCGAACCACAATCCTTATCGTTAACGAACAAAGTCACGCGCGTTTTGATCCATGTGGCTTCGGCATCCGTCGGTAGCACCGGTTGAATGTGCGCGCGCACGACAATCTCTCCGACTTTGCGGCGATCATTCCGGCCGGGCACAACGTATTCGAAAAATCCCGAACCGGCGCCCCAGATGTATCCCTCGCCGCCGCCCAATTTTTCAAACCGCCCGCCCGTCACATTGTTCGGAGTGAATCGATAAAGAATCGATTTGTCGGCCGGGTTCTCATCATGAAAAATAATTTTCGGTTGCGCCGCTGCTTCACTCGACGATCGTGCAAAAGCCAGTTGATGAGGAATCAGATGTTTTCCTGGATCAGTCAGCTCAGGCGGCGGAGAAGCATTGACCAGTGAAGCGAAGAGATGCGAAGCGCCGCGTATTTCACCGAGCAACTGCGCATCTCGGGGCGATAAATAACTAACGCCGTAACCGCGCTGCGCGTCCGGCGTGAGGATCCAGAACATCGCGCCGCTGGCGCCGTCGCGGGCCGCATTTTCAAAGTAAGCGCGGTACCAGTCCATTTGGCTCGCGCCGTTATAGCCCTCGGGGCCCATGCCGAATTCCCCAAACACCAAAGGCTTCTTGATCGAGTAAGCAGCGGCTACGCGATTCTCGATGAACTCATTTATGTCTTTGGGCGAGTCGACAAAAACGTCTGTGTCGGTGCGCGGATAATGATGCACGTCACAATAGTCGATATTTGCGACCGTATGATCCGCCAACCATTCGCGTCGCTCTGCCGCCGAACGATAACCCCAGTCGCCAGGCGCAATCATATGATCCGCGTCGAGCGATCTTAGATAACTGCTCATCTCGGCAAACCATGAACGGCGTTCTTCCCAACGCCCGGTCAGGCACTGACCCTCATTGATCAATTCATATCCGAAAATGGTTGGATCGTCTTTGTAAAAGACACCAGTCACCGTGTTGCGGCGCGTGGCAATCTTTTCGACGTGGGCGCGATAAAGTCTACGCGCCGTCTCGTTGGTATAAAACTGCATCGCCTTCTCGACATTGATGCCGAACGGATACTTGTCGTCGTCGGCGCCGTTGACGCCCGACCAGCGCAGGTATTGCGTCACGCCACCGGTGTCTCGCCACCAGTTCACCAGGCAAAGCTGCACGCGCAAGTTGTTACGCGCGGCTTCAGCCAGAACTTGATCGAGAAAAGCAAACTCGGCCTCGTTCCATTCGTCGGGTTTGTTTCGGAAAGCGTGCGTCCGCGGCCAATCGTTGAAATCGGTGACCGGCTTCACGTCGTTTGGACCACCTTCGCCCGAGGCCCAGACACGCACG
>Ga0193730_1000144_pt1 | contig 22727 bp, 18 predicted proteins | sample U1a1metaG_FD_144919 | JGI IMG/M metagenome (GOLD analysis project Ga0193730, IMG submission 144919) | Soil microbial communities from a riparian zone of the East river system, Colorado, United States - U1a1 | ecosystem: Environmental > Terrestrial > Soil > Riparian zone | place: USA: East River...
TCAAAATCAATCCCTCGCCGATGCCGTCGCCAGTCTTCGTGAAAATGCCGGGCGACCCTCTCAGCGTGGTGACGTTCGCGCGCGCCGGAAAATTTTCTGAGTTGGTAACGATGACTTCGGCGGCGCCAATCTCAGTTTGTGCGGGGACGAGGAAATTCACTTGTGCCGGCGAGACGAAAAAGATTTGCGCCGTCCTGCCGTTAACCGTTACCCGCGTGCCGGCAACGTTCGTGGGGAAAGTTCCGTCGGCTAAACGTTGTGACGGTGTGGTTGTGTTAGCGAGATTCGTTCCCTGAGCCAGGACAATGCTGTTCGGCGCTACCGCCTTTGTGGCTGATGGTTCATGACCAAACGAAGCATCGTTGAGAATCGCGGTCAGGGCGCCTGATGCCGGGCGCGGCGGCGGAGCAAGCGCATAGATCTCAGAGTTGTTTTCTGTTCCGCTGTTAGTGACAGCGACGGAAAGGATGCGCGGATAGTTGAATGCGACGATCGATCCATCGTCATTCAATGACGAGATGACGTCCGCGGTAGCACTCGAGGGCCCGTTTGTAATCTTCGAAAAGCTTGCCGTAGGAAGATCGTAGACGTAGAGTTCCACGCCCCCGTCTGAGTTGCTGCCCGCGCCAGCGACTGTGCGTCGTGCCGCAAAGGCGATACGCGAGCCGTCACCGCTGATGGTTGGATGAAGAGGAACTTCGGTGACGCGCGCGCCCAGCGAAGTGATTTGACGGAGTGTCCCGCCGCTGCGGCCGTCCGCGAGAAACACCTGCGTGGTATTGGTTGCAGTCTCTGCAGAATAAACGACGCGCGATCCGTCATCGCTGATGGCGCGGCCGTAGGTCATCGTCAGCGATTGCACACTCGCGGCAACCGAAGTAATCGGGCCGAGTCCGGCACGCGGCTGCTTCAACAAATCGCGAGCCGCACTCGGTGATGCGCCGTTATCGCGAATGTAGGCAACGGTCGAGCCGTCGCCGCTGATCTTGGCGTCACTAAAGCCGACTATGCCTGATGAATTCGTTAACTGGGTGAAAGAGGCGGCGGTGGCATCGTAAACAAAGATCTCCAGATTGCCGTCACTGTTTTGGCCCGCGAGGTCACGATTCGATGAAAACGCGATGTACCGCCCGTCGTCTGAAATTGATGGTTGAAAATTTCCATTCGTGATTCGGTTCGCCAGGCTGCCCGGAGAGGTGTTCGTGACCTGGATCAGTTTTGCGCCATCGAACACAAAAATTTCCGAGTTGCCATCCGCGTTAGTTCCCAATGGATCATCTTTAGAGGCAAAAGCTATTCGGGACCCGTCTTGCGAAGCAGCCGGCGCGACTGAGCGCGAACCGGCTATCTGAAAGAATGCCGCCGGGTCGCTGCTGATGTTTGCGCGAATTGCGCGGAAGTGATCGCTACCGCCGGCTGCGGCCACGTCTTCGGTGGATTCAAAACCGATGACTCTGCCGTCGCCGCTGATCGATGGATTGAGGTTTATTCCTTCTTCCGATGTAATAGTAATCCGGCGAAGCATACTTGACTGGGCGCGCCCGCCGCGCAATGTGAACAGGCACACTGCGAGCGCACCGAGAACAATTAGGGTGAGTAGACTGTTGCGATTCACGGGACGTCCGCGCATCTTGCGCGTGATCACGGGCGGGATGCCCGTGCCACTTTTTAACTTCGGGCAATAGAATTTGCGCGGGGATTCTACATACTTTCGCTTTAATTACAACGTAATGAAATGTGCATCGCGGGCCAGACTGAGTTAGGATTCCAACCATGCTAATTGGGTGCACGTTGATTGAGAGGAAGCCAACAGAATGAAGATTGCGATCGCGGGCGCGAGCGGATTGGTCGGCTCTGCTTTGATTCCAATCTTGCAAAGTCATGGAAACCAAATTACTCGTTTGGTTCGCTCATCTCCGAAACCGGGAGAAATTGAATGGCATCCGAATCAGGATGAGGTTAGCCCACAAAGTCTGGAAGGCTTCGAGACCATAATCAATCTTGCCGGTGAGAACATTGCCGGTGGGCGTTGGACCGACGAGCAGAAGCGGAAGATTCGTGACAGCCGGATAAATGGGACTCACCTGCTGAGCGAAGCGGTTGCTAAGATGAACTCAAAGCCCGGCGCCTTTATCTGCGCCTCGGCCACCGGCATCTATGGCGATCGCGATGATGAGACTCTCGATGAGCAGAGTGAATCAGGCGGAGGATTTCTGGCGGGTGTCTGTCGCGAATGGGAGCAGGCAACTGGGCCCGCGAGCAAAGCGGGCGTCCGCGTCGTCAATCTTCGTATGGGACCAATCCTGGCGCGCGAGGGCGGGATGCTTTCAAAGTTGCTGACGCCATTCAAAATGGGCATGGGCGGCAAAGTTGGATCAGGAAAGCAATACATCAGTTGGGTGGCGCTTGATGATGCGGTAAATGCGATCAAGCTGGCTATTAGCGATGAATCAATTCACGGCCCGATTAATATCGTCTCTCCAAATCCGGTAAGGAATGAAGAATTCACCAAGACTCTGGGGCACGTCCTGAACCGCCCCACGGCGCTGGCGATGCCGGCGTTCGCCGCGCGCCTGGCGTTTGGTGAGATGGCTGACGAAATGCTGCTTGCGAGTCAGAAGGTTTTGCCGAAAAGATTAACGGCAGCGGGCTTTCAATTTCAGTATCCTACATTGGAAAGCGCGATGAGGAAGTATGTTGGGTGATGCGATGGAGCGTGGGCATCTGCCCGCATCAGCGCGCAGCGCGAGTCCTTACGACCGAGTCGTGGGCAGCGCTCGTTAGCTACCGCCACCTCCCGAAATATCCAAATTCTTTTGCACCAACCGATTTAAGGTGTCCGGCACCAACCGCTCAGCGAAGCCCGCCAGAAAGGACCAGATAATCAGCAGCGCGTAAGCAACGCCGCTTTCTGGACCAGTTCCGATCAAGAACTCTTTTATTTGCAAAACTCCCGCTCGAGGTGTTGCCACCGGAGACGGAGACGGTGACGGTGACGCGGTCGATTCCGGTTTCGGAGTTTCAGATAGAGCGACCGGCGTGGCTACCGGGCTAGCTGAAGTTCTGCTTTGAGTTTTAGGTGATTCTGTCGCCGGAGGAAGTGACGCGGAAGATGGCAATCCACTCCTCGGCAGATTTGCAGCCGGCGTGGGTGATGGCGCAGGAGAAGGTTGCGAAGTCCTGCTTTTCGACGGAGTCACAATCGTTGGAAAGACAGACCCGTTCAAAATGCCGCCCGCGAACAAAACGAATAACAGCGAAGCGAAGATCGCGCCGTAAATCGGTGAGAGTAATATTCCTCTCCAGCCATTTGTCAGTGCCGCCAAATTGAATAAGGCATCGCCTTCAGTGGGTGCAGCCTGAATGCGTTGGAGCATACTCACGCAGCCGCCGATGATTCCCGCCAGAGTGACAGTGAGAAGCGTTACCAGGACTGATGAATACTGGTCCAGCCAATTGAGCCACGATATCTGTGAGGCGGCGCCCACATTGAGGGCGATGGCCAGCATAATTAAGACGACCGCCGCGGCAGTTGCTATGACTGCTTTCTTCGTAAGATCGTCCCGAAGTGCTTCGCGCACCGGCATCAGCGCGTAGTACAGATAGAACTTGCTTAGCAGATATTTAATGTCTGCGCGCAACTCGCGCTCGACAATTACGGCAGGCTTCGGAGGATCGGCATCTGGATCAACCTGGATGGTTCCCAGATCAAGTGGCTTTGAAGCGATGTATTCATCATATTCCTTTTGTCCGGCGACGCTGCGATAACGGGCGCGCGAGTCATAGGCCTTACGAACCAAACTCTCCGGAGGCCGCTGATCCACCAGCGTCAGATCGAAGGTGTAGATATCGCTCCAGGTTAAGTCATGTTTGCGGCGCCGCTCATGAAGCTCATCCAGCAGCTGGAGGACGTTTGCATTGGTAATGGTTGGTTTGAGGGCTATGTACTCGCTGTACAAGTGATCAAAGAAGAGTCTGGCGTACGGTGGCACCGGCCTGTTCATAGCCTTCGCATTCCTATCTTTACGTTTCTCCATTTTTGTCGCCTCCTGAGAGAGACGCGAGTCCTGTAGGGATGGAATGTTTATAGAACTCACGTTTCGTTAATGAGCTGATGGCTCCGGCGGAGCGGCATCAACTGAACTGAAGGACTTGAGACTGCAAAAGATTGTCTCACTTGTGAGAAAGTTGTCAACGAATTTTAATCGAGAGTTAGCCCGTCATGCAGAAGTTGTTTTTGTTTCGACCGCAGCGCACGATCCGCGAACTCACACAAAACGTCACGAAACACAATGCTTTTCGTGCGGTGTGGTGCGAGTTCGTGGATCGTGTTTTTCGTCTTAACCAAAGGAAAGCGGTTCTGAGCTATTACCACAACACCAGCGCCAGCAAAAAGCGAAACACACCTGCACCCATCAGGACCCAAAATGCGTTTGGCCGGTAGCGCAAAAGAATGACGACCACCACGACCGTCATCGCCGCGCCGATGAAACTGTGAATGCCTGAGCGCGCGACGCTCCAGGCGGCGGCGACCAGCAGGCCGGTAACGGCGGGCGCGACGCCGCGCAGGAATGCCTGCATCTGGCGGTTGGTTCGGAACCGCCTGAACGATGATCCGGCTGCGATCGTCATGAGGAATGAAGGCAGGAAAACACATAGCGTAGAAAGTAATGCACCGGGAGTGCCGGCTACCCGATAACCAACGAACGTCGCCATGATCAAAACCGGTCCCGGAGTAATCTGGCCCAACGCAGTCGCGTCGGCGAACTCCTGATGATTCAACCAGTGATGAGAGTTGACGACTTCGTTTTCGATTTCCGGAATCATCACATAGCCACCGCCGAAGGTGACCGCGCCGATGCGAAGAAAGATGAACGAGACAGAAAGCGCCAGACCTAACTTCGCAATCAGCGGAATGGCCGGAAACAGAAAGGCTTTTCTGTCTGGTGGTTCATCTGCTTCAGTTATCAATTCGTCATCAAGTTCATCTTCAGGGGTTTGCGTCACCAGTCCTTCGCTGATTTCACGCAGGCGCTGTTCAGCCATTGCTTCCGTCAAGTACCCGCCGTAAAACTTGTGCGGCTTGGGTCGTCGTCGCCGGCCAAGCCGTGCGCGAATTCGCTGTTGCCGGCGCGTGGCAATACCACGAATGCGATCGAGTCGCGGTAGACGCGGCTCGACAAAAGACTCGATGCCGATGCCGATCAAGCCGGAAATCAAAATAACTTCGACGACGGTGGCCCGCAACAGGATGACCGCTGCGAAAGAAAGTACGATTAGGATGCGCTGCCATGATTTGCTGGAAGTGTGGCGTCCCATGCGCCAGGCCGTGACTGCGATCAAGGCGACAACGGCCGCGTTGAATCCATGAAATAGTTGTTCCGTATTTGGCAGCGCGCGAAAGCGATCATAAAAAACAGCGAGCGCGATCATCATCAGCATCGAAGGCAGAATGAATCCCACCAGCGAAACGCTCGCGCCACGCCAACCGCGAACCCGAAAGCCGATATAGGTGACTGCGTTGCCGGCGCTGGTCCCGGGCAGGCTTTGGCCCAGCGCTAAGGCTTCGACAAAGTCGCTTTCGCCCAGCCAACGACGCTCCAGCACTACCAGGTGCCGGATCTGCGCGAGCACGGCGAAACCTCCGCCGAAACCGCTGACGCCAATTTTTAGGAATGAAAGAAAGAGCCCGCCGAGGGTTGCGGTGCGGGAGATTCGTTTTAGTCTTCGCTGTTCGTAGCGCGCGCGAGTTCTGATTTTATGAACGCGCTGATGACCGTGAGTTTTCTTAACGCCAATCGTCTGTGCCACTGCGTGAGTCAGTGTAGCACTTGCGCCTCTGGCGCCGCACACTGCGGTAAGCCTGCGGCTTACCGAGACTGGCCTTAAAATTGATCAAGAGGCTGCGCCTCGGGCAGGAGAGAGGCGCAGCCTCAATCCTTTGATGATCGGGGTGATGGTGAGCCAGAGGCTCCCCGCTATGTGCTGCGCCGAAGTCACAAAGCTGCGGTGTCGCTCACGCAGCTGGAGTCGCAGCTTCTGTCTGCGGAGCAAATTCAGGCAGTACGCTGAAGACTTCCAGCGCGTACTTCACATTTCCAAACGGCGCTGAAACTTGCACACCCTGAATCACATCGCGCACTTCCGCCAGAGACTCGCGCGCGATCTTCAATCCTTCATCACGTCCGGCCTCCTTACTGATTGCTGACGCTGCGCGCATGCGGTCCATGATCTCAGGCGTGACATGAACGCCGGGGACTTCGTTGTGCAGGAACTCTGCATTGCGGAACGAGACCAGCGGCCAGATGCCGGCCACGATCGGAATGCGACAGTGTTCAATACGCTTGAGAAAGTCACGCAGTTGCTGAACATCGAAAACCGGTTGCGTAATCGCATATTCAGCGCCCGCTTCGATCTTCCATTCAAATCGCCGCAGCTCTTCTTCCATGTTCACTGCCCCGGGATTAACACCCACGCCGATTGAGAAGGAAGTCGGCTCGCCGATTGGATTGTTGCCGATGTCCAAACCGTGGTTGAGTTTGTTCACCATGTTCGTCAAACCGATCGCGTCGATGTCAAAGACCGCGGTCGCATCGGGATAAGGGCCCATCTTCGGCGGATCGCCCGTAATCAAAAGCAGATTTCGCACGCCCAGCGCCTGGGCGCCCAGGATGTCCGACATCATTCCCAACAGGTTGCGATCGCGACAGCAGTAATGCAGCACCGCTTCGATTCCGATTTGCTGCTGCACCATGACGGCGGTGGCCATCGCTCCCATGCGCGTCTGCGCGCGTGGGCCGTCCGGAATATTCACGCCATCGACCCCGGCGTCTTTCAAAAGACGAATTGCTTCGAGTGTCTTCGCCGGACTGCAACCCTTTGGCGGCAGGACCTCAACCGTGGTTACAAATTCTCCGGTCGCAATCTTGCGGGCCCAGTTCGATCTCTCCTGCGGCGGCACGACCGTTACATCCGGCGGTTTCAATTCATGCACGCTGACCTTCACGGTCTCAGCGACAGGAACTTGTTGAGTGCGCGGGTGAAATTGACGAATCGCGTCCGCGATCATCTTGATGTGCGCGGGTGTCGAGCCACAGCATCCGCCAACGAACTTGGCGCCCGCTTGAATGATGCGTCGCGAATACTCAGCCATGTATTCGGGCGAGCACATGTAGATTTGCCGGCCCCCCACATCTCTCGGCAGTCCGGCGTTCGGTTGCGCCGATAATTTTCGATCGGTCAGGGTGCGCATCTTTTCAATCGCGGTCAGGACGATTGCCGGACCGACTCCGCAATTGAGTCCGATTACGTCTGCGCCCCAAACCGCCAGCTTGGGTGTAAACACTTCGGGCGTTGCCCCAAACAGCATGTTCCCGTCCATCTGAATAGTCACCTGCGCGACAATCGGTAAATCACATAACTCCCGGGCGGCGTTAATTGCTTGCTGGAGCTCTGACAAATCGGAGAAGGTTTCAAGGATAAGCAGATCGACGCCACCTTCCAGCAGCGCTGAAATCTGATCGCTGAACATCTGTTTGGCTTCATCGAACGAGGTTGGCCCATACGGCTCAATCCGCAAGCCGAGTGGACCGATAGCGCCCGCGACCAGCGCTCGATCTCCGGCGGCCTCTCGCGCAATGCGCGCGGCTTTGATATTGATTTCGCGGGCGTTGGCTTCGAGGCCGTAAGGCTGAAGCTTGTTGACGTTGGCTCCAAACGTATTTGTCTCAATGATGTCGGCGCCGGCGCGGACGTATTCGCTGTGGACCTCGCGGACGAGATCCGGCGCGGCCAGATTCAGCTCGTCGTACGATCGATTGATGTAGATGCCCTTTGAATAGAGCATCGTGCCCATGGCGCCGTCGAAAATGTATGCGCGATCTGAATCGAGAAGTTCTTTGAAGGTTTGCATTTTGTTTTGTTTAGAGGCGGGCTACTGCCCGCCATCTCCGCGAATTACGGGCGGGCGGTAGCCCGCCTCTAAACGTATCCAATAAAACAAAAATCCCGCGCCAAACAACGCGGGACTTCAAATCCATTTGAAGTTTTTTCGGTTCGTTCTATGAACTCGCCGTGCTGTTTAGCTGTTTGTTTTGCGTGGCCGCAAGTCGCCTTAACTCACCACGTTTTTCAATGAGGTTTATAGACTGCGATGGCCTGTGGTGTCAACTCTATGGACGGATTTTAGCCCCAAGGTATAGCTAGAACCTTGGAGGCTCTTTACCGTCGGTCAATAGGTGGGTAGCTATCTCGGCGCCCGACTTAAGAAGTTGGCGATTGAACGGATCCTTCATCCAAGTAGAAGCTCGTATCATCAACGCTCCCGCCCAATTCCGCTTGCTTAAACCCTGAACTGTTTCGCGAAGATGAGCAAAGTCAGCTTCCAAGGCCGAGATTCTGGTCTTTGCCTCGGCCTGATCTTTCGTTGAGTTTTCAATGCCTTCCTTTAACTTTTCCTCCAAGGCGGTTAGTCTTTCCCGTAGTTGAACGGCCTCCTCTTGCGTTAAATATTCGTCGGGAAACGAGGAAACTTGCTGTTGGATTTCTTCCAATAGAGCCCGTTGCTCAGCGACTTCTCGCTGTATGGGACCTGACATGAGCTCTTCACGGACGCGAACTGCCCATTGTCTAACACCTGTAAAAAACTTCTGCTGCGTGTCGAAGAACACGTCTTCTCGAAGATTGACAACGCCAGGGCAAAACTCAACTGAGTAAGAACCGTTCTTAATATTAGCTTGCAGAAAAAACTCCAACGCAAAGGCGTATTCTACTCGCAGGATCGTGCGCTCTGGATCATTTGGATCGTCTTCATGTCGCGTCCTAAAATCCTCAGACTTGAATTTGGAATCAGCGGTCAAGCTCAGTTCGATCTGATGAAGAAATCTACTTCTTAACATAAGGAAGTTGGAGGATCGCAGCTAGTTTTACACGCCTAATGAACGAATGCTTATGTGATGCGCAATAGATACGCGGATCCATTATTACTGTCAAGCCCGACTGCTCCAGCTAAGACCACGCGTCCTTAAATCTTGACACGCTCGCACGCTTCTGGCTGAATGCTCAACAACTCTCCACGAACTTAAGTTTCAACAGAAGAATCGCTGTCTAATGTCGAACGAGGACTCTTACTAAATGAGCACACCAATTGACGGCACCGGCGTAACGGCTTTGAGTGCAGACGATCACGGATTCTTTGGCCATCCGCGCGGACTCTCGACGCTCTTCTTTACTGAGATGTGGGAGCGCTTCAGTTACTACGGCATGCGCGCGCTGCTCACGCTGTACATGACATCGAAGCTGGTTGAAGGTGGTCTTGGTTTTGATGAGCGATATGCGAGCGCGATCTATGCGACGTACGTCTCATCCGTGTGGTACCTGCCACTGGTCGGCGGTTGGCTTGCCGACAAAGTGCTCGGCGCGCGGCGCGCGGTTTTGCTTGGCGGCATCATCATCGCCTGCGGCCATTACTCGATGGCGATCGACAGTCTCCCAACCTTTTATGCTGCGCTTGTTCTAATCGCGCTGGGAACTGGTTTGCTGAAGCCAAACATCAGCACGATGGTGGGCCAACTCTATGCGCCGGACGACAAGCGACGCGATGCCGGCTTCTCGATCTTCTACATGGGGATCAATCTCGGCGCGTTTATCTCGCCGTTCATAACTGGTTTTCTGGCTCAGAGCGCCTGGTTCAAAGGCTTCATTACCAGGATCGGATTGAATCCCGCGCATGCCTGGCATTGGGGGTTCGCTGCCGCCGGAGTGGGAATGACGATTGGCGTGATTCAATACGTGCTTGGTGCTCCTCGCTTGCGTGATGCTGGAAGAAAACCGGAGAAAAGGCCCACTGTTTCGGCGGAAGGATCCAACGGCTTCGATGTAATAACGATAGCTCTCTCGGTCGTCGGGGGACTGCTCGGGGCTGGATTTGGTTATCGTTATGATGCGGGTCTTATTTCAGTTCCGTTCTGGACCGTGTGTGGATACTTCATCGGTTATCTCGGCGGGACTACACGTTTGTTGAAGGGCGAAGAGCTGAAGCGCGTGCTGGTGATTTTTATTCTGGTAGTTTTCTCAATCATCTTTTGGATGACGTACGAGCAAGCGGGCTCAAGCATGACTTTGTTTGCGGATCGACTGACGCGGAACGAAGTGTTTGGTTGGACTTTTCCATCGAGCTGGTGGCAGTCGGTGCCGGCAATATTTGTCATCATACTGGCGCCGGTCTTTGCCTTCATTTGGCAGAAGATGGGTGATCGCCAGCCTTCGAGCCCGGCCAAGTTTGCTTTCGGTTTGTTCTTCGCCGGTATTGCGTTTGGAGTTATTACGTTGGCTGCCAGTCTCACCGGAGCGGGCCGCGTGTCACCGTGGTGGTTGGTCGCTGTTTATTTTATCCAGACCGTCGGCGAGATGTGCTTAAGCCCGGTTGGCCTGAGTACGATCAGCAAGTTATCGCCGGTGCGAATGGTCGGGTTGATGATGGGCGTTTGGTTCCTTTCGATTTCGATTGGCAGCTACATCGCCGGTAGAACGACGCAGCTATTCGAAAAGGGAACTCCGGAAGTGCTGACCCGCGCGTTTGGAATTTTTGCGGGGATTACCTTAGCAGCAGCACTATTGCTCGCCTTGATTACACCCTTGATTAAGAAAATGACGCCGCGCGCGCAGAGTTGATTTCAGGAGAACAATTAGTGCGAAACAAATTTGGACTGGTAATTGTTTTTGCCTTTCTCACACTTGTCCCATCTCTTCGGGCCCAGAACAAGCTCCTCACGATCGACGACATTTTTGATCCGGCCAAGCGAGTAAATTTTAGCGTCACTCCAGCCAATCCGCGTTGGCTCAAAGACGGCGATCACTACATCGTTGTCAGCAAGGATCGCAACGCGTTTCCACGCTTGTTGAAAGTCAACGCGATCACTGGAAAGTCCGAGCCGTTCTATGATGCCGCAAAGATGCAGGCGGCGTTTGCATCATTGCCGGGTATCGGCAAGGAAGATGCACACGGGCTTGCCAATCAAACATTCTATGATCTGAATCCGAGCGAAACCGGGGCTCTAATCAACTTCGCCAACGACCTATTCTATTACGAGTTCGGCAGCGACCGCGCGATTCGCTTGACCAGTAACCCCGATGAAGAAGTCGGCGCCGGATTCAGTCCGGACGGACGCATGATTAGCTTCGTGCGCGGCGGCAATCTGTATGTCGAAGACTTGAGCATGCAACGGCGCGAGCGTGCGTTGACGCGCGACGGCGGCCCGGAGATTCTCAACGGGCGGCTCGATTGGGTCTATCAGGAAGAACTCTACGGCCGCGGCAACTATGGCGCGTACTGGTGGAGTCCGGACTCAAACAAAATCGTCTTTCTTCAACTCGATGAACGTCAGGTGCCGGAATTTCCGGTCACGGACCACATTCCCATAGATCAGATTATGGAATTGACGAATTATCCCAAGGCCGGCGATCACAATCCAATCGTCAAACTTGGCGTAGTCAACGCCGCCGGCGGGGAGGTGCAGTGGGTCGATACTTACAAGTATAAGCCGGAAGATTTCTTGATCGTGCGCGTCGGCTGGTTTCCCGGCAGCAAGAAGGTCTGGTTCGAGGCGCAGAATCGCGAACAGACTTTTCTCGATCTGAATTCCGCCAATGCCGACGATGGCAAATCAACGAATCTGTTTCAAGAAAAAACGAACACCTGGGTTGAGGCGATCGACGAAGGCCTGCGTTGGTTGAAGGATGGATCGTTTCTCTGGTTGAGCGATCGCAGCGGCTGGCGCCGCATCTATCACTGCGGCGCGGACGGCAAGCTCATCAGCCAGGTCACCAGTGGTGACTGGGACATCCGAGCAATCGATGCAGTCGATGAAGAGAAGGGAACTATCTATTTCAGCGGCAGCGAACACAGCGCGATTGCCAACCATGAATATGCGATCAAGATGGATGGCACCGGCCTTAATCGGATCACGATGAACGAGGGTAATCATCGCGCGTCATTCAATTCCAGGGTCTCGCATTTCATTGATTCGTGGAATGATGTGAGCACGCCCACGCAGGTTCGTCTTTACGACACCAGCGGAAAGCTGGTGCGCGCTGTCGATGAGAACAAAGTCGAGGCGTTGTCCCAGTACAAACTCGGAAAAGTCGAGTTCCTAAACGTGAAGACACGCGATGGCTTTACGATGGAAGCGATGATCATCAAGCCGCCTGACTTTGATCCTGCGAAGAAATATCCGGTGATGTCTTACACCTACAGCGGGCCGCAAGCTCAGCAGGTTCGTAACGCCTGGGGTGGCGCACTCTACATGTGGCATCAGATGCTGGCCGAGAAGGGCTACATCATCTGGATCTGCGACAATCGCACCGCGAGCAACAAGGGCGTGAACTCCGCCTGGCCGGTCTACAAAAATTTCGGCGAACTGGAGCTGCGCGATCTCGAAGATGGATTCACCTGGTTAAAGAGTCAGCCGTACGTTGATTCATCGCGCATCGGTTTATGGGGATGGAGCTACGGCGGATTCATGACGAGCTATGCGCTGACGCACAGCCAGACTTTCAAGATTGGCATTGCGGGTGGCACGGTCTCTGATTGGCGTAACTATGATTCGATTTACACCGAACGGTACATGGGAACTCCACAGGACAACCCTGACGGTTATGCAAAGAGTTCACCGGTGCATTTCGCGAAAGACCTGCACGGCAAACTGCTCCTGATTCACGGCGCGATGGATGATAATGTGCACATGGCCAACACAATTCAGTTTCTCTATGAATTACAAAAGGCCGGCAAACAGGTGCAGTTGATGGTCTATCCAAAATCCCGCCACGGCGTGACCGATCCGGTCCTGGTGAAACACCTGCGACAGATGATGACGGATTTTATTGTGGGGAATTTGTAGGAACGAAATTGGCCCCGATTATTGACGGATCCCCCCAGAATCTCATTCACACCCGACTTAAGCCGGGTGACCGCAATGACAACACAGATTCATCGAACCGTTTTCAACGGTTTTCCTCGTCCCGCCATTCCAATCCGTAGCGCTTCACGAAAAGCTGATATTCGTCTTCAAAAGTTCTCTTGCGGTGATGGACACGTTGATTCGCGATGTACTTGCAGACGCGATCCACATCTGAATGCGACACCGAAAAGGCGCCGTAACCGCGCCCCCACGCAAATCTGCCTCTGACCAATCGGTTCTGATTGATCCAGTGTGACGAACTACCTTTGAGCAATTGGATAACCTGCTCAATAGTCTGATTCGTCGGGAGATCGACAAGAGCGTGAGTGTGATCACTGTTGAAATAATTGATCGTCATGTATATGCCTTTGTCGGCGGAGTACTTCGAGAGGTTTTCTGATGCGATTGCGGCCGCTCGTTTATCTAGCATTGGCTCACGTCGCAGAGTTTCCCAAATTAGGTGAAGCCAACAGCGGGAGTAGGAATGAGTGGACATCGGAAGTCTCCTTTCGGGTTGCGCAGTGTGAGCCTTGTGAGAACGACGCGCAACTGAAAACGTTTGAAAGGCTTTTCGCAAATTAGGCTAAGTGTTTAATCAACCGCGAAAGCTGTGTGAAGAAAAATTGGTTTCAGGAAGTTGGTTTAGAATGGCGGGGGAGGCGGAAAACCGTTCAAACGGTTAAGAAGTTTCGCGTGCCGTGCTAGTCACCCGGCTGAAGCCGGGTGAGAATTAGAGCGCTTCGTTGAGTTACTCGTAAGATGAACTATTCAGCTTGGATGACGATTAACGACTACGCCCTCCCTGACGGTCGGGCTACTGCCCCGTCTGCTGTCGCCCGCTATCTCCGCTGACACTTCGGACACCAATAAGTCGATCTGCCGCCGTGCGCGACCCGACGGATCTTCGTGCCGCACTTAACGCACGGCTCGCCTTCGCGCTCGTACACATCCCAGAATCTTTCGAACGCTTCGCCGTAAGAAAAACCGTCAGGTTGCTCCAAGTCGATCCGCGAGGTTGAACTATCGGTGATGGCGTCGCGCAACACTTCGACGATCGATTGATGCAACCGCGCGGCACGTTGCGATGAAAGTTCAGAAGCGTTCTTGAACGGACTGATGCGAGCACGAAAGAGTGCCTCGGCCGCATAGATGTTCCCCAAGCCCAAAACCTTCGTCTGATCGAGCAGCAGAGTCTTTAGCGAACGCTGCGATCGCTGCAAGACCGATTTGAAGTAATCGAAATTGAATTCATCCCCGAACGGTTCCGGAGCGAGCTCGCTAATTCCTTTTGTTTGTGGCAGGTCTGACGCTGAAATCAACTTCATCACGCCAAACTGTCTCTGATCGCGGAACACCAGACGACGATCGTTGTCCAGATAGAAGATCGCGTGCGAGTGTTTTGGTAGGTCATCATCTGCATTCAAGTAGAGAAACTTGCCGGTCATGCGGAGGTGGACTGCGATGATGAGGTCGTCTGATCTCGCGTGTTGCCCTCGCTTACGCGCGGGTTTCTGACACTCAATTAAAATGAACTTGCCCCTTCGAGACACGTCCGTGATGGATGCGCCTTCAATTTTGCGGTTGAATTGGGACGCAGTTAAGGGCGCGATCAGTTTCGGCAAGTGAACTTCGCTGGCGATAATGGTGCGCCCCACGACTACTCGCAGCGCACGCACCACATGTTCGACCTCAGGCAGCTCCGGCATGTGAGGGAGTTTGATTTGAGACTTTAGTCAGAGTCAACTGACGAGCAAATCAGTCTGACCTCGCGAGATATGAGCCGGAGAAAGATTGATCCACGAATCCCCACGAAAGGGAGTGAAGACAGTTTTCAGTGATATTTCGTGTTTCTTCGTGGATCGTTTTGATTCTTACCGACCGATTGCTGCGGACTTCTCCGCGCGCCAGCCGATCGGCGACAGATCGCCGGGCCCTGCCTCCCAGGGTGACGCGCACTATTCGAAATTCTAATCAGAAACAAAGCGTCTCAGGTTAGAACACGTGCAGCAGCAGCAGAATGATCACAATCAATACAATCACTCCGAGACCGCCACTTGGTCCATATCCCCAATTACGGCTATACGGCCACGCCGGCGCCGCTCCCAACAGCAAAATGATTAGCAAAACAAGCAGAATCAATCCCATGATCGAGTTCCTCCCTTGGTTTGTCGTTCTTAGCTCACAGTTGAGTTGGCAAGGACTGTGCCGAAGTAGAAGCTTGGAGTTCATTCATTTAGGAATGAAGATTCACCACGAGGACATTAAGAACACCAAGCCGTTGACTGAAATGAGATCGACTTACTGTCTTGAAATAATCTTGGTGTGCTTCGTGACTTTGTGGTGGCTGTTGCTGCCGACGAATCAGATCATTGAGGTTTCGATCCGATAATTGATTCGATCTCGCCGTGGATCTTTTCTACCAGTCCTGGTTTGCGGGCTTCGATGTTCAAGCGGAGCAGAGGTTCAGTGTTCGATGACCGGATGTTGAATCGCCAATCATCCGTCATCAGTGAATATCCATCCGTGAAGTCTTCCGTACCCCGTTCACTAAGACCATCCTTCACCGCCTGGATCGTTTTTTGTACGTCATCAACTTTGTAGTTGAGTTCACCTGACATGTAATGACCTTTCATGTAAGGCCGCATCGTCTCTGAAAATGACTTGCCGGTGCGCGACAGTTGTTCGAGGACGAGCAGGAAGGGAATCACTCCATTGTCGGCATAGAAATTTTCGCGAAAGTAATAATGCGCGCTCATCTCGCCGGCGAAGATCGCATCTTCTTTTCGCATGCGGTCCTTGATGAACGCATGGCCGCTTTTGGTGATGATCGCTTCCGCGCCGTGTTGCTGGCAGACTTTCATTGTCGGCCAAATCACGCGTGGATCGAAAATGATCTTGTTGTTGCCGCCGTGCTTGGTCAGCAAAACGTCTGCGAGCAGCGCCGTTACGTAAGCGCCCGAAATGAACTCACCCTTCTCATCGAGGAACATGCAGCGGTCAGCGTCAGCGTCCCAGATTGCCGCGAAATCGAATTTGCCGTTTCGCACCAGCTCTTCCGATTCGGCGCGATTTGCCTCCTGCATCGGATCGGGCGTGCCTTTTGGAAAGGTCCCGTCCGGTTCCCAATTGAGTTTGGTTAAGTTCAGTCCCAATTTGTCCGCGATGATCTGAACACCCCGGCCGACATAACCGAAGTTTGCGTTCGCCACCAGGTGAAATGGCTTGATAACGTCGCGATCGATGAAGCTGAGGACGTGCTCGACATAATCATTGAACACATTCTTCTCGGTCACGGTGCCTTTGGTTTCCGACGTGACGCTCTTGTCTTTGTCGGCTTTGATGAGATCGCGGATTTCGAAGAGCCCGTTATCGGAAGAAATCGCGGCGGCCTTTTCGCGGACCATTTTCGCGCCGTTATATTCTTTCGGATTATGAGAAGCCGATACGACGATGCCGCCCGAATACTCTTCCGACGCGCCGACAGCGTAGTAAATCATATCGGTCGTTATGCCGCCGATGTCGACGACGTTCACGCCCGCATCTACGAAGCCGTCAGTGAGAGCCTTCTTTAAAGATGGCCCGGACTCGCGCGCGTCCATGCCCACGACCACGGTCTTTGGGTGAAAGAGATACGTGTAAGCTTTCGCGATTCGATAGAACGCGTCTTCATCGAGATCGGTTGGATAAACGCCGCGAATGTCGTAAGCGCGAAAACTGTTGAAGTTCATAGGTTCCTCTTAGCAAATGAGGTCAGTACCGGGAGCGGTAGCGACCGGGTAAGACTTCCGCAATCTCGCTACTAGCGACACAAAGCGACCCGGTCGCTATCGCTCCCGGTACTGACTCCATCGCCACGACCACAGTTGGTATCCAACATCTGTGCATCACACGCAGGTCTTTGTGTAATCAGTCAGCGATGTCTTATCACCGAGCACCGCCCCTGGTCCAACCAGGCTCGATCGCCCGATATGACAGCCACGCCCGATGATGGCGTCTCTTACGTTTGCTGCCGCGCCAACGCGGGTGTGACTCCACAGGACCGAGTTCTCGATTCGGGCGCGTTCCTCGATGTAGCATCCCGTGCCGAGGACTGAATTGATAATTTCGACGCCCGGTTTGATCGTGCAATCATCCGCGATGATTGAAAGGTCATCAATCTCTGAGTGCGTGGCCGAATCGAATTCACCACGGCGATCCTTAAGATGAAAACGCGTGACCCGACTTGCCAGCATGTCATGATGAGCTTGCAGGTATCGCGCCGGCGTGCCGATGTCTAACCAATAGGTTCGCTGGGGAATGTGCGCAAAAAATGCGTCGCCCTTTTCCAGGAGATTTGGAAACAACCCGTATTCGAAAGAATGGTTCTCACCCTTGGGAATTAGATCGAGCACGCTCGGCTCGAGCACGTAGGTGCCGGCGTTGATGTTGCGGCAGGATGTTTCTTCCGGTTTCGGTTTTTCCAGAAAGCGCAGCACACGTCCTTCGCCATCTGTTTCGACGACGCCGTACATGCTGGCATCCTCGACCGGAGTCAAAACTATCGTGGCCACGGCCTGGCGATCTTTGTGTTGCCGGATTACCGTTTTCAAATCAAGGTCAGTCAGGATGTCGCCGTTAAAGACGACGGTCGGCTCGCGAATTAATTCTTCGGCAAACTTGTAAGCGCCGGCCGTTCCCATCGGCTGAGGCTCGACAGTGTACTTTAGCTTCACGCCGAAATTCGATCCGTCGCCCAGCTGTTGTTCAATTTTTTCCGGCTGATAAGAAAGCGAAAGAGTGATGTCAGTGACGCCCGCACGACGCAGCGTGTCGAGTTGATAAAGCAGAAACGGGCGGTTGCAGATTGGCACCACGGGTTTCGGCGTGTAAACAGTCAGTGGACGCAGCCGGGTGCCTTTTCCACCAGCCAATATTAGTGCCTGCATGCTTGATTACCGCCGGTTAGTCGATGAAAGGGGTTTGAATTTCAAACGCGAGTCTAACACTCGAGTGAAGGAGTTTCAATTAGCGTAACGGAGTCAGTACCGGGAGCGATAGCGACCGGGTCGCATTTACTCGTAGGATGCGAATTGCCAGCATTGTCACCCGGTCGCTATCGCTCCCGGTACTGACCTCATACTCTCAAAGAGCTTGACGGAATGCACCTCACTTAACAGACTAACCCACGATTTCGAAGACAGAATGGATCTCCTCAAACAACATCGCGGTTTCATAATCATTGCAGCACTAGCGGCGGTTATTTTCGCGAACGGCATCTGGGCGTTTAAAGAATTTGTCCGTGCCGAAAGTTATTTTGGCCTGGGCTCGCAACTGATGATTGAGCGCGGCGAATGGCTGGCGCCGCACGCGCCTGATGAACAAGTCCTCAACAAACCGCCACTCACTTACTGGTTGATCGGATTCTCGTACAAGATCTTTGGGACGAGTTATGGCGCGGCGCGCGTGCCTGGTGTGATCGCGGCGCTTTGCACGCTTGGCGTGATCTACTTTCTCGGATTTCGATTCGGTGGTGTGCGACAGGGACTTCTTGCGACGGCTGTGTTGGCGACGAGTTTCTTGTTTCTGAGTTTCGCGCGCATGGCGATGAGCGACATGCTGCTGACGCTCTTCGTGACGACGAGTCTTGCGTGCTTCACGATTGTACTCACATCGAACTCCGTTCGTCGGAACAGCCTGGTCCTGGTTGGTTATGCCGCACTCGGATTAGGAGTATTGACCAAGGGCCCGATCGCGCTCGTTTTAGTTGCGGCGCCAATCGGCATCGAGTTGCTTATCTCCAGAGATCGATCCGAACTAATAAAGAGACTGCGACTTTTGCCTGGACTAATGATTGTTCTAACCGCCACGGCTCCTTATTTTCTTTTTGTATATTTGCGCCTGGGCGTCGAACCGCTGCGGTTCTTCTTCATCGGCGAAAACGTCCAGCGATTTACTGGAGCAATCTATGCGTGGTCGGTACGTCCGTGGTGGTATGAATTCGCGGCCTTTTTCAGCGATTTCGCGCCCTGGTCGCTGTTGATTCCAGTTGCGGTTTGGTTTGATTGGCAACGGCGCGCGAGAACAGATCGAAGCACGCGTATGTTGTACCTGTGGCTCGTTTGGACCGTCCTTCTGTTTTCAATTTCCAATTTTAAGCTTGATTACTATTTGCTGCCCGCGATGCCGGCTGCGGCACTGATCGTCGGGCGAATGGTTATGAAAAGCGAGCGACGGGTTAAGATCGTTCTGGTTCTCTGCGTCGCGATTGCCGTGATGATTTTGACTTTGCAGATGACCGTGGGTCGAAGGTTCGCGCAGTTCCTGCCGGTGTCACAACTTGTCGCCGGCGTGCCTGCGGATCGCGTGTGGTTCACGTCAGCAGCGACGACTGATTGGGCCAATGATGTTGCTTTCAATTTGCCGCCGCCGCACAGGGTCGAACGATTGATCGATAGTGATGACGCCAGGCTGTCTGAGGTCTTGAAGACGAACGCTAACTCCGTCGCGCTGATACGCGAGCGTGAGTACCAAAGTCTCGCCGCAAAGGATCCCGAAATAAAAATCCTCGCCGCAGGGCAAACGTACGGACATGGCGGCGTGAATCTAAACATGTTGTTGCATCCGCAACGCGAAACTCTCCTGGTGGTTGGCCACGAGCGCTGAGCGCGACAAAGGTGGCACGGGCGTCACGCCCGTGAGCCACGCGCAAGATGCGCGTGCCACTCGCTTGACACTCTTTCTAATTAACAGTAATGCTAAATCAGTTCATCGAACTACTGAATCATGTCATCAATCAAGCAAGCAGTAATCATCAGCGCAGTGCGCACCCCGGTAGGGAAATTTCTGGGCGCACTGAAGAGTTTTAAAGCAACCGATCTGGGCGCGATCGTCGTGCGCGAAGCAGTCAAGCGCGCGGGCTGCAAGCCTGAGGATGTTGACGAAGTGATTATGGGTTGTGTGATCCAGGCTGGCTTGGGCCAGAACCCCGCGCGACAAGCGGCGCTGCGCGGCGGACTCCCCAATACCGTGTCAGCCGTGACGGTGAACAAAGTCTGTGGCTCGGGCTTGAAAGCGATCATGATGGCGGCACAGGGAATCGCGCTTGGCGACACCGAGATCGTCGTCGCCGGCGGTATGGAGTCGATGTCGAACGCGCCTTACCTGGTTCCGAAAGCGCGCGAAGGATATCGGCTGGGCCACGGCAAGATGCTCGATGCAATTATTCAGGATGGTTTGTGGTGCGCGTTTGACGATCAGCACATGGGCTGCACTGGCGAAGTGGTCGCGGAGCGCTTTCATGTTTCGCGGGCGGAACAGGATGAATACGCGGTCAACTCTCATCGCAAAGCGAGCGCTGCGATCAAGTCTGGTTACTTCAAGGACGAGATCGTTCCTGTAGAGATTCCGCAGAAGAAAGGCACACCCGTCTTCTTCGACACAGATGAGCCTGTGCGCGAAGACACTTCGATCGAATCATTGGGGAAACTAAAACCGGCATTCAAAGAAGACGGCACAGTCACAGCGGGCAACGCGCCTGGCGTCAACGATGGCGCATCAGCTGTAGTCGTGACATCGGATGAGCGGGCAAAAGCTCTCGGTGTTGAGCCCATGGCGAGAATTGTCGGGCAAGCGACCTCCGGCACAGAACCACAGCTCGTAATGATGGCGCCCGTTGAAGCGATTAAGAAGTTGCTTATTAAAACCGGCTGGTCTCTTAACGATGTCGATCTGGTCGAGCTGAACGAAGCATTCGCCGTCCAGGCGGTAGCGATTACGCGGGAACTCAATCTAGATCCCGAAAAAATAAACGTGAATGGCGGCGCCGTAGCGTTGGGGCACGCAATCGGTCAATCCGGCTCGCGCATTCTCACGACGCTGCTCTATGAGTTGAAGCGTCGCGACGCGCATCGTGGGATCGCGGCGCTGTGTCTCGGCGGTGGTAATGCGGTGGCGATGGCGGTAGAGAGGTGAGCATTATTGACGGCTGATCAGCACAATAGGTATCTGGGTTTTGCGCATCTCGCGTATGCCGCGTTGCATTCGCTGATGGGACTCTTGTTTGGCGTCATTATGATCGTGATGTTTGGCACGATTCCGCCGTCGGCCGGCAATCCGCCGCCGCCTCCTCCGGCAGTCCTCGTTGTGGTGGCTTGCTTCTTCCTGGTGTTTACGGTCGCGTGGTCCATTCCTTCGATCGTCGCGGCGTACGCGCTGCTGAAGAGAAAGAGCTGGGCGAAAACCGCCGGCATCGTGGCGGGGGTGTTTGCTGCCCCCCAAATGCCGATCGGCACAGCGGTGTGCGTCTACACATTCTGGTTTCTATTTAGTGAGCCGGGACGCTCTCTTTACGATCGATCAACAAAGACGTTGCCGGGAGGGCGGCCGGATTGGAATGGCGTGAATCAGCAGAGAAGTCCAGAGGGTGAATATGCTCCAACCGCATCGCCGCCAGACTGGCGATAAACCGAAATGACCGCGGAGGAGCACAATAAGACGCTCAGCACGCTCTATTTTATTTATGGAGCGATCCACGGTCTGACGCTGCTTGGTCTTTTGGGGCTCGTGCTCATCTTCAAATTCGCATCAGTCGCGGGCGAATTGATCTCAGCGACGTGGATGATTTTGGGCACAGTCGTATTTGTAGTTCTGCTCTTTGCGGTCGGCCTGTTGCCGGTGATCGTCGGGATCGGATTCGCCAAGCAAAGACACTGGGTAAAGCCCCTGAGTATTGCGGTGGCCGTTATTTCATTGGTCAATATTCCGATCGGGACCGCGCTGGGAATCTACACGATCAAGTTTTTTCGCACTGAAGCGGGTGTGAAATTGTACGGTGGCCAGGCGTGCGTAGCCAGCGATGACGATCTCCAGGATGCCCTGGGCCGCGCAAAGCCTTTGATGAATTTGGCTGAGCGATTGAAATAGATCCTTCTCTCCTTGTTTAGATGGAGGACTTGTCCTCCGTCGATGCGGGGACAAGTCCCCGCTCTAAACGGGTAACGGACGAGTAAGAACAAATGAGCGAAATCTTTGGCGTAGTTGGCGCAGGCACAATGGGCAACGGAATTGCCCAGGTCGCTGCGCGCGCGGGCTTCGAGGTCGTCATGCGCGACGTCGCGGATGACTTTCTGGCTCGCGGAATGAAGGCGATCGATAAGAGTTTGCAACGAGACGTCGATAAAGAGCGACTGACCGCGGAAGAGAAGCAGTCGATCGTTGGACGAATAAGAACGACCACGGATCTCGCAGATCTCCGCGACGCATTCATTGTTGTCGAAGCCGTGACCGAGGATTTGCAGGTGAAGACTGATCTCTTCAAGGCTTTGGACGGCATCACCAACGATAACGCGATCCTCGCTTCAAACACTTCATCGATTTCGATCACTAAACTCGGCGCTGTTACTCAACGTCCCGACAAAGTCATCGGCATGCATTTCATGAACCCGGTGCCGGTGATGAAATTGGTTGAAATCATTCGGGGCGCCGCGACTTCGGACGAGACGTATACAGCGGTGCATCGTCTTACAGAAAAATTGGATAAGGTCCCGCTTGAATGCAACGACTCGCCCGGTTTTATTTCGAATCGCGTGCTGATGCCGATGATTAACGAAGCGATATTTGCGCTTTACGAGGGTGTGGCCACGCGTGAAAGCATCGACGGAATTATGAAGCTTGGTATGAATCACCCGATGGGTCCGCTCACGCTTGCCGATTTCATTGGCCTGGATGTTTGCCTTGCGATTATGAACGTGCTACATGATGGATTCGGGGATTCAAAATATCGGCCTTGTCCTT
>Ga0193730_1000145_pt1 | contig 22676 bp, 19 predicted proteins | sample U1a1metaG_FD_144919 | JGI IMG/M metagenome (GOLD analysis project Ga0193730, IMG submission 144919) | Soil microbial communities from a riparian zone of the East river system, Colorado, United States - U1a1 | ecosystem: Environmental > Terrestrial > Soil > Riparian zone | place: USA: East River...
GCCCTGCAGCGACAGGCAGCCCTCCGTGTCGCCGAGGGTCACCTCCGCCTTGTCGACGATGACGGGATTGACGAGCGCCCGTGGCTGCTCGCCTTCAGCATCAGGCTGGAAGACGAGCACTCGCTGAAGCGTGCCGACCTGGCTTCCGGCGAGCCCGACGCCGTTCGCGTCTTGCATCAGCTCTGTCATCCGCGCCACCAGCCGGCGGAGGTCGTCGTCGAAGCTCTCGACCTCGTTGGCGCGCATCCGGAGCACCGGGTCGGGGTACTGCCGGATCTGCGCCAGCGCCAGACGCCGGCGCGCCTCACGCTCGGGATCGAGAGGCTCGGACTCCTCGAGAACCTCGCCGGGTTCCTCAACCGTTTGATCTGCCACGCCGAGCAGTTTAGGGACTATTACGTGGTCTCCCGAGCGCAGCGACGGGACAAAACAGCCCCGCGGAAAATGCGCAGCATTTTTCGCGGTTAAAGGCTCCGAGGCGCTCGCTTGCGACGCGGAACAAACGACGTCCGGGCTCTGCCCGGGCGTCCGTCTAACCCCCAGTGGCAAGGCGAGCTCCGTTTCGGAGCGCTGCTACAAACTCTGGGGGTCGACGTCGACGACCGCGGTCAGCCGGGCTTTCTTCATCGCGGGCGCCGCAGCTGCTAGCAACTGGCCCGCGCGGACGGCAACGCGCCTCGGCTCGTCCGTCTTGGCCACGAGCTGTGCTCGGTGGCGCCCGCGGAGCCGGAAGAGCGGCGCGGGACCGAGAATGTCTGCGCCCTGCAAGCCGTCGCGCACCTCCTCCAGGGCCCGCGTGACGGGACCCGGCTCCGGCCCGCTGACGAGGACTCGGACGAGGTGGCGGAAGGGCGGATACCCGAGCTCGCGGCGGCGCTCCACCTCGCCGGTCAGAAACCGGCGTACGTCGTGACGCGCCGCGAGCTCGACCGGCCGGGAGTCCGGCTGGAAGGTCTGGATCAGCACCCGGCCGGGTGCGTCGCGGCCGCTTCGTCCTGCCAACTGCGTCAGCAGCTGGAACGTCCGCTCGTCGGCGCGGAAGTCGGGAACGCCCAGCGCAGTGTCGGCGTCGATCACCGCCGCCAGAGAGACGCCGCTGAAGTGATGACCCTTCGCGACCATCTGGGTTCCGAGCAGGACGGCGCGGTCGGTGTCGGCGAAGCGGCGGAGCGCGGCCGCTAACGCTTCCGGCTTCTGCGCCGAGTCGGCGTCGAGCCGGATCGGCACGAGCTTCGGTAGCTGCTTGGCGAGCTCACGCTCGAGCCGCTGCGTCCCGGCCCCGATCCGTGCGAGGTCGACCGACCCGCAGGCGGGACACGCCTCGGGCGAGGCTTCCGCGTGCCCGCAGTGATGGCAGTGAAGGCGCCCCTCGCCGTGCAGCACCAGGGCGACGTCGCAGTCCGGACAGCGGAGTGTCGTGCCGCATGCACGGCAATGCAGCGCCGGCGCTATACCGCGACGGTTCAGGAGCAGGATCGCCTTCCCGCCCCCCTCCTCGATCGCGCCGAGTTCCTTGAGTAGAGGCGCCGAGAGCGGATAGCCGGCCTCGCGGCGCAGGTCGACGACCCGCACCCCGGGCAGAGAGCCTCCAAACCGCCCGCCCAGCTCGAGGCGTTCGAGCCGCTCCCAGCTTTCGGGCCGCGGCGTCGCGCTCCCGTAGATCGCGACCGCACCCTCGATTGCCGCCCGCTTCGCCGCCACGGTCCGCGCGTCGTAGCGCGGGTCGGACTCCTGCTTGTACGACGGATCGTGCTCCTCGTCGATGCAGACGACGCCGACGTCCCGCAGCGGCGCGAAGACGGCCGAGCGGGCGCCGACCACGACAGTCGCCTCGCCGCGCGCGATCCGTTCCCGCTCGTCGCGTCGCTCGGCTTCGGTCAACCCCGAATGCAGCAGCGCGACCGCGTCGCCGAAGCGCGCCTGGAACCGGCCCATCGTCTGCGGCGTCAGCGCGATCTCGGGAACGAGCAGGATCGCCGTCTTGCCGCGTTCCAGCGCCGCCGCACAGGCCTGGAGATATACCTCGGTCTTGCCGCTTCCGGTCTCCCCGTAGAGAAGGAAATGGCCGCCACCGGCGTCGAGCGCGGTAGTGATCCGCTCCAGCGCCGCGCGCTGCTCGCCGGTCAGCTCCGGTGGGTCCGCCTCGTCCACGAGCGCCTGTCGATCGCCCGGCGGGCTCTGTTCCTTACGCCGCTTTCGTTTGACGGGCGCGATCAGCTCCAGCGCCCGGCCGGGAGTCGAGCCGTAGTAGTCCGCGACCCAGAGCGCAAGGTCGACCAGCGCAGGCGGCAGCTCGTCGAGCACGGAGTCGATCGGTACGGGATCGATCCCCGCCGGCGCCTCGTCGACGAGCGCGACGACGACGCCGCGTCGCCGCGAGCGGCCGAGTGGCACCGAGACGACGGAGCCCTTCACGGCACCGTTTGTCAGCTCGTACGTGAACGGCCGCGCGAGAGCGCGCGTGGTTACGAGCGGGTAGACCGTCGCGTAGCGGGGCACCGCCCCGAGCCTAGCCCTGCGATTAGACGCCGGCGGGGGTTAGGTCTTCCTTGTGCCCGATCCATGTGCCGGGTTTAGACGGCCGCGACGGCAAAGCCGCCATGGCTTTAGGTCGGCGTCGCGAGCGACCGCCTTAGATGCCGGCGGCGACGAGTATGAAGTCCGTCGCGAAACCGAGCGTGAGCCCGAGCACGATCCCCCAAGCGGTCAACGACTTCGAGCTGAAGGTCCTGCAGACGTTCAGCAGCTCGATCACGACATAGAGGATCGAGCCCGCTGCGAGCGTGAAGAAGAGGATCGAAAGATTTTCGCTCGTCCAGGAGTGGCCGATCGCGGTGCCGACAAAGGTCGGAGCGCCACCGATCACGCCCAACAGGCCGAGGAAGCGCCAGCTCGGCGGCTCGGCCTCTCCGCTCAGAGGGCCGATGATCCCGAAGCCCTCGGTCGCGTTGTGCAAGCCGAATCCGATCACCAGCACGAGCGCGAGGCTCTTCAGATCCTGGGCCGCGGACTGACCGATCGCGAGCCCCTCCGAGAAGTTGTGCAGGCCGATCCCGGTTGCGATGAAGACCGACAGCCACTGTGGAGCAGACAGTCCCGGCTTGTGCGTGAACTCTGCGACCGAGGCCGCCCCCGGCCCGAGCATCGCCTTCCGCTGCCGTGCCTTCATCCAGGTGTCGTAATAGACAAGGCTCATCAGGCCGACGACAAAGCCGGCGAGGGCGATCGAGGAAACACCGGCGAAGCGCCCCCAAGCGTGCGCCTTGAGCGCGGTGTCGACCGGGTCGATCGCCTCGCTCAGCACATCCCAGAACAGGAACAGCAGGATCCCGGTCGCCGTCGCGGTGAAGAACGCCTTCAGCTTCGGCGACAGGCCGTGCATCCGGCCCATCGGCAGGCCGATGAAGATGGTCAGGCCGGCGATCGCGCCGAGCAGCAAGGTCTGAGCGGTCGACATCGTTGTAAGGCTCACCTTACAGAACTCGTTCGAGCAAGAGCCGCCGGCGCCGGCGTTGCAAACCGGGGGAAAACAGACGCCCCGGCGACGCCGGGACGTCCTCCCCTGTCGGCGTCGCAAGCGAGCGCCTTCGAGAACGGCGCCAGTACAGTTGGCGAGCGTATGGCACAGGGCCACTCAGTCGACGAGTACCTCGAGACGATCTATTTCCTGGCGTTCCCGATCGGGGAATACCGGCCGCAGTCGACCGGCTCCCCGACGCTCGCCTCGCGGGTCGCCGAGATGCTCGGCGTCTCACGCGCCTCGGCCGGCGAGATGCTGAAACGGCTCGAGGTCGAGGGTCTGATCGAGCGCGGCGAGCACAAGGAGGCGATCCTCACCGACACGGGCCGCGCTCGGGCGGAGACGGTCGTCCGCAAGCACCGGATCATCGAGCGGCTCCTGACCGACTTCATGGGCTACACCGCCGCCGAAGCCCATGTGCACGCCGACGAGCTCGGCGACACGTTCTCTGACGAGATGGTCGAGCGGATCGAGGTCAAGCTCGGGCATCCGGACCGCTGCCCACACGGCTGGCCGGTCGACCCCGACTTCGAGCAGGTCGAGAACCAGGAGCTGGCGCCGCTCGCGGATCTCGAGCCGCCGGCCCGCGCGACGATCGTCCGCCTCGCAGAGCACGACGGCGAGCTCCTGCACTGGTTCTACGACCAAGGGCTCGTGCCTGGCACCGAGCTCGAGTTGAAGTCCGCCCAGCCCGCCGCAGGTCAGTTCACGGTCAAAGTCGACGGCAGCGAGAAGGCGATCGGCGAAAAGGCCGCCGCCGGGTTGTTTGTCAGACCCGCTTAGCTCGCAGTAGCCGGCTCGCGCGTCGCGATCCCGGCCGCGGCGCGGAGCGTGTCCGCCTTGTCGGTGCGCTCCCAGGTGAAGTCGTGGTCGTCGCGGCCGAAATGGCCGTACGCCGCCGTCTTCGCGTAGATCGGGCGGCGCAGGTCGAGATCGCGCAGGATCGCCGCCGGCCGTAGGTCGAAGTGCTCGCGGACGAGCTCCTGGATCCGCTCGGCGGTGACCCCGTCGGCCTCGGTGCCGAACGTCTGCACCCCGATCGAGACCGGATGTGCGACCCCGATCGCATAGGCGACGTTGATCTCGCACCGTTCCGCAAGTCCGGCCGCGACGACGTTCTTCGCGACGTAGCGCGCCGCGTAGGCAGCCGAGCGGTCGACCTTCGTCGGATCCTTGCCCGAGAAGGCGCCGCCGCCGTGGCGTGCCGCCCCGCCGTACGTATCGACGATGATCTTGCGGCCCGTCAAGCCCGTGTCGCCCATCGGGCCGCCGAGCACGAACTTGCCGGTCGGGTTGACATAGACGAAGTCGCGGTCGTCGAGCCGCTTCTCGTCGTAGAGATCGGACGGCAGGATCGGCCGCAGGACGCGATCGATCAGGTCGGGCTTGATCAGCGACTCGGCGTCGCAGCCCTCAGCGTGCTGCGTCGAGACGAGGATGCGGTCGATCTCAACCGGCCGCTGGCGGCCGTGCTCGTCGACCTCGTAGCGAACCGTCACCTGCGCCTTGCCGTCGGGACGCAGGTACGGCAGCTCGCCGACCTTGCGCACCTCCGCGAGACGCTTGGCGATCTTGTGCGCGAGCATGATCGGAAGTGGCATCAGCTCCGGCGTCTCGCGGGTGGCGTAGCCGAACATCATCCCCTGGTCGCCCGCGCCGACACGGTCGAGCGGGTCGTCGTCGCCAGGATCGTGCTGCACCTCGTACGAGGCGTCCACGCCCTGCGCGATGTCCGGCGACTGCTCGTCGATCGCGACGACGACACCGCAGGTGTGGGCATCGAAGCCCCACTCGGAGTGCGTGTAGCCGATCTCGGAGATCTTCGCCCGTACCTTGGCGGGAATGTCGACGTAGGTCTCGGTCGAGATCTCCCCGGCGACCACCACCAGGCCTGTCGTGATCAGCGTCTCGCACGCGACGCGGCCGACGGGATCGTCCGTGAGGACAGCGTCGAGAACGGTGTCGGAAACCTGGTCGGCGACCTTGTCCGGATGGCCCTCCGTGACCGATTCCGAGGTGAACAGGAACTCGCTCGGCACGGGCGCGAAGGCTACTTGATCGGCACGAAGCGCCATCCGGCTCGCTCTGTAGCTTTTGCCTCGAATTGCCGATTAGGGCGACAGCGAGAAAACGGCTTCGCAGAGATCCAGGGAGGCACCGATGGACATAGGCGTACCCGAGACGGAACACGAGATCGAAATCTCGCCGCTCGAAGAGCCGATACCGGCTCCCGCTCCCGTGGAACAACCGGTCGAGGAGCCCGTGCCGGCGTGAGCTCGAGCAGGGGCCTCATCGAGCCGATCGTCGGGTGGCGGCTCTGGCATGTCCGCCGTCACGACGACGCGTACCGTCTCGAGTCGTTCACGTGGCACCACGTGAGCTGGCCTGCCCGGACGCGATTCGAGGCGGAGTGCTCGACCCACGGCCAGGCGGCACCGGTCCAAAACCACGAATGCGGCATCTACGCCTTCAGGACCAGAGAGCTCGCTGAGGACCTTCTCCGCCGATACACCGGGGTTCGACAGCACTACGGGCACCAGGAGCTGCCCCCCTTGCGCCAAGGGTGTCCGATCGCGATCGGCCAGGTCTCGTTGTGGGGGCGCGTCCTAGCCCGGGAGAATGGGTTCCGCGCCCAGTACGCCTACCCCTACGAGCTGTTTCTGATCGGCGGGCAAGACGAGCTCGCGCGCGAGCTTCGGCGGATCTACGCCGTCGACGTCTGGCCGAGCTGAAGCCCCGCCGCAAGCTAAAGCTGCCTCGCGGCAACGCTCGTCCGACTTGACACAGCACATCCCGGTGCGTTACTCACACCGCTGCACCGTGCCGCTGGAGAGCCGGCGCTGTCCCCCGCAGACGTGCAACAAGCGAGAACGGCGATCCGCCCGCCTCTCAAGCGGACCTTCTGAAAACGGAAGTTCTAGAGAGGGAGGTGGAGGTGTCGGAGACAGCAACAGAGGCCAGAGGGATGACGGGGGTCTGGCACGTTCGTATGGGCGCCGGTGCGGCCTGGCGGAAGACGGTCTGGGGGGAGTTCCTCTCGGAGTACCTGGGCACGTTCGTGCTGATTGCCTTTGGTGACGGCGTGGTCGCGATGGCCGTCGCCGCGCTCAATCAGTCCGGTCGTGCCGCGACCGACCACACGATCTTCCTGGCGTCAGGCGACTGGCTGCTGATCACCTGGGGATGGTGCATGGCGGTCGTGCTTGCCATCTACGTCGCGGGAGGAATCAGCGGCGCTCACATCAACCCGGCGGTCACGATCGCGCTGGCGGTACGCCGTGGGTTCCCCTGGACAAAGGTGCCGTACTACATCTTCGCCCAGGTCGCCGGTGCCTTCACCGGCGCCGCGCTCGTCTACCTCAACTACAAGGATGCGATCAAGAGCTATGAGGGGGCGACGCATGCGGTGCGCGGGCAAGCGAGCTCAATAGCCTCGTACAGCATCTTCGCCACCTTCCCGTCCGGGTTCTTCCACAATCCGGTTGGGCCGTTCATCGACGAGTTAATCGGCACGGCGTTGCTCGTCGGGATCGTGTTCGCGATCATCGACGACCGGAATCTGGCGCCGAAAGGGAACCTGGGGCCGATCATCATCGGGTTCCTCGTCGCCGCGATCGGAATGTCCTTCGGCGCGAACACGGGCTATGCAATCAACCCCGCCCGCGACTTCGGACCGAGGCTCTTCGCCTGGTTCGCCGGCTGGGACGGAGTGGCGCTGCCGGGGAACTACGGCAACGTCAACTGGTACTGGTGGCTCCCAATCGTCGCTCCAATAGTTGGGGGGGTGATCGGCGCCCTGGTTTACGACTTCTTCATCAACCAAGGTCTGATGGCGCGCGGTGAGCCGCCCGCACCAGATATCGAGGTCAAGGGCGAGGCCGTGGAGGAAAGGCCAATCGACGAGTTGGCGTAGGGACGCAACCTGAGCGGAGGAAACGTGAAGAAGCTGATCAACAAACCGGACGACGTCGTCACCGAGGCCCTCCAAGGCCTTGCGGCGGCGCACGCCGACCTCGTGCGTGTCCAGTTCGACCCGAATGTGATCGTTCGCGTCGACGCCCCGGTGCAGGGCAAGGTCGGGCTGGTCTCGGGCGGAGGCTCGGGGCACGAACCGATGCACGGCGGCTTCGTCGGGCCAGGAATGCTCGACGCCGCGTGCCCCGGCGAGGTGTTCACGTCTCCGACGCCCGATCAGATGCTCGATGCGACGAAGGCCGTCAACGGCGGCGCCGGGGTGCTTCACATCGTCAAGAACTACACGGGCGACGTGATGAACTTCGAGATGGCCGCCGAGCTCGCAGGCGGCGAGAGCATCGAGGTCGAGGCCGTGGTGATCGACGACGACGTCGCCGTGCAGGACAGCCTCTATACCGCAGGGCGGCGCGGCGTCGGCGCCACGGTTCTGGCAGAGAAGATCTGCGGAGCCGCTGCCGAGGAAGGGCGCAACCTGGCCGACGTGGCCGAGCTGTGCCGGAAGGTGAACGCCAACGCACGAAGCATGGGCATGGCCTTGACCTCCTGCATCGTCCCGGCGGCCGGAAAGCCGACGTTCGAGCTGGGTGACGACGAGATGGAGATCGGGATCGGCATTCACGGCGAGCCCGGCCGCGAGCGGATGAAGCTTGCCCCCGCGGCCGAGATCGTCGAGAAGCTCACGGTCCCGATCGTCGAGGACCTGCCGTTCGAGCAGGGCGACAACGTGCTCGCCTTCGTCAACGGGATGGGCGGCACGCCGCTCATCGAGCTCTATGTCGTCTACAACGACCTGAACAGGTTCCTGGGCGAGCGTGGGATCACGATCGCGCGCAACCTGGTCGGGTCCTACATCACGTCGCTGGAGATGGCGGGCTGCTCGATCACGCTGTTGAAGCTGGACGACGAGCTGACCCGCCTCTGGGACGCGCCGGTCAAGACCGCGGGTCTCAGGTGGGCGGCGTAGGCAGAGGATGGTCGGCGTGGCCGAGACCGAGAAGGCGTCCGGGAGCATGAGTCTCGGCTACGACGACGTCCTCCGCTGGATCCGGGCATTCGCGGCGGAGGTCGAGGCGAACAAGGAGTACTTGACCCAGCTCGACGCCGCAGTCGGAGACGGCGACCATGGGATCAACATGCAGCGAGGGATGGCGGCCGTGCTCGTCAAGGTCGACACCCCGACCGAAGGACAGGACATCGGCGTCCTGCTGAAGACCGTCGGCATGACGCTCGTGTCGACGGTCGGGGGCGCCGGCGGTCCTCTCTACGGAACGCTGTTCCTGCAGATGGGCACGGCGGTTTCCGGCAAGGAGGAGCTCGGCCCGGACGACTGGGCCGCCGCCCTCGAGGCCGCGATCACGGGTGTTCAGGCTCGTGGCAAAGCCGAGCCCGGAGACAAGACGATGATCGACGCCCTGATTCCGGGCCGAGACGCGCTCAAGGCCGCACTCGCCGAGGGTGCCACCTTCCCGGATGCCCTCAGGAAGTCGGCCGATGCCGCCGAGCAGGGCATGCAGGACACGGTCCCGCTGGTTGCGAGGAAGGGCCGCGCGAGCTATCTCGGCGAGCGAAGCGCGGGGCACCAGGATCCGGGAGCCACCTCATCTCACCTGCTTCTCGAGGCCGCCTCCGAAACCTGGGGCGGGCACGAGCAGGCAGGGTGACATAGCGCAAGGAGGACGAATGGCTCAATACGCAGCAGCAGTAGACCAGGGCACAACCAGCACCCGCTTCATGGTCTTCGACCACGGCGGGCAAGTTGTCTCGGTCGACCAGAAAGAGCACGAGCAGATCTACCCGAAGCCGGGCTGGGTCGAGCACGACGCGAACGAGATCTGGCAGCGCACGCAAGAGGTCATCAAGGCGGGGCTCGACAAGGTCAAGGCGTCGGACATCGCCGCGGTCGGGGTGACCAACCAGCGTGAGACGACCGTGGTCTGGGACCGCACCGACGGGCGGCCCGTCTACAACGCGATCGTCTGGCAGGACACCCGCACCGACACGATCTGCAACGAGCTGATGGCGGACGGAGGCCAGGACCGCTTCCGGGCGAAGACAGGGCTCCCGATCGCGACGTACTTCTCAGGCCCCAAGATCAAGTGGATCCTCGAGAACGTCGACGGAATCCGGGAGAAGGCGGAGAGCGGCGACATCGTGTTCGGCAACATCGACAGCTGGGTCATCTGGCAGCTCACCGGCGGCCCAAACGGAGGCGTCCACGTAACCGACGTCACCAACGCGAGCCGCACGATGATGATGAGCCTCGAGACGCTCGACTGGGACGACGAGATCCTCGGCATCCTTGGCGTTCCTCGCGCGATGCTGCCGGAGATCAAGGCCTCGAGCGAGGTCTACGGTGACGCGAAGGGCGACCTCGAGGGCATCTCCGTCGCGGGCGACCTCGGCGACCAGCAGGCGGCGCTCTTCGGCCAGACCTGTTTCTCGGTCGGCGAGGCGAAGAACACCTACGGGACGGGGAACTTCCTACTCCTCAACACGGGCAACGAGATCGTGCAGTCGAAGAGCGGCCTCTTGACGACGCTCGCGTACAAGATCGGAGATCAGCCGGCCGTGTACTGCCTCGAAGGGGCAATCGCGATCACGGGCGCTCTGGTCCAGTGGCTCCGGGACAACCTGGAGCTGATCTCGAGTGCACCGGAGGTCGAGACCCTGGCGAAGACGGTCGACGACAACGGCGGCGTCTACTTCGTCCCGGCGTTCTCGGGCCTCTTCGCTCCCTATTGGAGGAGCGAGGCCCGCGGCGTCATCGCCGGGCTGACCCGCTTCAACACCAAGGGCCACATCGCCCGCGCGGCGCTCGAGGCGACCGCCTGGCAGACCAAAGAGGTCGTCGAGGCCATGAACACCGACTCGGGCGTCGACCTCACCTCGCTGAAGGTCGACGGCGGCATGGTCGAGAACGAGCTGTTGATGCAATTCCAGGCCGATGTGCTCGACGTGCCGGTGATCCGGCCGACGGTGGCCGAGACCACCTCGCTAGGTGCCGCTTACGCGGCCGGCCTCGCTGTCGGCTTCTGGTCGGAGGTCGAGGACCTGCGCGCCAACTGGGGCAAGGACAAGGAGTGGCAGCCCCAGATGGATCCGCAGGAACGCGACAAGGAGTACGCGTTCTGGAAGAAGGCCGTAACCCGGACCTTCGACTGGCTCGACTAGTACGCAAGCTGCCGAGGGCCCGGCGTCCCAATGAAGGCGCCGGGCCCTTGGTTTGTTCCCGATTTCTCCCTCGGTAGCTCTGGGGGCCGCTGCGATACTGGGCCGGTAGCTTTGCCCACTCTCGAAACGGAAGTCCTCGTCGTCGGCGGCGGCTCCACCGGGGCCGGCGTCGTCCGCGATGCGGCGATGCGTGGCTTCTCGACCACTCTGGTCGAGCGCGGCGACCTGGCCACGGGAACAACCGGCCGCTTTCACGGCCTCCTGCACTCCGGCGGGCGCTACGCGGTCAAGGACCCGGTCGCGGCCCGCGAGTGCGTCGCCGAGAACGCGATCTTGCGCCGCACGGCCGCCGACTGCATAGAAGACACAGGCGGCTTGTTCGTCTCGACGCGATGGGACGACCCCGCCTTCGGCGATCAGTTCCTCGAGGGCTGCCTGGCAACGGGTGTTCCCGTCGAGGAGATTCCGGCCACCGAGGCGCTGCGCCAGGAGCCTCGCCTCGACCCCGGAATCTCGCGCGCCTTCGCCGTCCCCGACGCGAGCATCGATTCGTGGAAGCTCGTCTCAGCGTGCACCCGGTCGGCCGCGGAGCACGGAGCGCGGATCCTGACCTACCATCGCGTTCTCGATCTGGAGCTTCGCGGCTACGAGGTGATGGGGGCCCACGTCCGGAACGAGGTGACGGGAGAGGAGCTTCAGATCCGCGCGGACATCGTCGTCAACGCGGCCGGGGCCTGGGCGGGGCAGATCGCGAGCCTCGCCGGGTGCGAGGTCACCATCCTTCCCGGCAAAGGAATCATGATCGCGATGAACCACCGGCTCGTGAATACGGTGGTCAACCGCTGCAAGGTTCCCAGCGACGGCGACATCATCGTCCCGATTCGGACCGTTTCGGTGATCGGGACGACGGACACCCAAGTTGCGGACCCGGACGAGCTCGAGATCACAGAATCCGAGATCGGCGAGATGCTCGACGAGGGCGAGAAGCTCGTTCCCGGCTTTCGCGAGGCTCGGGCGCTTCGGGTTTGGGCCGGAGCGCGCCCACTGTTCGCGACCGAGGAGGTCGCCGACACGCGTGATGTCAGCCGCACCCACACAGTGCTCGACCATGCGACGCGCGACGGTGTGGAGGGGTTCGTCACGATCACCGGCGGCAAGACGACGACCTTCCGGCTGATGGCCGAGGACGCGGTCGACGCCGTCTGCGAGAAGCTCGAAGTCGATCGCCCGTGCCGGACGCACGAGGAGCCGTTGCCGGGCTCCGAGGACGAGCGCTTTTATTTCTTGGGCGCGCGCGTTCGCGCCCAGGAGCCGGTGCCGGGTTCGGAGGAGATCATCTGCGAATGCGAGCTGATCACGCGAAGCGGGCTGACGGAAGCAATCGCTCGCCGACGCCCCAACACTCTCGACGACATCCGCCGAAGGGTCCGGCTGGCAATGGGTCCATGCCAGGGCGGCTTCTGCATCTACAGGGCGACCGGCATCCTCCATTCCTTCGAGCGCCTCGACCACCGAGCCGCGAATTCCTCGCTCCTGGACTTTCTCCAGGAGCGCTGGAAAGGCGTCCGGCCGATCCTCCATGGCGATCAGCTCCGACAAGCCCACCTCGACGACTGGATCTTCCAGGGCCTGCTCGGGGTCGAGCACCTGCCCGAATGACGGACGGTCGCATGGGGCTCGCGAGCTACGACACGGTCGTGATCGGCGCGGGCCTCGCCGGACTGACCGCGGCCCTGCGGCTGGCCGAGGAAGGACAGCGCGTGGCTGTCCTCGCGAAAGGCGTCGGCGCGACTCATCTCGCACCCGCCACAATCGACGTGCTCGGCTATGCCGGCGGAGCCGTCGCCAGCCCGGCACAGGCGCTGCCGGAATTCATTGCCGCGAATCCTGACCACCCCTACCGGCGCCTATTCCTGGAGCCACTGCGTGCCAGCCTTGACTGGTTCAAGACCCGCTTGGCCGACCACGGCTATCGCGGCGGCCTCGACGAGAACTTCCTCGTCCCGACTGCGGTCGGCGTCGCGAAGCCGACCGCGCTCGTGCCGGAGACCATGTCCGCCGGCGACCTGCGCCGAGGCGGCCGTTTCGTCTTCGTCGGGCTGAGGGGGCTCAAGGATTTCTTCCCCGCCTACCTCGCCGACAACCTCGCTCGAGCTCCTCTTCCCGGGGGAGCATCCGTCTCCGCCCGCGCGGTCGAGCTCGCGCCGCCGCTCGCCGAGGCGGGTGACGTCAGCGGCGCCGGCTTCGCCCGGCGCTTCGAGCAGGCCGAATTCCGCGAGGCAGTTCTCCAGGAGCTGGATCGGCACCTCGTGCCGGGCGAGATCGTCGGCTTCCCGGCGGTGCTCGGTGTCGGAAACGCGCACGAGGTCTGGCACGAGCTCGAAGCGGGCCTGGGGCACCCCGTGTTCGAGGTGCCGACGCTTCCCCCCTCGGTTCAGGGCCTCCGTCTGTACGGGACCATGACCGGCGCGCTACGACGCGAGGGCGGCCGGCTCGTGGTCGGGACCACGGTCGCCGGGGTCGAGAGCAGCGGCAAGCGCGTCGACGCCGTGGTGGCGCAAACCGGCGGCCGGCCGCTCACCTACCGGGCGCGTTCGTTCGTGCTCGCCACCGGCGGCTTCGCCTCCGGCGGTCTGCAGATGGATTCGTTCGGGACCGTCCGCGAGACCGTCTTCGATCTGCCCGTGGCGGGCCTGCCCGGGCCGAACCAGCCGCGCTTCGAACAGGGCTACTTCGACGAGCATCCAATCTCCCGCGCAGGCGTGGCCGTCGACGACAACGGCCGCCCCGTGGGCGCCAGCGGCGTTCCCGCCTACGAGAACCTCCATGTCGCGGGGGCCACCCTCGGCGGTGCCGTCCCCTGGCGCGAGGGCTCCGGCAACGGGCTCAGCCTGGCGTCGGGTTACGCCGCGGCCTCTGCAATTCTCGAGGCGGCCCCGTGAGCGTCGCTCGCCTCCGGCTCGCTCCCGCGGGGGAAACCATGTTTCCCCCGCGTGCCCCCTTCTTCCAGTCCACTGTGGGGGAACCTCCCGGTTCCCCCACTCCCCCTCCCCCCGCTCATGGGGCAAGGTCTGCCCCATGAGCGAATCCGTACGCGACTCCCTCGATCACTGCGTCAAGTGCACGATCTGTGAGTCGTTCTGCCCGTTCTCGCAGGCGACCCCGCTCTTCCCGGGCCCAAAGTACGTCGGCCCCCAGGCGGAGCGGTTCCGCCGCACCGGTACCTCCCCCGACTTCTCCGTCGACTACTGCTCGGGCTGCGGAATCTGCACGCAGGTCTGTCCCCAGGGAGTGCAGATCGCGGAGATCAACTCTCAGGCGCGGGCGGAACTGTGGGAGGAGCGCGGCATCCCGCTGCGCAACCAGCTGATCGCCCGGCCGAGCCTGCTCGGACGGCTCGGGACGCCGGTCGCGCCGCTGGCCAACTGGACGCTTCGCAACCGGGTGCTCCGGCGCGTGGGCGAGCGTCTGCTCGGCGTTCACCGTGACGCCTCGCTCCCGCGTTTCGCAGGCCGAACCTTCCAGCGCTGGGCGAAAAAGCACGTCAGCCCCGCCGCCGAGAAGACGATCGTCTACTTCCACGCCTGTGGCACGAACTACTACGAGCCCGCGGTCGGACAGATGACCGTCGAGGTGCTCGAGCACAACGGCTTCCACGTCGTCGTCCCGCCGCAGGACTGCTGCGGCCTGCCACTTCAGTCGAACGGCAACTTCCCGGCAGCGCGCGCCTACGTCCGGCGCCTGGCCGCGGTGCTCGCGCCGTATGCGCGGGAAGGCTGCGCGATCGTCTCCAACTCGACCAGCTGCGGGCTGATGCTCAAGCGCGAGGCGCGGGAGATCCTCGAGGTCGAAGATGACGACCTGGCGGTGGTGAGCGAATCGATGTACGACCTCTGCGAGTTCTTGCTGCTGCTCCACGAGCGCGGCGAGCTGCGCACGGACTTCGGGCCCCTGGACTTGACGGTCCCCTACCACGCTCCGTGCCAGCAACAGGGCCACGGGATCGGCAAGCCTGCGCTCGACCTCTTCGCCCTCGTGCCCGGTTTGCGGGCGATCGAGCTCGACGCCGACTGCTGCGGCATCGCCGGCACGTATGGGCTGAAGAAGGAGAAGTACGAGATCTCGATGACGGTGGGCGAACGGCTCTTCGGCGAGCTCCGCGAGTCGAACGGTGACCTCGCCGCCTGCGACAGCGAGACCTGCCGCTGGCAGATCGCGCACGGCACGGGCATGCCTGCCGTCCATCCGGTCGAGGTCCTCCACCGTGCCTACGGGCTCGCCGCGGCCTAACCGTGCCCCTTTCGGCAATGGTCTCGCGTTTCTGGCGAGTGCCCGGGGTCGCCAGGGTAGGACGCAGGGAGCACCAATATGCAGGCATATTGGTGCGACTGAGGACACCGCCTGGCGGCGCCGGGTGCCGCCAGAAACGCCCTGACTATTGCCGGAAGGGGCACTAATGGTCGGGATCGTCATCGTCTCGCACAGCGAAACGCTCGCGACGGGCGTGCGCGAGCTGGCGGCGGAGATGGCCGGGCCTGACGTGAAGCTCGAGGTCGCCGGAGGGCTGGCGGAAGAGGGGGCGCTCGGCACCGACGCGGTTCGCGTCATGGAGGCGATCGGCCGGGCCGACTCCGGCGACGGCGTGCTCGTGCTGATGGACCTCGGAAGCGCCGTCCTGAGCGCCGAGACCGCACTCGATTTCCTGACGCCGGAACAGCGCGCGCGGGTGCTCCTCTGCGAGGCCCCGCTCGTGGAGGGAGCAGTGGCGGCGGCGGTTGCAGCTCGGCTCGGCGAGCCGCTCGCCGAAGTGGCGAACGAAGCGCGCGGAGGCCTGCAGGGAAAGAACGCGCAACTCGGCGCCGAAGAGCCTGCACCGCCTGCTCCGGCCGAGACCTCGGTTCCACTGGAGCAAGGCTTGACGCTCCGCCTGGAAATCCGGAACCCGCTCGGCCTGCACGCTCGCCCGGCCGCCCGCTTCGTACAGACCGCGGCGGCATTCGATGCGAGCGTGGAGGTCATCAATCTCACGAGCGGGCGGGGTCCGGCCAGCGGGCGAAGCCTCAACGGACTCGCCACGCTCGGCGTCCGTCAGGGACACGAGATCCTCGTCTCGGCGCATGGACCGCAGGCCGCGGCCGCGCTCGCCGACCTTGCCGCGCTCGCCGAGCGCGATTTCGACGAGCAGACTGCACCGCCCGCGCCCTCGGCGCCCCCCGTTTCCGTCGCCCCGGCGGACACGCCGTCCGCGGGCTCGAAGCAAACCCTCACCGGGCTTCCCGGAGCCCCCGGAATCGCATTCGGGGCGGCGCGCCACTTCCGTCCGGTCGATCCCGAGATTCCGACCGGCTCGTCCGGCGACCCCGAGGCCGAGTGGGAGGCACTGACGCGAGCCCTCGAGCAGGTGCGCGGCGAGATCCGCGCCGCGCGGGACGCGGTCGCGGCACGGGCCGGGGAGTACAGCGCGGCCATCTTCGACGCCCATCTCCTCTTTCTCGACGACGAGGCGCTGGTGAGGCCCGCCCGGCGTGCGATCTTCGAGGAAGGGCAGAACGCCGCCCAGGCCTGGCACGCGGCGGCGGAGGCGGTCGCGGCCGCCTACCGCGGCCTGGACGACGAATACATGCAGGCTCGCGCCGAGGACCTGACCGGTGTGGCCCGACAGGTGGTCGCCGCGCTCGCGGGTGAGTCGGCGGCACCGTCCCCGACCGATGCCGGGATCCTGCTCGCGGCCGACTTGACTCCCGCCGACACCGCTTCCCTCGACCGCGAGCTCGTATTCGGTGTCGCCACAGCGACCGGCAGCCCGACGTCGCACAGCGCGATCCTCGCCCGCTCGCTGGGAATTCCCGCAGCCGTCGGGCTCGGCGAGGCGTTGCTGAGCGTGCCCGAGGGCGCTCCCTTGCTCCTCGACGGGGATGCCGGGATCGTGCACATCGAGCCCTCCGTGGAACTCGTCACCGAGTACGAGCAGAGGGCGGCCACGCAGGAGGAGGCAGCGTCGAGCGCTCGGGCCGCCGCCATCGAGCCGGCGCTGACCCGCGACGGGCGGCGGATCGAGGTCGTCGCCAACATCGGCACTCCCGCCGACGTGGCGGCGGCGATCGAGAACGGCGCAGAGGGTGTCGGTCTCCTGCGCACGGAGTTCCTGTTCCTCGAGCGAGACTCGATGCCGAGCGAGGACGAGCAGTACGCCGCCTACAAGAGCGTCGCGAAGGGACTGGAGGGGCGGCCGCTCATCCTCCGCACGCTCGACGTTGGCGCCGACAAGCCGCTCCCGTACCTGCCGCTCGAGCCGGAGGCAAACCCTTTCCTCGGCGTCAGGGGGATCAGGCTCGCGCTCGCGAGGCCGGAGCTCCTGGAGACACAGTTGCGAGCCGTTCTGCGGGCGGCGGCAGAGTTCCCGCTGAAGGTGATGTTTCCGATGGTGGCCACGCTCGAGGAATACAGGCAGGCCAAGGTCGTGCTCGCCCGCGCCCGCGAAGGGCTCGAGCAAGCAGGGGAGCCGACACCCGAGGAGCTCGAGGTGGGCGTCATGATCGAGGTGCCGGCGGCGGCACTCGCCGCGGAGGTCTTCGCACCCGAGGTCGACTTCTTCTCGCTCGGGACGAACGATCTCGTGCAGTACACGATGGCCGCCGAACGAGGGAACGCAGCGGTCGCCGGTCTGGCGGACGGCCTGCACCCGTCCGTCCTGCGCCTGATTCGGATCGTCGTCGAGGCAGCAACTGGTCAGGGGAAGTGGGTCGGCGTCTGCGGCGAGCTCGCGGGGGATCCGCTCGCCGTTCCGGTGCTGATCGGCCTCGGCGTCGCCGAGCTGAGCGCGAACGCGCCCGCGATCCCGGCCGTCAAGCAGGCCGTCCGCAGCGTCGACGCCGAAGCTGCCCACGAACTCGCGGACGAGGCCTTGGAGCTCTCGTCGGCGGCCGAGGTGCGGGCCCTCTTCTCGCACGAGCGGGCGGAGGACGCGGCGATCTCCTCGCGAAGCCCGGCCTCGTGATCGCCCGAGCCGCCGCACCGAGAACCCTGCTCCCGGCCCTCACGTTCGGGCGCGTCCTGGCCGCACCCGTCGTGATGGCCCTGATCCTGCTCGGACCTGACCACAAGTCGGCGTATACGGTCGCCGCCGTTGTCTTCGCGGTCGCCGCCACGACGGACTTCGTCGACGGCTACCTCGCCCGCAGGTGGGCGGTGACGACCAAGCTCGGCTCTTTTCTCGACACGACCGCCGACAAGCTCCTCGTCACGGGGGCCCTGATCGCGCTCGTCGACGTCGACCGCGCGTCACCCTGGATCGCGGGGATCATCATCGGACGCGAGCTGCTGATCCTGGGTCTACGAGGAGTCGTCGCTGCCGACGGGACCGTGTTCCCACCCTCGATCTGGGGGAAGCTCAAGACCAACGTCCAGTTCGTCGCCATCTTCCTGGCGATCGTCCAGTGGGGGAATCCGCTCGGCCCGCTGCGTCTCGACGAGTGGGCGATGGTGGCCGCGGCCGCGATCACGGTGATGTCGGCCGTCGAGTACTTCACGCGTTTTTCCGGGTCCTTCTCGGAGAACCTCAATTAGCGCGAGCGGCCCCGTTCTCGTCACCGGGGGTACGGGGTTCCTCGGCCAGACGATCATCGAGCGTCTGCTGGGTGACGGCGTGCACGTCAAGGCGCTGGCCCGGTCGGAAACCTCGGCGCAAGCTTTAACGGGCTTGGGCGCGGAGCCGGTACACGGCGACGTGCTCGACCCCGAGGCGCTGGCCCCCGCGATGAGCGGTTGCGAGCTCGTCTACCACGCCGCGGGCGCCAATGCTTTCTGCGTCCGCGATCCTTCGCCGATGTTCGAGGTCAACGTCCGAGGCTCGGAGAACGTCGTCCGGGCCGCCGCGCAAGCCGGGGTCGGAAGGGTCGTTTACACGTCGTCGGCGGCGACGCTGGGAGAAAGGCGAGGGACGATCGGCTCCGAGCAATCTCCTCACCGCGGCTGGTTTCTCTCCGACTACGAGCGGTCGAAGTACGAGGCCGAGCGCGCGGTGCTCGCGGCGGCGGACGAGACCGGGATCGCGGTGGTGTGCGTGAACCCGGCCTCCGTGCAAGGGCCGGGCCGCGCGACGGGATCGACTCGGCTGCTGCTCGACTACCTGAACGGGAAGCTCAAGGCGGTGATCGACTCGACCTTGAGCCTGATCGACATCGCGGACTGCACGACGGGCCATCTCCTGGCCGCGTCAAAGGGGAAGCCCGGCGAGCGCTACGTCCTCAGCGGCGCGACGCTGACCGTTCGAGAGGGGCTTTCGCTTCTGGGTCGGCTCGCGGGCACCGATCAGCCGGTGCGCACCCTCCCCCCCTCGCTCGCGATGGCGGCGGCGACAACCGTCGAGGCGGTCGCTTGGATTCGGCGCGGGACACCGCGCATCTGTCGCGAGCTGGCGCGAACGCTCACCCACGGTCATGCCTACGACGGGTCGAAGGCAACACGCGAGCTGGGGTTGCGCTACACGCCGATCGAGGAGACGCTTCGCCGGACCATGGACTGGTGGATCCAGCAAGGCCTTGTTCCCGGCCCGCGTGACCGCGAGCAGGCCACTTCGTAGAATCGCGGAGGCTTGGCTCTCTGGATGAAAGACGCTCTCCTGATCCTGACCGGTTATGTCCTCGGGAGCATGCCGTGGGGCTACTGGCTGCCGCGGATCCTCAAGGGCGTCAACATCCGCAAAGTCGGCAGCGGCAGCACCGGAGCGGCGAATGTCTGGCGCACGCTCGGCTTCAAGATCGGCCTGGGCGTAGCGCTGCTCGACGTCGTCAAGGGCCTCGTGGCAACGCTCCTCGGAGTCTGGCTCGGCGGCGAGGTCATCGGTCTCTGCGCCGGAATCGCCGCGATGATCGGGCACTGGCGGCCGCTGTTCATCGGCTTCAGCCGCGGCGGCAAGATCGTGGCCACGACCGGAGGTGTCGCGCTGGCGCTGGTGCCGCTGGCGACGCTCGCCGCCGCAGCCGTCTGGATCTGCGCCTTCCTCGCGACCCGCTACACGTCGGTGGCTTCGATGCTCTCGGCCGCGACTCTCCCCCTCTTTGCCCTTCTCTTCGGCGCCTCCTGGCCTGTGGTCGCTTTTGCTGCTGGAGCGGCGGTTGCGATCTTCGTGCTGCACCGTGCGAACATCGCTCGGCTGCTGAGCCGCAGCGAGAACCGCTTCGAGCTTCGGCGGGCTTCGAAGGCGAGAAGCACCTAATTCCAGGGGAGCACCTAATTCCAGGGGAGCGCGGAGCGCTCCTTCCAGTAGGTGGCCGGGTCCTCGGCGAGCTCCGTGAGCTCCGGAGGAAGCTCGATGTCCAGTTCGAGCGCGGCGAGATTGCTCCTCAGCGTCTCGACGGTCGCGGCGCCGCTGAGAACGACGTCCGCCCACGGCTGCGCGAGAACGACGGCGAGCGCGAGCGCGTCCGGGGTGGCGCCGGAGCGTTCTGCAAGCTCCTGCACCAGCGCGACGTCACCGCGCGCTGTGAGGCGTCCGTTGGCGAGCGCCTCCTTGACGATCACGCCGAGGCCCGCTTCGTGTGCAGCGGCGAGCGCAGAGGAGGCCGATTGCTCGAGCAGGTTCCAGGTCGCTTGCACGGTGTCGAAGATGCCCACGTCGAGCGCGCGCTCGATCGTCTGGGCCTGCTGCATTCCCGTGACGGTCAGGCCGATCGCCAGGCCGGTCTCACGCAGACGCGATAGCTCCTCCAGCAAGGCGCGATCGTCGAGGACGCCACTCTCGAGCGTGGCGGAGTGGATCTGGTAGAGGCGGAGGTGCTGCCCGAGCAAGGCGCGACTCTCGGCGAGCTGCCGTTGCAGCGTGGCGAGCGAGAGGTCCTTGACCTCGTGCACCTCGGCGTCGACGTGCCAATCGGCGGTGTATGTGTAGCCCCACTTCGAGCCGACGGTCACAGCCCCGGGCGAGAGCCCGCGGCGTTCGAGCCAGGACGCGAGGAACTCCTCCGCTCTGCCGTACGAGCGGGCGGCGTCGAAGTACCGGATGCCGCCGTCGTACGCGGCGTCGAGGACCGCGTGTGCCTCGCGCTCGAGCGTGGCGACGTCCTTCCGCGCGCCGAGGTCGTCGCCGTGACCAAGATTGATGTATCCCGGGCGGCCGAGCGCGGCGAGGCCGAGCCCCAGTCGGGTGACCGGCAAGCCCGTCCGGCCCAGGACGTGAGCGCTCAACTCCGGCGCACGAAGTCGATCGCGACCGGCACGCCCTGGAGCTCGAACCTCTCGCGAACCTGATTCTCGACCCAGTAGCCGTAGTCGCGCGTCACGAGACTCGGATCGTTGACGAAGAAGCGAAAGCGCGGCGGGCGGGTCGTCACCTGGGTGCCGTAGAGCAGGTTGAGGCGGCGGCCGTTGCGGGATGGCGCCTCGCGCGCCTCCCGGAGCTCGGCGCGGAAGCGGTTCAGGTCGGCGGTCGGAATCCGCGACGAGTGCTTTTCGAACTGGATCTCGATCCGGTCGAGCAGGCGGACGAGCCCACGCCCGGTCTTGGACGACACGGTCAGCACCGGCGGCCGCTGGCGCAGCCGCTCGCCGAGCCTCGCCTTGACGTCCTCGATCTCGACCTCTGAGAGATCCCACTTGGAGAGGACGGCGATCGTCGAGCACTGCGCCTTGCGAGCGACGTCCGCAACCGTCAGGTCCTGATCGACGACACCCTCGCTCGCGTCGACCAGCACGAGCGCCACGTCGGCGCGCTCAGCGGCGGCGAGCGCCCGGAGCTCCGAGTAGTACTCGATCCCTTGCCGCTGCCGGCGCTTCCGCCGCAGGCCCGCGGTGTCGATGAAGACGAACTCGCGCTCGCCGCGGCGGAAGACGGTGTCGATCGCGTCACGTGTCGTGCCGGGCTCGTCGGCGACGATCACGCGCTCCTGGCCCAGCAGCGCGTTCAGCAGGCTCGACTTGCCGACGTTCGGACGGCCGAGGATCGCCACCCTGATTGCCGCCTCCGAGACCGCCGGCCTGCCGCGGCCCGGCAGCCGGGCGACGATCGAGTCGAGCAGGTCGCCGGTGCCGTGGCCGTGCGCTGCCGAGAGCGGAACCGGATCGCCGAGGCCGAGCCGGTGAAACTCGAACGCGAGCGCGTCCTGATCGGGATCGTCGATCTTGTTCGCGACGATCAGCACCGGCTTGTGCGCTGCGCGCAGGATCTGCGCCAGCTCCTCGTCTCCCGGCGTGATCCCCGCGCGCGCGTCGGTCAGGAAGAGGACGAGGTCGGCCTCCGCGACCGCCGTCTTCGCCTGCTCGGCGATCGAGCGCGTGATCGGATCCGTGCCGGCGATGTCTACGCCGCCGGTATCGATCAGCAGGAACCGCTTGCCGTTCCACTCGCAGACGAGCTCCTTGCGATCGCGGGTGACCCCGGGCGTCTCGTGCACGACCGCGGCGCGCGTCTCGGTCAGGCGGTTGACGAGCGTGGACTTGCCGACGTTCGGAAAGCCGACGATTGCGACAGTGCCGATCAGATCTTCTTCGCTGACGGTTACGACCGGCTCCGCAGGCGGAGCCGGGCTTTGCCCGGCGGGAGCCATAACACCGGAACGCTATGTGTTGCGAGGAAGGAGGGGGCTCATGGGGGGAACCCTGGGTTCCCCCATGCGAGTCATGCTGGTTGGCGTTCCCGGACGAGCTGCTCGATCCGGCTGACGACGTCGTCGACGTCGAGCTCGGTCGTGTCGATCTGGATCGCGTCCTCCGCCGCATCATCCGCTCGGCGTCGCTCTGGTCGCGTATACGGAGGTCGGTCGCGAGGGCATCCGCGCCGATCTCAGGGCGCTCGGCGAGCCGGCGCCCGGCGCGGATCTCGCGGTCGGCGTTCAGGTAGACCTTCACGTCGGCTCCCGGGCAGACGACCGTGCCGATGTCGCGGCCTTCGATCACCGCGTCACCCACCTCCGCGAGCTCGCGCTGACGCGTGCGCATGACCGCCCGAACCTCGGGATGTCGCGCGACCACCGGCACCACCCGGTCGATCCGTGACTTGCGGATCGCGGCGGTC
>Ga0193730_1000148_pt1 | contig 22349 bp, 25 predicted proteins | sample U1a1metaG_FD_144919 | JGI IMG/M metagenome (GOLD analysis project Ga0193730, IMG submission 144919) | Soil microbial communities from a riparian zone of the East river system, Colorado, United States - U1a1 | ecosystem: Environmental > Terrestrial > Soil > Riparian zone | place: USA: East River...
ATGTAAGTCGCATGGGGGAAACCCGGTTTCCCCCATGAGCCCCCTCGTTGGGTGGCACAGCAAAAGGGCCGGCTTTGCCGGCCCTTTTGCTTATTGACGCGGCCGGCGGAGCCGGCCGCTCTCGTTTAAGAGGAAAAAGACCCTAGAAACGGCGAAACGCCCTAAAGGGCGTCTCGCGCGAGGGGGATGGGGAGGTGGGTCGCGTTTTCTATCGGCGATTCCGAAGTCCTTCCGGCTCCCTCGAAAGGGTGAAAAAAGAGGGGCGGCCGTGCGGCCGCCCCTCTTGACGAACCTCTTGCAGCCTCCCTACGGAGTGAGGTCTCCGTAAATGTTCTGGTCGAGCCCACCGTCTCGGGGACAGAGGTCCCCGCTCCATGCGCCCTCCTGGAAGGTGCGGCACTGGTGCACGTCGGCCGAGGCGTTGTCCTCGTCCTCAGGGATCTCACGCGGGTCGGTTCCCTGAAGCGTGTTCCGCCAGTCGGTCCAGGTGCCGAATGCGAAGTCGTCGAGCGAGCTCACGTAGAGGTAATCGCCCGCGAAGGGCACAGCACGGTTGTCGAACTGCTCGTAGTTCGGATTCGAGGTGACGTCGCTGATTCGCGTCGACGTCCACGATCCGGTGTTGCCGAAGTCGTGCGAGACGGCGCCCCACGCGTCGAGCGAGTTCGTCGTCGTCCGATTCGCACAATTGCCGATCGGCCGAGCCGGGCTGTAGCACCCGTCATTCCGGCTGTCCCACCAGATCGTGTGGACGGTGCCGCGGAAAGACGGGGTCGGGTTGTCGGCGGAGACATCCGGAAAGACCTGGTGCCCGGTCGCCTGGTTGTCGATCACGGTCGGCGTCGTCTTCTGGCCGTTCGCTCCGTTCAGGCGCGTGAAGAAGATCGCCGCCTGCCCACCGTGGCCGGGCGTCGTCGTGTAGTAGGTCGTTCCGGTCGGCGTATTCTCAGTACCTGGCTTCGTCGCGTCGTAGACGACGTACAGGTACTCGTGCGTCGGGTCGTACTGGTCGGCCGTCGCGCGATCCTGCGTGTCCCTGCGGAAGAACGTGTAGCCGGAGGTGCAGTGATCGCCGAAGTCGCCGCAGTCGCGGGCGGTGCCGGCGTCCGCCGATTCCTCTTCGCCGAACATCGGATCATCCGGCCGCGACTGGGCAGGGATTGCCTCCGGATCGGACTCGTCCTTCGCGTCCGAACGGATGAAGGAGGTCAACATCGTCGGCCGCGTGAAGGTCGCTCCGCAGTCCGTCGACTTGACGTAGTAGATCGCGTCGCCCTCGGGACCCCGGCCAGATGCGAAGCTCCGGAAGAAGACGTAGACGTTGTCGTTGCCCGTGACTGCGATGTCCGGGAATTGCACGTCCGAGATGGTCTGCGAGACCTTCTGCTTCGTAAACGTCGCTCCGTGATCGGTCGACCGGGCGAAGTAGATCCCGACGCCGCCGGCGTTCCCATGGAACTGGGACCACGAAAAGTAGACGTTGTTGTCGCAGCGACCATCGAGGTTGTGGTCGGCCTCGATTGCCGTCTTGTCGTTGAACTTGCCGAGCAGGTTTGGAGCGGATGAGCCGCGGGCGACGACGGTCGAGCCGACGAAGCGCTTCCCGTCGGGATGCGGCCCGGTCGTCGCGGGGTAAAAGCGCGCGACCCAGACGTCCCCGAACGTCTTCGGTGTTCCGGCCGGATCATCCGAGCTCTCGGAGCCGAAGAACGCACGGCCCTCGCCGTCCCAGGCAATCACCGGGTCTCCGGAGCTGGCGGTGCGAACCTGTTGCTTCGCCAACTGTCCGTATGGCGATATGTCGTCCGGATAACCGGGGACCAGTGAGCTCGTGAAGCTCGCCCCGCTGTTCTCGGAGCGGTAGTAGCCCTCCCAGATGGGTCCGACGGCGATCGGATTCCCGTCTGCGTCGTTCTGGTTGTAGACGCCGCAGTAGTCATTCGAGCTGCCCAGGATGACCTGCCGGTCGCGCGGGTCGATTGCGTCGGCCGGCTCGTTTTGGCGCCCCCGGGACCGCGAGCACTCCGCGAGTGTCGCGTCGGTGTAGGGAACGCCCGTCGCGAGCGTGTACGCGCTGACGTAGCCGGGGTCGGTTGCGTCGTGAGTGAGCTTGACGTCGACTCCCGGGGTCGACGCGGCGATCGCGCTGACCCAGACGGCGCTGAGACAGGCGGCGATTGCCGCGAAAAGAACCTTCTTCATGTTCCCCCCTCTGACGTTTGCGGGTCGATGGTAGAGCCTTTTTGGTCGCCGAGCCGCAGACGTCTTTCGGAGATCGCTAAAAGCTGTAGCGCTGCTCCTGCCAGTAATCGGCGTCGTTGTGGTAGCCGTAGCGCTCCCAGAAGCCCGGCTGGTCGTGGTCGAGAAGCTCGAGCCCTCTGAGCCACTTGGCGCTCTTCCAGAAGTAGCGGCTCGGGACGACGAGCCTGAGGGGCCAGCCGTGCTCGGGCTCAAGCGGCTCGCCGTCGGCTTCGTAGGCAATCAGCGCCTGCTCGTCTTCGAGCGCCTCGAGCGGGACGTTCGAGGTGAAGCCCTGCTCAGCATGGGCCACAACGAAGTGGGCGCTCGGCTTCGGCTTGACCAGTTCGGCGAGGTCGCGCCAGCGAACCCCGCGGAAGCTCGTGTCGAAGCGGCTCCAGCGGGTGACGCAGTGGATGTCGGTCGTGATCTCGCTCGACGGCAGCTCCCGGAGCTGCTCCCATGTCACTTCGATCGGAGCCTCGACCTGGCCGAAGACCTTGAAGTCCCAACTCGCGAGGTCAGTGTCGGGCACGCCGCCCGCGTGGAGGACGGGCCATTTCTCGGTCAGATACTGGCCCGGAGGCAGTCGTGCGGGGTCGTATCCTGCGTCGGCGACCTTCTGTTCTGCCTTGGAGCGGAACACGATTCCTGGACTTATACGCAACGGCACTCGTCAGCCAGCGAGGATCTAGGCTGGCGAACGTGCGGGGTCGAGGACGTTTCGGGCCGCTGACCGAGCGGCCGTTCCGGCTGCTGTGGCTTGGGCGAACCGGCTCGTCGATCGGCGACTCGCTGATTCCGGTGGCGCTCGCGTTCGCGGTCCTGCGGATCGGCGGCGGGGCGACCGGGCTCGGGATCGTACTGGCCGCCTTCACGATCGGCCGGGCGTCGTTCGTTGTCGTTGGCGGTGTCTGGGCAGATCGATTGCCCCGACGCGGCGTGATGATCACGGCAGATCTCGTTCGTTTTTTGACCCAGGTCGCGACAGCGGCGCTTCTCCTCGGACACGTCGCCCAGGTCTGGGAGCTCGCCACGCTCCAGGCGGTCGCAGGCGCAGCCGGAGGCTTCTTCGCGCCTGCCTCGACCGCGCTCGTACCGCAGACCGTCAGCCCGCCGCCGGGTGGGGATTGTCTTCCAATCCTTCAATTTGTTCCCGCATATGACGGTGCTTCGAAATGTGACGCTCGCGCCGACGGAGGTGCTTGGCAAGTCTCGCGCTGCGGCTGAGGCGGAGGGGACGACGCTGCTCGGGCGCTTCGGGCTCGCGGACAAGCGCGACGAATACCCCGATCGGCTTTCCGGCGGCCAGCAGCAGCGGGTGGCGATGGTGCGGGCGCTGGCGATGCAGCCTGAGCTGATGCTCCTCGACGAAGTCACGAGTGCGCTCGACCCCGAGCTCGTCGCAGAGGTACTGAACGTGATCCGGGAGCTCGCCTCGGCGGGGATGACGATGTTGATCGCCACACACGAGATGGGGTTCGCCCGCGACACGGCCGACCGCGTCTGCTTCCTCGACGCGGGCAGGATCCTGGAGGAAGGGCTGCCCGAAGAGATCTTCACGCACCCGCGTCAGCCCCGGACGCAACAGTTTCTCGAGCGCATAATTGCCGCAGGGAGACTCTGATCGCGGGAGTAAGCTAGTCCACGTCGGGGGATGTGTCGTCCCTACACTGACCACCGTGGCCGCCCAGACATCTCAGCCGGTTGTGGCTGTTCGTCCGCGCGCGTTCGTGCGGGTGGCCGGCCCGGACGCCGAGGACTATCTGCAGCGGATGGTTTCCAACGACGTCGAAGCGTTGGCCGTCGGCGATGTCTGCGACGCGCTGCTGTTGACGCCGAAAGCCCGGGTGATCGCGACGCTGCGGATCTGGCGGCGCGGTGAGGACGACTTTCTCCTGCTGACCGAGCCGGACCTGGGCGACGCGGTTCTCGCCGAGTTGCGAAAGATGCGCTTTGCCGCCAAATGCGAGCTCGAGTCCGAGCAGCACACCGCGACGATCGTCTTCGGCGGCGGCGACGGGATCCCGACGGACGAATACGGCGAGGCCGCGCGAGAGGTGCTCGACGCCGGCCTCGAGCCGACGCTCGCTGAGGCCGAGCTTGAGCGCCTGCGGATTGAGGCTGGGACGCCCCGGTACGGCCGCGAGCTCGATGATCGCGTGCTTCCGGCCGAGGCTGGTCTCGACAAGACCCACATCAGCTTCACGAAGGGCTGCTACCCCGGGCAGGAGCCGATCGCGCGCCTCCACTACCGCGGCCACGTGAACCGGCGGCTCCGAGTCTTGGAAGCGGAGGCGGCCGCATCGGGAGACGAGCTGACCCACGAAGGGAAGGTCGTCGGTCGAGTGACCAGCGCCGTCCCCGGTCGAGCTCTCGCTTACGTGAGAGCCGAAGTCCCGGCCGAAGCTGAGCTCTCGCTTCCGTCCGGCCGCAGCGCGCGTCTCCTCGAGACTTAGTAACAGACTGTTACTTGTATGGCCGGGCGTGAACTGCCACACAGGAGCAGGTCTCGACCAAACGGCCCGGTCGTTCGGGACGTGTCGAACCTAGTAACAGTCTGTTGCTTGCGCTTGAAACGCAGAGGCCGTTTCGCCACGGTCGCGTCGCCACTGCCGCGGCTACACTAGCCCCCCCGCGCGCCCGTAGCTCAGGGGATAGAGCGCTGCCCTGCGGAGGCAGAGGTCGCAAGTTCGAATCTTGCCGGGCGCATCAAGAGAAAACCCCGGAAACCCGGGGCTTTCGTCTTTTCTGGGAGCGGCGAGCCCTGCCGCGCTGACGCCTACTCCACGCCCAAACGTCGCCCTCCTCGCTGGTCTCGGGCAGGTTCGAGAGCAGCTCCCGTGGAGAAGACCCTCGCGTTATGAGACGAATGCTTTCCGCACGGTGGCCGCCGACCATCGGTGTCCACCATGCGGCGTCGGTACTACCTTGCGGTTCAGCGACTCGGCGATCTCCTCGAGCGCCATCCCCTTCGCGAGCATTGCCTTGATCTTCATCCACCAGCCGTAGTCGCGTCGATTGCAGAGCACGTGGGAGAGCCTGACGTTCTCGGGGCGTAGTTGTCCGTCGGCTGACTTGAGGGTCGGGTAATGGTCGGGCGACGGTGCCCAATCGCGGAGAGGGGTTGTTCTCGGCTCGAAGTACCCCCGCCCCTTGTGGCAGTAGCACTGCGGCATCTCGCAGCGAAGCTCGATGATCTGACGGTGCTCGGCCATCTGAACGAGGACACCGCGCACTCCGTACGCTCGTAGCTGGTCTGCGATCGCGTGGGCCATACCCGCACCATTGGCTGCTTGTTTTGCCGTCACTTTCACTGTTGGTTCGTCGCCCGCCGAACAAAGGCAGTAATCCGGTGAGCCGGGACGTGGCCGCCGACTGCCTGCGGCAAGCAGACGGCCCGCCAACCCAGGGAGAGAGGCGTGCCCCGGCTCGTTGACCTTTTCGGCACGAGCGGCCGGGTTCCCGCTGATCCAAAAAGGCCTACGAGGCAGCGCTGCAGGTGAAGCGTATGTTGAGGTTGGGCCGGGAAGATGGGAAGCGTCCTAGCTCGGCGTTCGGCTTGCCGCCCGGCCCTCTCTAGCGCAACCGATGCTCAAGCCAACGCCGCACGCGTTGCGATCGCGACAGGTCACGTTCGTGCTGCGCCGGTTCAAGTTCTTCGCGAACCCAGCGATTCACCGAATAGGAACGCCTGGTTGACCGGAAACCGCTTGCCCATGCGGTCCATTCTTTTCCGGGCCGTAAAGCGCCGATTGTGGAGGAAGCGGCTTTCGTGCTAGTTAACGAGGAGAAGGCCACACCGGGGCCACACCAGCACGACCAGCACGACTCTGGCCTGGAATCAGCGAACGAACCGCGTTAGCCTTGACGGCCTAGCGGCCAAGGGCGCAGGGACGCTGCGCCCTATCTAGTGAAGCAGCGTCCCTCGTGCGCCTTCTCCTCTCTCCCCAAGCGCACACCTTGGCCGCCTATCTCACCCCCTTCGGAACGAGTTTGCAATATCTGAATCGGTTCTCTTACAAAGACCTTGCAATGGCGATTAGTCGTCCATCAGGACGTGCGAATTGGTATCGAGCGTCATTGACTTCTTCGAGTGTTCGAGCTGCGCTGCCAGGTCGGTGACCGGGACGCCCTCGCGTAGCTTCAGGCTCGCGTAACGGTGCCTGAGATCGTGCGGGTGGAAGTACGGGATCCCGGCCGCGAGGCCCGCCTCTCGAGCCAGTACGTCTCCGGGATCGTCCACGGGCGCTGACCTAGCAAGCTGACGGCCCGCAAACCGCTTAACAAACTAGACTGCGCGCAAGATTGGCGAGCTCGAAGCTGACCGAGGACGGCCGCTGCATCATCACGACGCCCGGCGTCGGGTACACGGTCGGCGAGGGTCTCTACGTCGACGGCAGCGGCGCGAGCTATGGGATCGCGCCCAGCGACTGGGTGCTGCGGCTCGTCACCGGCTACCACTCGAACGGCGGCAAGCCCTGGGGCGAAGGCGTCGACGTGCGTCCGGCCCACGAGGCGCTGCTCGAGGCGCTCGCGGCCGGACAGTCCGAATGAGGCGCCGCCTCGCGCGCCGCGCTCGCACACGGCTGCCTATGCTGCGCCGGTCAGGTGATCGACGCCGACTTCTTCCGGTCGGTGATCTTCGCCGACGACACGGAGATGCTTGTTCTCGCCTGGCGGGCGGGGCCGGGGTGGATCGTGCTCTTGAACGAGGATGACGAGATGCACGCCGTCCCGTACGAGACGATCACGAAGCCTCAATCAGTTCGCTCGAAACTTCGCCGCGCTTGGATGTGGCGTGACACTACGAACCGGCCGGACGAGTGGTGGCCGCAGATCGTCGACCTCAATTCCACGGGACTGGCATGCGCCGTTTATCGACATCGGCCAGCAGAGCTACGGCGCGCGCCAGCCTGCCGCCGAACGTCGCCTGCACAGCGGCACACGAGGATCTCGACGTTTTTCATCTACCAGTATCCGCTCGACAAAATCTGGCATGGCACAGACCAAGGCAATCACCAATGGCAAACGGAAACACTCACGCCTCCCCGACACGATTCTCATCGAGCCGGTCGTCTCGCATGCGCGGCATATCGAAGTTCGTTGTCCGTTCAACGTGGGCTCCTCCGGGCGACACTCGTTCTGCTCGTTTCTGCCCTCGCGGTGATACCGCGACAATCGATCGCCGGGCAGACGTCCGACCGCCGGTGGTGGCGCCGATTGCGCTCACGGAGATCGTCGGGCAAGCGCTTACCTCGTAGGCGCGGCTAACCACGCAGCCTGAACGCGGAGCTACTTGCTGCCTAAGGCCGACCACCTCGCCAAACTCTCGGCCCCGCGCTCCGGGCAGAAGATCGCGACTCCCCACGTGCCTTCGAACTGGAGAAGCCAGATTTCGTCGGACCAGTAGCGAAAGGAAGCGCTTTCGCTCCGCCGAAGCTCTCGCCGTGGCCGACCCGCCGGATGGGATCGATCTCAGCCGCGACCGCGATCTTCGCGGGCGGGAGAACGATCACTGGATCCGGCGCAGCTTGATGGCGCTGCTCGCGGTGCTGCCGATTCTCGCGCTGCTCAACTTCTTCGGGCAGCGGCCCCAGACAGGGAAGGCCAGCGTCGCCGCGGCAACATTGAGCGTCTACGCGCCCACGCGCCTGCGCGGCGGACTCCTCTGGGAGGGCCGGATCCACATCACCGCCCGCCGGGACATCAAGCAGGCGATCCTCGTGCTGGGGACGGGCTGGGCGGAAGGCATGTCGATCAACACGATCGAGCCGAGCCCGGTCGGTGAGGCCAGCGACAACGGGAAGCTCGAGTTCACGCTTGGGCACATCCCGCAGAACGAGTCCTTCATCCTCTACATGCAATTCCAGGTCAATCCGACCAATGTCGGTCGTCGTCCACGCACCACCGTCCTCTACGACGGCGAGACGAAGCTCGCCTCGGTCAAGCAGATGGTGACCATCTTCCCCTGATGGACATCGCGATCCGCACCTTCGTCGTCTTCTGGTTCCTGCTCTTTCTGATGCGCGTCGCGGGCCGACGGGAACTCTCTTCGCTCGAGCCGTTCGATCTGATCCTGCTGATCGTGCTCGGCGATGCCGTTCAGCAGGGCCTTACCCAAGACGACTACTCGGTTACGGGCGCGCTGATCGTGATCACCGTCTTCGGGCTCCTCCAGGTCTTCACCTCGTACATGCACTTTCGGTTCCCGCGTTTGCGGCCGGCCCTCGAGGGCTATCCGGTCGTCCTGGTCGAGGACGGGAAAGCGATCGAGCGAAACCTGAAGCGCGAACGGATCACGCTTTCGGAGCTGATGGAAAAGGCGCGAGGAGAGCAGCTCGAGTCGCTCGATGGCGTGCAGTGGGCCGTCCTCGAAACGAGCGGCTCGATCAGCTTCATCCCGAAGAGCGTCTCCTAGGCCCTCCTAGACTTCGCCGTCTTGCCGCTTTATCTGACGGAAGCAAACGTCAACTCCTTGTTGGCCCCGGCCGATGCGCTCGAGGCCGTCGAAGGCTGCTTCCGGAGGCTCGCCGCCGGTGCGGTCGAGAACCGGCCGCGCGAGCGGTTGCGGCTCGAGGATGGCGCCTTCGCGGTGATGGCCGCCGTCGACCGGGAGCTGAAGCTCGCCGGCCTCAAGGCCTACACGTGGCTACCCGGCGGGACGCCGTTCGTGGTTGTCCTCTTCGACACCGAGCGAGCGGAGCTCGCGGGCGTGATCGAGGCCGACAAGCTGGGCCAACTTCGCACGGGCGCGGCGAGCGGGATCGCGGCGACGTACCTGGCCCGCTCCGGCGCTTCCAGCCTCGGCGTGCTCGGGTGTGGCTGGCAGGCGCGAAGCCAGGTCGCGTGCATCCGCGAGGCGTTGCCGGGGATCGAGCGGGTGGTCGCCTACTGCCGGACGCCCGAGCGGCTGGCCGCGTTCTGCAAGGAGACCGGCGCCCAGGCGGGCGAGTCGCATCGGGACCCCGCCGCGTGCGACGTGGTCGTCACGGTGACGACCTCGAGGGACCCGGTGCTCCGGGGCGAATGGCTGCGGGACGGCACGCTCGTCTGCGCAGTCGGTGCCAATGACCCGAGGGCGCGCGAGCTCGACAACGTCGTCCTCGAGCGCGCGGCGTTCGTCTGCTGCGACTCGCGCGAGCAGGCGCGGCTCGAGTCGGGCGACCTGATCGAGCCCGTCGAGGCCGGCGTTCTCGACTGGCTCGAGGTTCACGAGCTGCAGGAGGTGGTCGCCGGCGAGCTCGAAGGACGCCAGTCCGACGACGACATCGTCGTCTTCAAGTCGAACGGGATCGCCGCCTGGGACGTTGCGATCGGCGCCGTCGCGCTCGAAAAGGCTCGGAAGAAGAAGGTCGGAAGACGAATTTAGGGGGTCAGCTCTTGCTCGGCCTCTGAGACAGCAGCGCGTCCGAGCGCCTCGACCACCTCGGGCCGCTCCAGCAACCGTGCAACCTCTTGCTCGGAAGCCCGGTTGCGGACATACGGGTCGTGGAGGATCTCGCTCAGGGCGCGCCCGCGCTCGTGCTCGCGAATGAGGTACGCGGAGATTCTCTCCTCCTTCGCCGAGCCCGCGAAGAGAAAGGAGAACGGACTTCGGATGAGGCTGCGCAATTTGGCCACGTCTCGATTCTACGGGTGGGCCGCGCTAAGGTCTCGGCGTGAAAGACCGGGTGCCGAGCGCGGTTTTCGCTCAGCGCGTGCTCGAAGGAGTCGACGACGCGGGCGTTTCAGAGCGGGTCGTGATCTGGATCGAGCGAAAGCCCGGGGCGCTTTGGGCGGTCGGTCGCGCGATCAATCCGCAGCACCGGCCCAGCGAGGAGCCGCGCACCGAGGACTACGTCTTCGAGGGCTACGAGCTCGAGGATGCCCTCGAATGCGCGAACGCGGCGCTCGTCGACGACGCGCGCGTCTCAGCCCAGGATGGACGCGCCGAGACTCTCGAGGCGTTCGATCGCGAGGAATTGTTGAAGCCTCTGGAGCGCTGGTTCTTCGGGCACTAGCCAGTCTGCGACTTCGGCCATTCGAGCTCAGCGTTGGGGATCGGGTCCCCGTGGGGATCGTGCGTCGGGTAGCCGAGCGCCCTGTCGATTCTCGCCTCGAGCTCCTCGGAGAGGACGTGCTCGAGCCGGTCGGCCTCGTCGTGGACGTCGTCGACATCCAGGCCGAGGGTCTGGGCCAGGTAGAGCTCGAGCAGCCGATGGTGGCGGATCACCTCGACGGCGACGCGCTCGCCCGCCGCGGTGAGGCGGATGCCTTTGTAGGGTGCGTGGTCGACGAGCTCTAGCGCTGCCAGCTTCTTGACCATCTCGCTCGCCGAGCCCGCCGCGACCCTTTGCTCGCGGGCGAGCGCCGTGACCGAAACGCGCGCTTCGCCCTCCTGGAGCTTGTAGATCGCCTTCAGGTAGTCCTGGATCGAGTCGGTAAGCGCCGGACGGGCCACCGCCATCAAGTCTAGGGCGTCGCTGCGATGTCCCCATAAGAGGCCGCGCCGACCTGCGCAGCGCGGCCGCTCGATCCGGCTCCGCAAAGAAATATGAGTCCGAACCGGCTCTTCGTCCGAGTCGCGCCTGTTAGCCTCGCCGACGTGCTGATCCGGCTCGGACACAGCCCCGATCCCGACGACGCGTTCATGTTCTGGGCGCTGGCCGCCGAAAGGATCGACACTCGCGGCTTCGAGTTCGAGCACGTGCTGCGCGACATCCAGACACTGAACGAGTGGGCGATCGACGGCAAGCTCGAGACGACGGCGATTTCCTTGCACGCCTACCCCTACGTCCAGGATCGCTACGCGGTGCTGCCGCACGGTGCGAGCATGGGTTCCGGCTACGGCCCGGTCGTGGTCTCGCGCGAGCCACTGAAGCCGGAACGGCTCCGGGATACGGAGATCGCCGTTCCCGGCCGGATGACGACAGCGTTCCTCGTCCTGCGGCTCTACCTAGGCGGTGATTTCGCGTACCGCGAGGTGCCGTTCGACCAGATCCTCGACGAGGTCAAGTCGGGCCGCGCCGAAGCGGGCCTGCTCATCCACGAAGGCCAGCTGACGTATGAGGCCGAGGGTCTGCTGAAGTCGGTCGATCTCGGCGAATGGTGGCTCTTGGAGACCGGTCTGCCGTTGCCGTTGGGGATCAACGTCGCCCGACGCGATCTTGGGCCCGAGGTGCTCCACGACCTCTCCGAAGTGCTGCGCGAGTCGATTCTCGCCGGGCTCGATAACCGCGCCGAGGCGATGGAGTACGCCCTCGGGTTCGGCCGCGGGCTCGACACCGAGCTCGCCGACCGCTTCGTCGGCATGTACGTGAACGAGTACACGTGCGACTACGGCGACGAGGGCCGGCAGGCCGTAGAGGAGCTGCTGCGGCGCGGCGAGGAGCTCGGCGCTTTTCCGAAGCCGGTCGAGCTCGACTTCGTTAGCTAGCCTCGTTTCGTGAGCAGAGCGGTCATCCTCAGCGGCGTTCGTACGCCCGTGGGGCGCTACGGCGGCGTGCTCTCAGGCGAACGGCCGGACGACCTCGCGGCGCTCGTGATTCGCGAGGCGGTCGCGCGCGCCGGCGTCGACCCGGTCGAGATCGAGGACGTCTTCTTCGGTTGCGCGAACCAGGCGGGTGAGGACAACCGGAACGTCGCGCGGATGGCCTCGCTGCTGGCGGGGCTGCCGGATTCGGTCCCGGGCGTGACCGTCAACCGCCTCTGTGCCTCGGGGCTCTCTGCGATCGTCTCGGCCTGCCACGCCGTCGCGGCGGGCGAAGGAGATCTGTATGTCGCCGGTGGCGTCGAGTCGATGAGCCGCGCACCGTTTGTCTTCGGCAAGCCGGAGCACGGGTTCCCCCGCGGTGACAGGACGGTTTACGACACGACGCTGGGCTGGCGCTTCCCGAACCCGCGGCTGGAAGAGAGGTTCCCGCTCGAGTCGATGGGCGACACGGGCGAGAACGTGGCCGAGCGCTATGGCGTCTCGCGGGAGGACCAGGATGCTTTTGGCCTGCAGTCGCAGCGCCGCTGGGCTGCCGCTGATGAGGCGGATCGGTTCACCGAGGAGCTCGTTGCCGTCGGAGATGTCGTGAGGGACGAACATCCGCGGCCGGACACGGATGCGTCGAAGCTGGCCGCACTGAAGCCCGCGTTTCGCAAGGACGGCACGGTCACCGCAGGCAATGCGGCGGGTATCAACGACGGCGCTGCCGCGGTCGTGATCGCCTCGGAAGAGAGGGCCCGCGAGCTGGACGCGGACCCGCTTGGCGCGTTCCTGGGCGCGGCTGTTGCCGGTGTCGACCCGCGCGTGATGGGGATCGGGCCGATCCCGGCGGTGCGCAAGGCTCTCGCGCGAGCCGGCGTGGAGATCTCGGACCTCGACCTCGTCGAGCTGAACGAGGCTTTCGCCTCGCAGAGCCTCGTCGTCATTCGCGAGCTCGGGTTGGATCCGGAGAAGGTGAACGTCAACGGCGGCGCGATCGCACTCGGCCACCCGCTCGGGATGACCGGCGCGCGCCTCGTCGTGACGCTCTTGCACGAGCTCCGCCGCCGCGGCGGGAGATATGGGCTGGCGACGTTGTGTGTCGGCGTCGGCCAGGGCCAGGCTGCGCTCTTCGAGCGCACGGCTTCGTGACGAAATCGTCGCATTCGCGCCACAGACATGCGCGCTCTGCCTCGATAGCGTTTCGGTAGGGGCGCTCGCGCACCCCCCGGGGCGCGCGCGCGTGAACCTTTAACGGTCGCGGAGAGAGAGGCGGCCGCTACGAGAGCGGAGGCCTGATGTAGATCGTGCCCTCGTGCTTCATAGGCACGAACGGGGCGCCGATCCGCATGATCGCGTCCTCGGCGAGCGCGAGCACGTCGTCGGACGCCCGCTCGGCGTCGCCGCAGGGAACCTCGATCAACACCTCGTCGACCGGGCGGGCGTCCAGGCCGGCTTCCCGAAGTTCCTGCAGCAGCCGGTCTCGATCCGGGATGCGTGCCGCTTCGACTTGCACAGCTTCGGCTTCGCTCATGGAGCCGGTCTGCCCGCCGACAGGCAGTGGAAAACCCCACCAGCTCCTGCGGCATCCTCAACGGGAGCGACAACGAGCTCTCGCCACTCGCTAGGCTCCGGCCGCAATGGCGGTTGCGACCGAGCGCGAGTACGGGCTCTTCATCAACGGCGAAAGCGCCGAGCCGGCTTCCGGCGAAATCCGTGAGCTGGGCGAGCCGGCGACCGGCGAGTCGCTCGCCCGAGTCGCGGTCGCCGGCGAGGCCGACGTGGACCGGGCAGTGGAAGCGGCGCAAGCCGCGCTCGCCGGCGACTGGGGGAAGACGCCTCCCACCGAACGCTCTCGGCTCCTACACGCGCTCGCGGATGCGATCCACGCCAACCGCAAGGAGCTTGCCGAGCTAGAGGTCCGCAACGTCGGCAAGGCGATCTCCTCCGTCAAGGCCGAGCTGGCGCAGGGGATCGAGAACTTCCGCTTTTACGCCTCGGCGATCGGGTCTATCGCGGGCCGCTCGAACCCGATCGGCGGCTCGCTTCTCTTCTACTCGCTGAAGGAGCCGGTCGGGGTCGCGGGGCAGATCGTCCCGTGGAACTACCCGCTGATGATGACGACCTGGAAGCTCGCGCCCGCGCTTGCCGCAGGGTGCACGGTCGTGCTCAAGCCGGATTCGGCGACTCCGCTGACGGCGCTCCGCATGGCCGAGCTCGCCGGCGAGGTCGGCTTCCCGCCCGGAACGATCAACGTGGTCCCAGGCCCGGGAACGACGATCGGCGCCTACCTCGTTCGTCACGCGGGCGTCGACAAGATCGCATTCACCGGCTCGACGGCTACCGGCAGCGAGATCATGAGACTCGCCTCGGACCCGATCAAGCGGCTGACGCTCGAGCTGGGCGGCAAGAGCCCCAACATCGTCTTCGCGGACGCGAGCCTCGACGATGCGATTCCCAGCTCGGTCTGGTCGATCTACTACTCGGCCGGCCAGAGCTGTGAGGCCCGTTCCCGCATCCTCGTCGAGGCGTCGCTCTACGACGAGTTCGTCAGCAAGTTCAGCGACGCCGCGGGCCGGCTGAAGGTCGGCGACCCGCTCGAGGCCGAGACGCAAGTGGGCTCGCTGATCTCTCTCGAGCACCGTGACAAGGTGCACGGCTTCGTCGAGCGGGGCCGCGAGGAGGGCGCCGAGGTCGTTGCCGGCGGCAAGCCGCTCGACGGCAACGGCGCCTTCTACCCGCCGACCGTGCTCGCGAACGTCGACAACCGGATGGCGGTCGCGCAGGAGGAGATCTTCGGGCCGGTCGTCACCGTGACTCCGTTCGAGGACGAGAAGGACGCGGCGCGGATCGCGAACGACGTCAAGTACGGCCTGATGGCCACGGTCTGGACCGGCGATCCCGCCCGCGGACACCGGCTCGCCCGGCGGATCAAGGCCGGCACCGTCGGCATCAACACGCCGTACACGGCCTTCCCGGGGATTCCGTTCGGCGGCTACAAGCAGTCCGGTTTCGGCCGAGAGCTCGGGCTCGAAACACTTGAGCTCTACCTGGAGACGAAGAGCGTCCTCGTCTCGACGAGCCCGAAACCGTTCAACCCGTTCGGGCTGTAGCCACGCGCGTCCTGCAGCGGCTCGACGAGCTGTACGCGATCGGTGGCGGCACGCGTGCGGGCTACTCGCCGGAAGAGGACGCTGCGCACGAGCTGACCGCCGGTTGGCTGCGCCAGGCTGGGCTCGAGGTCAGCCGCGACGAGGCCGGCAATCTGATCGGCCGGCGCGGCGAGCCTCGGGTGTGGACCGGCTCGCACCTCGACTCGGTGCCGAACGGCGGCAGGTTTGACGGCGCCCTCGGTGTCGTCGCCGGCATCGAGGCTGTTGAGCGGCTGCCCGACGCCGAGGTCGCCGTCGTCGCGTTCCGCGCCGAAGAGACGGGCCCGCTGGGAAGCAAGGCGCTCGGCGAGAAGCCGCCGGGGTTTGTCGAGCTGCACATCGAGCAAGGGCCGCGCCTCGAGCGCGCCGGCGAACCGCTGGGCCTCGTCACCGGAATAGCCGGACAGGCCCGCGGACAGGTCGTCTTCGAGGGGCGCGCCGACCACGCCGGCACGACGCCGATGGACAAGCGAGACGATGCATTGGTCAAGGCCGCGCGGTTCGTGCTCCACGTCGCCGAGTCGGCACGCGAGCCTGCGGTCGCGACCGTCGGCGCGATCGAGCTCGAGCCGAACGCCGTCAACGTGGTCCCCTCGCGCGTCAGTCTCGCGGTCGACGTCCGCGCACCGGAGGCCTCGCAGCTCGACGAGCTCGTCGCGGCGATCGGCTTCGAGCCGACGGTGCGGCGCGACCCGGTTGCGATGAGCGGTGCGCCGTTCGAGGTTCTGAGCGAGCTGCTTCCGGACGCGCCGAGGCTCGTCTCAGGCGCTGGGCACGACGCGATGGTGCTTGCTGCGGGAGGAGTGCCGACGGCGATGCTGTTCGTCCGCTCTCTGAACGGCGGCGCCAGCCACTCTCCCGAAGAGCTGTCGAGCGCCGAGGACATCGCGCTCGCGATCGACGTGCTGACCGAGGCGCTCGCCCGGTTCTAGCGCTCGTCGAAGCGAATCGCCTGCGCGCCCTGCCAGAGGACGAGCGGTCCGAGCTCCCGCAGCTGCTCGGCGCCCTTGACGATCGTGGCGAAATGGTTTCCGGCGAGCACGCCGGCCTTGCTCGCGAATTGCGTCGGCCCATACGGGAAGAGGATCTCGGTCTCGCTGACGCCGCCCGGGTAGAGCAGCAGCTCGCCTGCAGCCGGGTAGCTGGTCGCGTTCTCCGGCCCGACGCCGACGTCGAGCTTACCGAACGGAATCCAGCAGGCCTCGCCGCTCCAGCGGGCATGGATCAGCTTGCTCTCGAGCGGCAGTAGCCGCCGAAACGCAGCGACCGTCTCCGGTGCCGCGCCCTCCTCGAGCCGCGCCTCGAAGCGCGTTCCGCCGACCTCGATCTCGAGCATTCGCGGAACCTACCTCGTCTTCGCGCCCTGGTCGATCCAGGCGCCGAGCGTGTCCCGCTCGGCCTGCGTCATGCCGGTTTGGTTGCCGAGCGGCATCACCTTCGTCCGCACGGCGACCTGCTCGATCAGGCTCGCCTGAGCGGCGATCTGCTTCGGGGTGTCGAAGACGAGCCCCAGCGGCGGCGCGTCGACCTTGGTCGGATGCGCGGAGTGGCACGGGACGCACCGCGCCTCGACGATCGCCTCCGCTCGGCTAAAAGGCACCGCCGTCCCACCGGAGGAGTTGTGTGGCCTGATCGCGACTGCGAGACCTGCAATCGCCACCGCGGCGGTCACCGGGATCCACCACGCCGTTCGGCCGGTCTGGCGCAGGTTGAAGAAGTGCCTCACCCAGGCGCCGATCACGAGCAGGGCGACGAGGATCAGCCACGAGTACGAGTGCCCGTACGTGATCGGAAAGTGGTTGCTGATCATCGTGAACACGACCGGCAGCGTCAGGTAGTTGTTGTGCACCGAACGCTGCTTCGCGCGAAGACCGGCTGCCGCGTCCGGCTCGCGGCCGGCCTGCTTGGCGCGGATCAGCTCCCAGTGGGCCGGGATGATCACGAAGACCACATTGCCGGCCATCATCGTCCCGAGCATCGCCCCGATCTGGATGTACTCGGCCCGGCCCGAGAACAGCCGGCTGACGCCCCAGGCCGCGAGGGTCACCAGCACGAGCAGGACGGCGGCGAGCGCGAGGTCGTTCGGGATCCGACGGCTGAGAACGTCATAGACCAGCCACGCCGCGCCCAGGAGGGCGACGCTGATCGCGATCGCCTGCCACGGGCGCAGGTCGGCAACCGACTTGTCGATCAGGTACGTGTCCGCATTGACGTAGTAGAGGACGATCAGCAGCGCGAAGCCCGAGAGCCATGTCGTGTAGGCCTCCCACTTGAACCAGTGCAGCGGCTCCGGGAGCGTCTTGGGCGCGACCCGGTACTTCTGCACCTGGTAGAAGCCACCGCCGTGGATCTCCCAGGCCTCGCCGCCGACGCCGCGCTCGGCGTCTGCCTCGTCCTCGGGCGGCCGCAGGTGGTTGTCGAGCGCGATGAAGTAGAAGGAAGCTCCGATCCAGGCGATCGCGGCGATCACGTGTAGCCAGCGAACGAGCAGATCGAGCCACTCGTTCGCGTAAGGGTCCATCAACAGTGCCCCGTCCAGTGATGCCGTCGAGTTTCTGGGTCGCGAGCACCAAGCCAGAGGCGGCACTCGCTCGCGGCAAAGGCTGGCAGCCTTGGCAAGAGCGAGGGTGGACTCTGGCGCCGCGTGATCGCGGGCCAGAAGCTGACATGTATTGCTGGATGGGGCACTACTTCTGCCAGCGGTCGCGCGCGATCGCGACGAGCTCGTGGAGCCCGGCTTCCAGCTCCTCATCACGGGTGCGTTCGAGTCGCCCCTGCAGGACCTCGAGGATCTCGGACTTCGTCCGGCCGTCGACGAAGACGACGAAGCGGAAGCCGAACTTCTCCTCGTAGACCTGGTTCAGGTACGCCAGCTCGGTCAGGACGGCCGGATGGCCGCCGCGTCCCTGCTCCGTGGCGGAGCGCTCCGAGAGGTTGCGCGCGCCGATCGCCGGGTGCGCTTTGAGCGCTTCGCGCTGCTCGGCCTCGCTCAGCTCGGCGATCACCTCGGCGGCAGAGCCGAGCGGGTCCTCGCGGTCGGCCAGCAGCTCGACGAGCCGCGTCTTGCCTTCGAAGAGCTCGGCGAGCTCTTCGACCGTCAGCTGCCGCGGTAGGTCGTGCACGCGTAGGGGGCGACGAGCAGCGGGACGTGGTAGTGGCGCTTGGCGTCGGCGATCGAGAGCGTCAGCTCGACCTGCCGGAAGAACTCGCCGCCGACGCCGAAGACGAGGCGGTACTCGCCGGGCTCGCCGCCGTGCGGGGCCAGCTCGGCGATGCGGCCGTCAGCGTCCGTCCGCTGCTCGGAGACGAGCTCGTCGCCTCGATAGAGCGCGACCTTGAGGCCTGCGCGCGGCTCGCCTTTCTCGGTGTCGAGGACGTGGGTGGAGATCATTGGGCGAATCTTCTCGCCTGCTTGCGGTGGGCGCTGGCAATCTCCTGCTCGGAGGCGCGTACGAGTTGCCCGTCGCGGACGACGTCCTCGCCGCCGACGAGCAGCCGGTCGACCCTGTGGGGCGCCGAGAAAACCAGACCCGCGACAAGGTCTTCGGCGCCACCGAGCTCGAGCCCGTCCGTGCGCCAGATCGCGAGATCGGCGCAGCGGCCGGGCTCGATCGAGCCCAGGTCGTCGCGGCCGAGGAGGGCGGCACCGCCGCGTGTGGCGAGCCGGAGCGCCTCCCGCGCGGTGAGGGCAGTCGGCCCGTCGCGGCCGCGCGCGACGAGCAGCGCCTGCTTGACGTCGAAGAGCAGGTCGCTGCGCTCGTTCGAGGCCGCGCCGTCGACACCCAGGCCGACACGGACGCCCGCGTCGAGCAGCGGCCGCACAGGCGCGACGCCGGCGCCGAGGCGCAGGTTCGAAGTGGGGCAGTGCGCGACGCCGGTCCCCGTTGCGCCGAACTTGCCGATGTCTTCGGCGCTCAGGTGGACGCAGTGCGCGCACCAGACGTCGCCGGCGAGCCAGCCGAGCTGCTCGAGGTACTCGACCGGTCGGCAGCCATAGAGCTCCCCGCAGTACCTCTCCTCCTCCACCGTCTCGGCCAGGTGAGTATGGAGCGGCAGGCCGAGCCGCCGCGCGAGCTCCGCCGACTCCGTCATCAGCCGGCCGGTGACCGAGAACGGCGAGCATGGCGCGACCGCGAGCTGCACGCGCGCTCCGGGGCCGGTCTCGTGCAGGGCGGCCAGGCGCTCGGTGTCGGCGAGAACCGCGTCGAGCTCCTCGACGAGCCCGTCGGGCGGCAGGCCGCCGTCCGACTCGCCGAGATCCATCGAGCCGCGCGAGGCGACGATCCTAAGGCCCAGCTCGTAGCTGGCCTGGAGCTCGGCCTCGATCAGCCCGTCCTCGCCGCGCGGGAAGACATAGTGGTGGTCGAAGACCGTGCCGCAGCCCGAGAGCGCCAGCTCCGCGAGGCCCGCTCGGGCCGCGGCGTACTCGGCCTCGGCGTCGATCCGCGCCCAGAGTGGATAGAGCTCCTTCAGCCAGGCGAAGAGGTCGGCTTCCTGCGCCCGCGCGCGGGTCAGCGTCTGGAACAGGTGGTGGTGTGTGTTGACCAGTGCCGGCGTGACGACGGCTCCGGCTAGGTCTTCACCTGGCTCGGGCGGCTCGCCGGAGCCGACCTCAGCGACGAAGCCGTCTTCGATCCGGATCCAGCCGCCGGCGAGCTCTACGCCGGCGTCGTCCATCGTTACGACATGGGCGTTGGCGAGGACCGTCATCCAGCCTCGAGCGACACGAGCTCGAAGCGGTCGACGTCGACCAGTCCCTGGTCGGTGATCTTCAGGCTCGGGATCACCGAGAGAGCGAGGAACGCCATCGTCAGGAACGGTGTCGAGCCCCTACAGCCGAGTAGCTCGGCGGCCTCGGTGCAGGCGCTGCTCCGTTCGACGACCTCGGTGAGCGGGAGGTCCGAGAGCAGGCCGCCGACGGGTAGGGGCAACTCGGCGAGTACCTCCCCGTTCTCGACTGCGACGATGCCGCCGCCGAGCTCCGCCAGGCGCCCGACCGCGCGCGCCATGTCAGCGTCGTTCATACCGACGACGACGATGTTGTGCGCGTCGTGGGCGACCGTCGAGCCCAGGGCGCCGCGCTCCAGGCCGAAGCCGCGGACGAACCCGAGCCCGATCCGGCCCGTGCCGAGATGGCGCTCGATGACTGCGATTTTCGCGAGGTCGCGGTGCGCATCCGCCACCGCCTCTCCGTCCCGGACGCTCGGCTCTTCCACCAGCGACTCGGTGACGATCTGGTCAGGGACAAGCCCGATCACCCGCGCGGCCCGGCGCTCGGGCCACGCGATCCGGAAGCGCTCGGCGGCGACGGAGTCGATCCGCACCGTGTGCTTGACCCATTCGGGCACTTCGGAGCGCGCGATCTCGTCGACCGCCCGCCCCGCCTTCAGCACGAGCTCCGGCTGGAAGCTTTCGAGGTCGGGCAGCAGGAGCACGTCGGCCTGGTAGCCGGGAGCGAGCGCGCCGAGGTGATCGAGGCGGTGCCAGAGAGCCGCGTTCAGGGAGGCGAGCACGAGCGCGTTTTCGGCTGGGATTCCTGCGGCGACGGCGTCTCGGACCATCCCGTTGATGTGGCCGTTTTCGGCGATGTCGTCCGGATCCTTGTCGTCGGTGCAGAAGGCAATCCTCGCCGTGCCGAACTCCTCGACGAGCGGCAGGAGCGCGCGCAGGTTACGCGCCATCGAGGCCTCGCGGATCAGCAGCCACATACCGGCCCGGAGCCGCTCGCGGCCTTCCTCGACCGTCAGCGCTTCGTGGTCCGAACGGATCCCGGCGGCTGCGTACGCGTTCAGCTGCTTGCCGGCGACGCCCGGCGCGTGACCGTCCACGTGCGTCGCGCCGGTGAGCCCCAGTTTGGTCAGCTCGCTTTCGTCGCCTGCGATCACGCCGGGGAAATTCATCATCTCGGCGAGACCGAGCACGCGCCGGCGCCGGAGTAGACCCTGGAGGTCGCCTTCGTTCAGAGCACGGCGTGGCGACTCGAAGCGCGAGGCTGGCACGCACGACGAGGCCATGAAGTACACGTCGAGCGGCAGCTCGGCGCAGAAGTCGAGCAGCCAGTGAACGCCGTCGGTGCCGAGCACGTTCGCGAGCTCGTGCGGGTCGGCAACGACGGCGGTCGTCCCGAGCGGGAGCACGAGTCGCGCAAATTCGTCCGGTAGCAGCTTCGGGGTCTCGAGGTGCATGTGCGCGTCGATGAAGCCGGGGACGACGAAACTGCCGCGCGCGTCGATCTCCTGCGCTCCTTCGTAGTCGCCGAGGCCGGCGATGTAGCCGTCCGCGACCGCAAGATCGGTCTCGAGCCACTCACGCGTGAAGACTGAGAGAACGCGACCGCCGCGGACGACGAGGTCCGCGGGCTCGTCCCCGCGGGCGACTGCCAGCCGTCGTGCGAGATCCGCCATCCGGGACGACGATACCCGCGCGGCTGCAGGGCTTTATGGTGAAGGTGACGCAGTGGCTAGGCTTGAGTCGCGATGAAGATCACCGGCGTCGACTTCATCACCGTGCCGACCCGCGACTTCGACAAGGCCAGCGAGTTCTACGGCGACGTGCTCGGCCTCTCGCGCTCGGTTCGCTGGGGAGAGATGCCTGCTGCCGAGTTCGAGACCGGCACGCTGACGATCGCCGTCATGCAGTCCGATGCGTTCGGCATCGAGTTCGAACCGCACTCACACCCGATCGCTCTGCACGTCGACGACGTCCACGCCGCACGCGCCGAGCTCGAGGCGCAGGGAGTGACGTTCGCCTCGGAGACGATCGACAGCGGCGTCTGCCACATGGCCTACTTCAAGGACCCGGACGGCAACGCGCTCATGTTCCATCACCGCTACGCGCCGCGCTCCGGCTGACGGCCGAAGGCGACCGAATACCCTTTTGCCGAAGTGCAGGTGCTGACCCCTCGCTCGCTCGACGAGGCGCTTCGGCTCAAGGCGGAGCACCCGACCTCGGTGCCGATTCAGGGAGGCACCGACGTGATGGTCGAGCTCAACTTCGACCGGGCTCGGCCGCCGGCACTGCTGAACCTGAACGAGGTCCCCGAGTTGCGAGGCTGGTCCCGCGAGAACGGGTCGATCCGGCTCGGCGCAGCTCTCACGTACACGGAGGCGATGGATTCGCCGCTTGCAGGAACGCTGCCCGCGCTGGCTGAGGCCTCCCGTACTGTCGGCGGGCCGCAGATTCGCAATCGCGGCACGGTCGGAGGCAATCTCGGGACCGCGTCTCCGGCCGGCGATGCGCTCCCGCCGTTGCTGATCGCCGATGCCGTCGTCGAGCTCGTAAGCTCGCGCGGCGAGCGAACGGTGTCGCTGGCGGACTTCCTGACCGGGCCGAAACGGAACGCGCTCGCGGACGACGAGCTGATCGCCGGCGTCCGCGTCTCCGCTGAAGGGGCGCCGCAGACTTTCATGAAGGTCGGGCCGCGGAACGCGATGGTGATCTCGGTCGTTTCGCTGGCGCTGACCGTCGACCGCAAGCGAGACGAGGTTCGAGCCGCCTTCGGCTCC
>Ga0193730_1000150_pt1 | contig 22183 bp, 21 predicted proteins | sample U1a1metaG_FD_144919 | JGI IMG/M metagenome (GOLD analysis project Ga0193730, IMG submission 144919) | Soil microbial communities from a riparian zone of the East river system, Colorado, United States - U1a1 | ecosystem: Environmental > Terrestrial > Soil > Riparian zone | place: USA: East River...
GACCACGAGCTCGAGGCGCGATACCGCGAGCTGATCCCCGTCGTCGAGATCGACGGCGAGCGCGTCTGCACCTACTACGTCCAGCCCGAGCCGTTCCGGCGCAAGCTGGCCGCTGCACAAACAGTGGCCAAAACGACAGGTTTGTGACATCCCCATGCAGCGCAGCGAGCGGAATAGGCAGAATGCTCGTGCGGTGTTACAAACTTCTGAGCGCAGCGAGGTTTCCAGCGACCGGCTAGGCGTCGGCGTCGCCGCGCGCCTCAGCCGTTACCTCCAGGTTCTGACCCAGTCGAAGAAGATGGGCAAGAGCCGTATCTCCTCCCAGGAGATCGCGGATTACACGAACATCAACGCGACTCAGATCCGCCGCGACCTCTCCACGTTCGGCAAGTTCGGCAAGCGCGGGGTCGGCTACAACATCGACTCGCTGCTGGGTGAGATCCGCAAGATCCTGCGGACCCAGGGCCAGCACAACGTCGCGCTTGTCGGCGCCGGCCGGCTCGGGCAGGCAATCGCGAGCTCGCCGATCTTCGCCGAGCACGGGATCAACATCGCGGCCGTCTTCGACACCGATCCCGAAAAGGTTGGGCGGCAGGTCGGCTCGATGCCCGTCAGCGACTACCGGCAGCTCCGCGACGCGGTTCGCGAGAAGAACATCATCGTCGGCGTCCTCGCCGTGCCGGCCGACAGCGCCCAGGACGTCGCCGACGAGCTCGTCGCTTCCAACGTCAAGATCATCTTCAACTACTCGGAAGCGCTGCTCGACGTCCCGCACGACGTGCAGGTGCACACGTCCAACCCGGCCGTGGAGCTTTTGCACGCCTTGTACTTCCACCTGACCTAGACAGGCTCGGCAGGATCCGGCTGTGCGGATCGTTCTCTGGCACGGCTACCTCCTCGGCGGCACCGGCTCGAATGTCTACACGCGCGCGCTCGCGCGAGCCTGGAGTCGAGCCGGGCACGAGGTCGTCATCATCTGCCAGGAGCGTGCGCCCGCCGCTTACGACCTTGGCGGCGCCCGCGTAGTGCGACCCGAGCTGCCGGACAACCTCCTGCCCGTCTTCGTGCTCGACCGTTACGAGGGCCTCGAGCCGCGGCTGCTTCAGGACATGGCTCCGGAGGAACGCGCGCGGTACGTCGATGCCAATGCCGCCGCCGTTCGCGCCGAGCTACCCGCCGACCTCGTCTTCGCCAACCATGTCCTGCTCGGCGGGCCTGTGGCCGCGGCAGCCGGCTCGCCCTACGCGGTCAAGGCCCACGGTTCCGAGCTCGAGTACTCGATGCGCGGCAACGAGGAGCTCGCCGCGTGGGGGAGGGAGTCGCTCGCGCCGGCGAAGGCAACCTTTGTCGGCTCGGCGCACATCCGCGCCGTGCTCGAGGAGGTCGTCGGCCACGTCGAACGCGTGTATGAGGTGCCGCCGGGCGTCGACGTCGAAGCGTTCCGGCCCGAACTGCGTAAGGAGGCGCACGAGCGGCTCCTCGCCGAGGCGCGTCGCGACCCGCCCAACCCCAGCAACGCCGAGGAGCGCCTTCCCGACGAGGGCAACGCCGAGCGGCTCGCCGCATGGTTCGAAAGCGAGGAGCAGACCGTCCTCTACTTCGGGAAGCTGCTCTACAACAAGGGCGTCCACGTGCTGTTCGAAGCACTTCGCGCTACCGGCGCCCGAGCGATCATCGTCGGCTTCGGCGACTACCGCGCCGAGCTCGAGCGAATCGCGCCGCCTCGCACCCTCTTCACCGGCCCGCTCGAGCACCGGCATCTCGCTCACCTGCTCCCGCTCTGCGAGGTGACCGTCGTGCCTTCGATCTTCCCCGAGGCCTTTGGCATGGTCGCCGCCGAAGCCGCGGCGGCCGGCTCGCTGCCGCTCGTCGCTCGCCACTCCGGCCTCGCGGAGATCGCAGAAGGCCTGGAAGCCGAGTATCCCCCCGAGCATCGTGAGCTGACGAGCTTCGAGACCGGCAACGCCCGCGACCTCGCCGCCAAGCTTGCCCGCCTGCTCGCGCTGCCCGATAGCGACCGGCAAGCCATGCGCGCGGCCGCCCGCCGGGCCGTAGTCGAGCGCTGGAGCTGGGAGCAGGTGTCGGCCAGATTGCTGGAACCCTTCAACAACTAAAGTGACGCCCCCATGGATGCGCAAGAGCTCAGTCCAGAGGAGCAGATCAAGATCGCCCGCGAGGCCTACGAGAACGGCCGTGACTTCACTGTCGCCGTCGAAGAGGAGTTCGCGGTCCTGGACCCGGAGACGCTCTCCCTTGCGAACCGGTTCGAGGAGCTCCAGGCCGCAGCCCAGGGAACGCCCCTCGAAGAGCACCTCGTCGGCGAGCTGATCTCCTCCGAGGTCGAGGTCCGAACGGGCAAGTGCGAGAGCTTCGCCGAGGCCGCGGCCAAGATCGGCGAGCGGCGCGCGCAGCTCGACGAACTAGCCGGAGGCCTCGGGATCGCGCTCGCCGCCGTCGGGACACATCCGTGGAGCCCGTGGCAGGAGCAGCGGATCATCGACACGCCGCACTACCGCCGAAACGATGAACTGCTCCGCTACGTCGTCTGGCGCAACAACACCTTCGGGCTCCACGTCCACGTCGGCATCAAAGGCGCCGATCGCGCGGTCGCGGTGTGCAACGGCCTGCGGAACTACCTACCCGAGCTACTCGCGGTCTCGGCGAGCTCACCCTTCGTCGAGGGTGTCTTCACCTACCTGCACTCGGCTCGCACCGAGATCTTCACGCGCATGTTCCCGCGTTGCGGCGTCCCCGACGCCTACCAAGGCTGGCGCGGGTACGAGGAGTACGTCCGCTTCCTCTACGACACCGGCTCGATCACAGAGCACACCCAGATCTGGTGGAGCGTGCGGCCACACCTCGCGTTTCCGACCGTGGAGATCCGCATCTGTGATGCACAGCCCGACCTCGAGGAGGCTCGCTCGCTCGCCGCGCTCTGCTACGGGCTCACAGCGCGGATCGCGCGGGCGTTCGACGAAGGTGAGCCGGTGGCGGATCTCCCTCACAGGCTGATCGAAGAGAACTTCTGGCGAGCGACGCGCTACGGGCTCGCGGGCGAGTTGATCGACCTCCCGAGCGGCGAGGTCAGGCCGGCCCGCGCGCACCTCGAGCGCCTGCTGGAATGGATCGCCCCGGTTGCCGAGGAGCTGGGGGCGGCGCAGTATCTGGCCGTGCCCACTGCGAACTCGGCCGAGCGCCAGATGGCGCGGCACGAAGAGGGCGCAACCATGGAGGAGATCTATGCCGGCCTCGTTCGCCGGCGAGAGCCGGTCCGTGGCTGAGGAGACCCCCCAGCCCTCGCAGGACGAGCAGGAGCTCGTCGAGCAGCTTCAGGCAGAACTGGGCCGCCTGAAGGTCTCCGATCTGCTGCTGCAGACCGTCTACACGATCTCGTCGCTCGGCTATCACCGCCTGAGCGGCGAGAGCAGGGACCTCGAGCAGGCCCGGCTGGCGATCGAGGCGCTGAAGGCGCTGATGCCGGTGCTCGAAGGGGCCGTTCCCGACGAGGCCGTCCGCGACTTCAACCAGGTGCTCGTGAACATGCAGCTCGCCTACGCGTCCGCAGCAGACGAGGGTCACTGATCCCACGCTGACGCGCACTCGCCGCTCGTTTGATAGAAACTGCGCCGCGCCGGGGCATCCCGGCGCTGACTTTGTGAGGGAGGCGGATTGAGCGGGTTTTTCCACCACCACACCGTGCTGTTTGCGCTCCTCTGCGCGGGCGTGGCGATCGGATTCGGAATCGGACTGACCGTCTGGGTGCTTGGCCGGCCCGCCGGGAACGAGCGTATGCGCGAGATCAGCCAGGCGGTGCAGGAGGGAGCAGCCGCCTACCTGCGGCGCCAGTACATGACGATCGGCCTCGTCTCGATCCTGCCTTTCCTCCTGCTCGGCTTCTACAACAAGCTCGGCTGGGGAACGGCCGTCGGATTCCTGATCGGCGCGGGTCTCTCGGCCGCTGCCGGTTTCATCGGGATGAACGTCGCCGTCCGCGCGAACGTTCGCACCGCAGAGGCGGCCCGCCATGGCCTCAGACCCGCTCTGAACGTGGCGTTTCGCGCCGGCTCGGTTACCGGTCTGCTCGTCGTCGGGCTTGGCCTGTTCGGGGTCGCGGGCTACTACGGAATCCTTACGAGCTGGTTCAACAAGTCGCAGGATGCGGCAATCCGCGACCTGATCGGCCTCGCCTTCGGCGGCTCGCTGATCTCGGTCTTCGCGCGCCTCGGCGGCGGGATCTACACGAAGGCCGCCGACGTCGGCGCCGACCTCGTCGGCAAGATCGAGGCCGGGATCCCCGAGGATGATCCGCGCAACCCGGCCGTGATCGCAGACAACGTCGGCGACAACGTCGGCGACTGCGCCGGGATGGCGGCGGACCTGTTCGAGACCTACGCGGTCACCGCCGTCGCCGTGATGCTGCTGGGCCTGAGCTTCCCGCTGCACGGGCGGTTGCCGCTGTACCCGCTCGCGCTCGGTGGCGTCTCGATCCTCGCCTCGATCGTCGGCGTCTTCTTTGCGCGGGTCGGCCGCAGCGGCTCGATCATGAACGCGCTCTACAAGGCCGTGATCGTCGCGACGATTCTCTCAGCGCTCGGATTCATCCCCGTCACGCTCGCCTTCGACGACAACTCGAAGTACAACTTCTCCGACCTTTACCTCTCGTCGATCGTCGGCCTCGTCGTCACCTTCGCGCTCGTGGCGATCACCGAGTTCTACACCGGCACCCGCTGGCGGCCCGTGAAATCGATCGCCCGGGCCTCGCAGACCGGGCACGCGACGAACATCATCGAAGGCCTCGCCGTCGGGATGCAGGCCACCGCCTTGCCGGTGGTCGTGATCGCGGCCGGGATCCTGGTCGCGCACCACTTCGCAGGCCTCTACGGGATCGGCGTCGCCGTGATGGCACAGCTCTCGATGACGGGCTTGATCGTCGCGCTCGACGCGTACGGACCGGTGACCGACAACGCCGGCGGCATCGCGGAGATGGCCGATCTGCCGGAATCCGTGCGCGCGATCACCGACCCGCTCGACGCGGTCGGGAACACGACGAAGGCGGTCACCAAGGGCTACGCGATCGGCTCGGCCGCTCTCGCTGCGCTCGTGTTGTTCGACAGCTACCACAGTGAGCTCGACCGCCAGGGGCTGAACGGGATCACCTTTGCCCTCGACGACGCCTGGGTGATCGCAGGCCTCTTCATCGGCGGGCTGATGCCCTTCCTGTTCGCCTCGCTCGCGATGGAGGCCGTCGGCCGCGTCGGCGGCCAGGTGGTCACCGAGGTGCGGCGCCAGTTCCGCGAGATACCCGGGATCATGGAAGGCACCGCGCGGCCGGAGTACGGGCGTGCGATCGACATCGTCACCGGCTCCGCGATCAAGAGCATGCTGCTGCCGGCGCTGATCCCGATCGCGGTCCCGATCATCGTCGGCGTCATCAACGCCCGCATGCTCGGCGGCCTGCTGATCGGCACGATCGTCACCGGCCTCTTCCTCGCGATCGCGATGACCTCAGGCGGCGGCGCCTGGGACAACGCAAAGAAGCTGATCGAGGACGGCGCCTACGGCGGCAAAGGCTCAGAAGCGCATGCGGCCGCAGTCACAGGCGACACCGTCGGCGACCCCTACAAGGACACGGCCGGCCCCGCGATCAACCCGATGATCAAGATCACCAATATCGTCGCGATCCTGATCATTCCTTTGCTTGTCTCGATTCACGGCTGACGCGCGTTAGCGGCCGGAGCCGGGCTTTGCCCGGCGGGAGGCGAGGCGCCGGGTGCAACGCCTGCGCGAAAAGAAGGGGGCTCGCGGGGGAAGCCTGGTTTCCCCCGTGCTCTCTCACGGTTAGTCGAGGCGGTAGGGCACGCTCGACAAGATCACGCGCGGCTCGAAGAGGAGCAGCCGCTTGATGTAGAGCGCGCGCTGGTTGTGGAGCATCCGAGAGGCGCCGCTGAAGATGACCTCGGGCAGGATCGTCACGGCTACAGCTTCCGGATCGGCCGTGATCGCTCGCAGATGCCGGACGAGCGGGTCGCCGATGTCCCGGTAGGGTGCCTCCTCGATCTCGAGCGGAATCGGCATGCGGCGTGCCCGCCAGTCGGCGCGCAGACGCTCGGCCTCCTCGGCATCGAAGGCGAACGAGACCGCCCGGGTATCGGCAATACCCAACGTCTGCGCATAGATCGCCGCGCGCATCGAGGCGGCGTGCGCGCCCGAAACGAGGATCCGACAGACGGCGCGCTTGGGGGGTGGCCAGTCCGCGTCCTGTGCGAGCACGGGCACGTCCGCGATGACGACGCCAGGCTCCCTGAGCAGCCGGAACTTGAGCGATAGCTCGGTCCGGTGTGAAGCCTCGGAGACGAGCGAGGAGCGCCGCATCAGCTCGGGGATGATCATGGTCACGAAGTTCGTCTCGCCCCTGGGGAGCGCCCAGAGGTACTCGATCACGGCCTCGACCCGGCCCTCTTCAGGCTCGATCACCTCCAGGTCGGGGCGAATCTCCGTCAGCTGGCGAAATCGAGGCCGGATCCCCGTGTCGCTTCGCGGCCCGGGGACGTGGATCGCCCGAAAGTCGTCGCCCGCGATCTGGCGCGCGTACCAGAGCGCCTCGCGCAGTGCCGCATCGGCCGACTCGACATAGAGCACGACCTGGTTCGTCGCCGGCGGGGCAGCTGCGACGGCAGCGATCCCGGCTCGCAATCGCCGCTCGCTCTTGCGGTAGTGCCGGTTGACGCCGTAGAAGGCAGCGACCAGGACGGGGATCGCTACCGTCACCGCCCAGGCGCCCGCCAGGAACTTCGTCTGGATCACGAGCAACGCCACAGCGCCGGTCGCAATCGCGCCGGCGCCGTTCACGAGCGCGCTTCGACGCCAACCCGCGTCCTTGCGCCGCAGCCAGTACCGGACCATCCCGGTCTGCGAGAGCGTGAACGCGGTGAAGACTCCGATCACATACAGGTGGATCAGCGAGTTGACGTTCGCCTTGAAAATCCAGATCAGGAAGGCGGCGAGGCCGGCGAGGACGACGATCCCGTTCGAGTAGACGAGCCGGTCGCCCAGGTTGACGAACTGGCGCGGGAAGAACCGGTCGCGTGCGAGCACCGCGCTCAGGCGCGGGAAGCCCTGGTAGGAGGTGTTGGCGGCGAGAACGAGGATCGCGAAGGTGAGGCTCTGGACGAGGTAGTACAGCGGGGACAACGCCGAGGAAGCCGGGAACGTGGTGCGAGCGATCTCGGAGAGCACCGAGACGCTGCTGCTCGGGAGAGCGTGCATGTGCACCGCGAGGTAGGAGACCCCGATGAACAGCGAGATGGCCATTGCGCCCATCGCGACCAGCGTCCGCGCAGCGTTCTGGCCACGCGGCGGGCGAAAGGCGCCGACCCCGTTCGAGATCGCCTCGACGCCGGTCAGCGCCGCCGCCCCTGAGGAGAACGCCCGCAGGAGGACGAACACCGTGACGGTGCCGACGCCGGTCGAGAGCGGGTGGGGGACGTGGGCCTGGCGGCAGCTACCGACGGCGCACTTGCCGACCCCGGTGCCGATCATCACGTACATCAGCAACAACCATGAGTAGGTCGGCAGCGCGAAGAGGATCCCGGACTCCCGCACCCCGCGCAGGTTGACGAGCGTTAGGAGCACGACGAAGACGAGGGAGAGCGCCACCTTGTGAGGGGCGAGCGAAGGAGCCGCGGAGGTGAGCGCGAGCACGCCGGCGGTGACCGAGACCGCCACTGTCAGCACGTAGTCGACCAGCAGAGCAGCCGCCGCGACGAGGCTCGGCAGTGTTCCGAGGTTCTCCTTTGCGACGACATAGGCGCCGCCGCTGGTCGCGTAGGCCTTGACGGTCTGCGTATAGGAGATGACGACGATCGCGAGCACGACCGCGATCGCAATCGAAACCGGGAACACGAGGTGCGCTGCAGCCAGGGAGACACCGACCAGGACGACAAGCGCAGCTTCCGTGGCATAGGCCACCGACGAGAGCGGGTCCGAGGCGAAGATCGGTAGCGCGAGCCTCTTCGAGAGGAGGGTCTCCTCCATCTCGCCGCTCGCGCGTGGCCGCCCGACGACGAAGCGCTTCATCGCGTCGCGGACGTCGTGGTAGTCGGCGCCGTTGGTCGGGCGAGCGCCTTTTTCGGCTGTCTTCGTCACCGCGGCTCTTCCCTCAGGCAAGCTAACGGCGGCCATCGGGGCTGCGAGGCTGCCGGAGGCTAGAACGGCCGAATCTTGAGGCTTTCTTAAGGCCGGTTCGGGTCGCGGAGCGGGCGACGCGCCCAGCTCGCGGCGTATTCTTGAATTGCCCATGGCTACGAGGAATTCGGCCCGTCTGCTCGATCGAACCTGGATTCGAGAACTCGGTGCGGGCCTTGCCAGCTTGGCGGCCGTTGCTCTTGTCACCGGGGCTGTCTTCGCCCTGAAACCGATCGCCCCAGTGCTGAGCCTCGGCGTCCTCTACCTGTTCGCCGTTTTGCCTGTCGCAGCGCTCTGGGGGCTGCGGTTCGCGCTACTGGTCTCGATCGTCAGCATGTTGGCGTTCAACTGGTTTTTCCTGGCGCCGACAAATACGCTGCGGCTCCGCGATTCCGAGAATTGGGTCGCTCTCGCGGTCTATCTCGCGACCGCAGTCAGCGTCAGTGGTCTCGCGGCCCGGGCGCGCCGACGCGCGGCGGAGGCCGAGCAGCGGCAGCGAGAGGCGGTCGAAAGCGAATCGCGCCGGCGTCGCGAGGCGATCGAGGCAGAGGGGCTGCGGCGCAGCGACGCCGTGAAGACGGCCGTCCTCCGCTCAGTCAGCCACGATCTCCGCTCGCCGATCACCGCGATCATGACCGCGAGCGAGGTCCTCGACGGCTCGAGCGATGGACTGTCGCCGGACGAGCGGGGCGAGCTCTTGACGGCGATCCGCCTCCAGGTGCTGCGCCTCGACCGGCTCGTCTCGAACCTGCTCGAGCTGTCGCGACTGGAGGGCGGCGCCGCACGGCCGATTCCCGAGCTCTGGACGGCCGACAGCCTCGTCGCGCGGGCGCTCGAGGCAATCGGCCACGACAGCGACCGCGTCCGAGTCGCGCTACCGGACGATTCGCCGCCGGTCGCAGTCGACGGAATGCAGCTCGAGCACGTCCTGGTGAACCTGCTCGAGAACGCGCTCAAGTTCTCGTCTCCCGCAGACCCGGTCGAGATCGTCGCCGAAGAGCTGGAGGGCGAGTTGATCCTGCGTGTGCTCGACCACGGGCCTGGGATTCCGCCGGAGGAGCAAAGCCGGATCTTCGAGCCCTTCAGCCGTGGCAGCGCCGGCGAAGGGGGCAGAGGCTCCGGCCTCGGACTCGCCATCGCCCGCGGATTCGTACAGGTGAACGGAGGCCGCCTCTGGGTCGAGAGTGCTCTAAGCGGAGGCGCCGCGTTTGCCGTCGCACTACCCGTTGCCGCCGTCTCGGCAAAGGCGCCGGCGTGACAGGCTTGCGCGTCCTCGTCGTCGACGACGAGCCGCAGATCCTGCGCGCCCTGCAGATGAAGCTGCGCGGTGCCGGCTACGCGGTCGAGACCGCTGCGAGCGCGAAGGAAGCTCTGATGAAGGCCGGGATGCGGCCTCCGGAGGCGATCATCCTCGACCTCCTGCTGCCCGACGGCCGCGGGACCGATGTTTGCCGCGAGCTCCGCCGCTGGACGACTACGCCGATCCTCGTCCTGTCGGCGGTTGGCGAGGAGAAGGAGAAGATCGAGGCCCTCGACGCCGGCGCGGACGACTACGTCACGAAGCCGTTCAGCGGCGACGAGCTCCTCGCACGCCTGCGGGCGGCGCTGCGCCGGGCGACGAGCGCGGTGGAGCCCGTGTTGAGGATCGGCGGCCTCGAGATTGACCTCGAGAAACGACTCGTGACGATGGACGGGGCGCAAGTCGGGCTGACGCCGATCGAGTACGACATCCTGCGGCTGCTTGCCGAGAACGAGGGGAAGCTGCTGACTCATCCGACGATCCTGCGCGAGATCTGGGGTCCCGCCTACCGCGAGGAGTCGAACTACCTTCACGTCTACATCTCGCACCTGCGCCGCAAGCTCGAGCCCGACCCGGCGCGTCCCCGGTACCTGCTGACTCAGGCCGGCGTCGGCTATCGGCTCGTCGATCCAGCCGAGGTTGCGCAGGCGTCTTCTTAAGAGATCATTAAGACCACGGACTGAATCCTTAGCGGGCCCTTAAGGGGCCGGCTCGTAGCGTGTGATCATGAGCCTGAGCCTGAGCCTGCAAGTCAAGCCTCGGCCACGGCCCTCCTCGCCGCCGTCCTCTCGCGACCGGGCGCTCGGCTTCCGGCGCGTGCTGGTCGCAGTCGTGGCGAGCTCTGAGTCCGGGCAGGCCGTCGATGTCGCCTGCCGGCTTGCGCCCCCGCGATCGTCGGTTGTCGCGCTGAACGTGATTGAGGTGCCCCCGCTGCTGCCGCTCGATGCCCACATGCGAGACGAGGAGGCCGAGGGGCACCGCGTAGGCGAACTCGCCCTCGCACTCGGCGAGAGCTACGGAATCACCGTTGTTCCCCGCCTGGTACGAGCCCGAGACGCCGGGGCCGCGATCGTTGCGGAGGCCGAGGCGGCGGATTGTGATCTGGTCGTGATCGGGGCCGAGCGCCGTCCCGCGTCGCGCAAGAGCACGTTCGGGTTAACGGTGCAGCACGTTCTCAAGCACGCCTCTTGCCGAGTGCTGGTCGTCGGTTAAACGCGGGGGAAACCAATGGTTTCCCCCGCGAGCCCCTTCTTTTTCGCGCTACATCGCTGATCGAGCCTGGCCTCCCGCCGGGCGAAGCCCGGCTTCGGCCGCACGAGGCCGCGTCACCAAGACCGGCAGTCGGATAGGTACTCCCGTTCCGTCAGCCGTCGTCCGCATAGCATCCCGCCGTGCCGCGGCGGCGTCGTCAACAACGTCTCGAGCGCGTCCTCGGCACGCCGGCGCTCTTCGCGACGGCTTACGGCAACGTCGGCTCCTCGATCTACTACGCGCTCGGGCTCGTTGCCGGGATCGCGCTGGGGCTGACGCCGCTTGTCTTCGTGGTCAGCGGGTTGATCTTCGCGGCGACGGCGGCGACCTATGCAGAGGGGACGGTTCGCTTTCCGGAGGCCGGCGGCTCGTCGAGCTTCGCTCGCAACGCGTTCAACGAGCTCGTCTCCTTCGTCGCCGCTTGGGCGCAGATGCTCAATTACGTGATCACGATCGCCATCTCGGCGTTCTTCGTTCCGCACTACCTCTCGATCTTCTGGAGCCCGCTGCGGGAAAACCCGTGGGACGTCGTCGGCGGTGCGATCGTGATCGCGCTTCTCGTGCTCCTGAACATCGTCGGTATCCGCGAGGCGGCGCGCCTGAACATCTTCCTTGCGGTCATCGACTTCGCGACGCAACTCCTGCTGGTGCTGATCGGGTTTGCGCTGATCTTCAGCCCGCACCAGGTCTTCTCCGCGAACCTGCACTGGGGGGTTGCACCGACGTGGTCGAGCTTCTTTTTGGCGATCCCGATCGCGATGATCGCGTACACCGGGATCGAGACGGTCTCGAATCTCGCCGAGGAAGCGCGCGACCCGGCGCGCGACATTCCGCGTTCGATCTCGTGGGTTGCTGCGGCCGTCTTCGCGATCTACTTCACGCTGCCACTGATTGCACTCTCGGCGCTGCCGGTACGGCATGTGGCCGGGGGCTTCGAGACGAGGCTTGGCGAGCCGCCGGAGAAGGGCGGGTTCGCCAACGACCCCGTGCTCGGGCTCGTCGAGCACCTGGGGCTGCACGGGACGGTGCTGAGCGGCGCAAAGATCTACGTCGGCATCCTCGCCTCCACGATTCTCTTGATCGCGACGAACGCGGGCGTGATCGGAGCCTCGAGGATCACCTACGCAATGGCCAGCCACCGGCAGCTGCCGGAGATCTTCCGGCGGCTGCATCCGAAGTTCAAGACGCCGTGGTTGTCGTTGCTCGTCTTTGCTGGGATCATTTCGATCGCCGTCATCCTGCCCGGCAAGACGACGTTCCTCGGCGACATGTACGCGTTCGGGGCGATGCTTTCGTTCACGATCGCGCACGCCTCTGTGCTCGCGCTGCGGGTGAAGCGGCGCGACCGCGAGATGCGCTTTCGCGCCCGCCCGAACCTGCGCGTCGGCGGAGTCGACTGGCCGCTTTTCGCGATCTTCGGCGGGCTTGGCACGGCCGCTGCGTGGCTGGTCGTCGTCGTCCAGAAGCAGGACGCGCGATGGGTCGGCTTCGGCTGGATCGCCTTGGGGCTGATCCTGTACACCGTCTACCGGCGCTACGTCGTGAAAGCGCCGCTTCGCGAGACCTTGCGGGCTCCGATCTTGATCGGGCCGGCGGCCGCACTTGAATACCGCAGCATCCTCGTGCCGGTGAAGCCGGGCCGCGTGTCGGAGGAGGCGATCGACTTCGCCTGCCGGCTCTCGTCGGAGCGCGGCTCGTACATCGCGGCTGTCAGCGTCGTCATCGTGCCGCTCGAGCTGCCCCTCGACGCCGAGCTGCCCGAGGCCGAAGCCGCGGCCAATAAGGCGCTCGATACCGCCGTGGCGATCGGCGAGCTCTACGGCGTCTATGTGGTCGGCCGGCTCCTGCGCGCCCGGAGCCCCGGACGCGCGATCGTCCGCGAGGCGGAGCGGCGCCAGACCGAGATCATCGTCCTCGGGGCGCCGCGCGCTGACCGGCCGCGGCGGGGGATCTTCAGCGAGACCGTCGACTTCATCCTTAAGAACGCGCCCTCGCGCGTGATGGTCGTCGCGGGTAAAAAGGCGGCCGCTGCATGAACTTGTATCGCGCGGCGACGGCTCTCTTCGCGGTCGCGTTCCTGGGAATCGGGATCGCGCTGCTTGTCGTCACCGTGGCTCGCGGCGGCGGCCTGGTCGGCTACCTGATGGGCGTGCTCTTCACCGCCCTCGGGGTCGGCCGGCTTTACCTGCTGCGGATGCGTACGTCCCGCCGCTGAGGCGTCGCTTGTGATGCCGCTAAACCCGGGCTGCCATATCTGTGACGTCTCGCGTGCTTACTCGCTGACCGTGAGCCTGCGCCGAAGCCGCCGCTCTCGGGCATAAGCTGCGGCGATGGCGCGCAAGCTCCCTCGATTGCAGCGGGTTCTCGACGCGCCGGCCCTCTTTTCGATCGCGTACGGCGAGATCGCCTCCTCGATCTACTTCGCGCTCGGGATCATCGCCTTCCACGCTCTCGGGTTCACCCCTGTCGTGCTGCTCGCCACAGGCGCGCTCTTCCTTGTCGTCTCGCTCTCCTATGCGGAGGGCACCGCGGCGATCCGCGAGACCGGCGGCGCGGCGACCTTCGTTCGGATCGCCTTCAACGACCTCTGGGGGTTCGTCACCGGGTGGGCGCTCTTTCTCGACTACCTGATCGTGATCGCGCTCTCCGCTCTCTACGTGCCGCACTACGCCGCCGCCGCGATGTTCACCAGCATCAAGAGACCATGGGACGTCGTCGCCGGCTGCGGCGTGATCGTCGCCATCGCGGCCTTCCGTCTGCTCCGCAACCGGCGCCTCTTCCGCTTCGCGGTCGTGATCGCGCTCGTCGACCTCGCCACCCAGTTGCTGCTCATCATCCTCGGGTTCGCCCTCCTCTTCTCGCCCCACGCGCTCAACCAGGGGACGTCGCTCGGCACCAATCCGAGCTGGCACTCGATCGCCTTCGCCCTGCCGCTGGCGATGCTGGCGTACACGGGCCTCGAGACGGTCGCGAACCTCTCCGAGGAGGTGCGACGCCCGGGCCGCGACCTGCCGCGCAGCCTCTTCGGCGCGATCGGGCTCGTCGTTGTCCTCTACGCCGCGATCGCAGTCGTCGGGCTCTCCGCATTTCCAGCCGGGCACGGAACGCAGCTCGGCAGCACCTGGGCGAAGGCCCCGCTGATGGGCATCGTCGCTCGGCTGAGAGACCACCTGCCGGACTACGTCGGCGTTCCCGTACAGGTTTTCGTCGGCCTCTCAGGAGCGCTGATCCTGCTGACGGCAGCGGCCACCTCGATCGCGGGGTTCGGCCGCCTCGCCTATTCGCTCGGCGAGCACGGACAGCTTCCCCGTGTCTTCGGGCGGCTCAGCCGCCGCTCGATCGTCGCCCCGCAGTCGATCATCGTCGCCGCGCTGATCTCGATCGCCTTGCTCGTGGCGACGAGGGCGGTGTTCAAGCACCCGGTCTTCTTCCTCGCCAGCCTCTACAGCTTCGGCGTCCTGCTCGCCTTCACGGCGGCGCAGCTCGCTGTGATCAAGCTGCGCTTCAGCCATCCGGAGAAGCGGCGGCCGTACCGCGTGCCCCTGAATGTGGGGCGGGTCCCGGTACCGGCGGTCGTCGGCGCGTTCCTAACCGCCGTTGTCTGGATCCTCGCCCTCGCGACTCACGCCGGTGCCCGCTACGGCGGGCCCATCTGGCTGGCCGCCGGCCTGATCATGTACGTCCTCGTTCGCCGGTCCCGCGGTGAGGGGCTGCTCCAGCGGGTGGTCTCGGCGGACGAGCACCCAGATCTCACCGAGGCGCAGTACTCGAGCATTCTCGTGCCGCTGAAACTCGGCCAGATCGGCGAGGAGATGGTCGCGACCGCGGTCAAGCTGGCGCAGGAGTCGGGTGCCTCCGTCTGGGCACTGCACGTGATCCGCGTTCCGATGGAGCGGCCGCTGGACGAGGAGAACTTCGACGAAGATGAGCGCGCCGCGGAAGCCTTGGCCGAGGCTCAACTGCTGGGCTCGGATCACGGCGTCGAGGTCAAGGGGAAGACGGTTCGCGCCCGCTCGATCGGCGCGGCGATCGTCAGCCAGGCGCAGGAGCTCGGCGTCGACCTGATCGTCGTCGGCTCGTCGCCGAAGTGGAGGCGCCAGTCGCGGTTCTTCTCGCCAACGGTCGAATACGTGCTCAAGAAGGCGCCTTGCGAAGTGCTTGTGGTCGCCTTCCCGCAGGGGGTGCTGGAAGAAGACGACGAGGAGCCTGCATTCGCTACTACGTGAGCTAATACGTGAGCTAATGTGAGCATATGAAGGCGCTGGTGATTGGGTGCGGCCGCGTGGGTTCGAATGTGGCGCTCCAGCTCGCCGAGGAGGGCTGGGAGGTGACCGCGGTCGACGAGAAGGAGGAGGCGCTCACGCGGCTCGGCGAGAACTGGCAGGGCGGGTTCATTCTCGGACACGGCATGGACGTGGACGTCCTGCGGGAGGCGGGCATCGAGGACGCAGACGCCGTCGTCATCTCTACGAACGGCGACAACACGAACCTCGTCGTCGCGCAGGTGGCGATGAAGCGATTCGACAACCAGTGCGTGGTCGTCCGGGTCCTCGATCCGGCGCGGGCGGACTTCTACCGCACGCTCGGTCTGCGCACGATCTGTCCGACGAAGACGGCGATCAGCGAGCTGATGGACGCCGCGCGCGCTTGTGAGATCACCCCGCGCGAGCCTGTCGCAACCACCTAAGTGCCCCATCCAGCAATACATGCCGGCTTCTGGCCCGCGAGCACGCGGCGCCAGAGTCCACCCTCGCTCTTGCCAAGGCTGCCAGCCTTGGCCGCGAGCGAGTGCGGACAGGGGCACTAACGCGTGTACATCCTGATTGCAGGCGGTGGCAAGATCGGGGCCAACCTGGCCCGGAGCCTGCTGCGCGACGGGCACGGCCACGAGGTGACTCTGATCGAGCAGCGCCGGGACCGCTTCGACAAGCTCGAGCACGAGTTGGAGCACCAGGTCCAGATGGGTGACGCGACGGAGATTCACGTCCTCGAGCGGGCCGGGGTCGCGAGGCCCCCTGACGTCGTCGCCGCCGTCACCGGGGACGACGAGGACAACCTGATCATCTGTCAGCTCGCGCGCGAGAAGTACGGGGTGGGGAAGGTCGTCGCGCGCGTGAACGACCCTCGCAACCAGGCGCACTTCGATCTGCTCGGGATCTCGGCGACCGTTTCCGCGACAGCGAGCATCATGGCCCTGATCGAGCACGAGGTGCCCGAACACGACCTGATCCACCTGCTGGAGCTCCGCAAGGAGAACCTCGAGATCGTCGAGGTTCAGATCGACAAGAGCGCGCCGGCCGCCGGCAAGCTCGTTCAGAACCTGAAGCTGCCCGAGGGCTCGCGGCTGATCTCGATTACGCGCAACGGCAAGTCCGAGATCGCGATCGGCTCAACCGAGCTTCAGCCCGGCGACCAGGTGCTCGCGATTCTCCAGCCCGGCAAGGAGGACGAGCTCCGCCGGGTGCTGCTCAAGAGCTAGCGGCGCCGCTCCTCTTCCGGCACCATTTTCACCTCGTGCCGCGCCGCCTTCTCCTCGGGTTTGTTCTCGCGCTCGCGCTGACGGCCTGCAGTTCCGGAGCCGTCGGAAATCGGGCGGAGGTCGGCGGCGACTGGACCCGCTTCGGCTACGACGCTGCTCGCCACAACGCGGGTCCGAAAAACACAGGGATCACGGCCGGGAACGTGCAAAAGCTGCGCCGCCAGCGCGTAACTCTTCCTGGGACGGTGGACGCGTCGCCTATCTACCTCCGCGGCGTCCAGATTCACGGAGCTCGTCACGACGCATTCTTCGTGACGACGTCCTACGGGCGCACGATCGCGATCGACGCCGCGAGTGGGGCGATCCTCTGGCGCTTCACGCCAGGCAGTTACGCCTCCTTGGCAGGGTCGTATCGCATCACGAACTCGACCCCGGTCGCCGATCCGAACCGCAAGTTCGTCTACGCGGCGTCGCCGGACGGCCGGGTGCACAAGCTCTCCGTCGCGAGCGGCGCCGAGGCACGTGGCTGGCCCGTCCGGGTGACGCTCTTGCCGCAACGGGAAAAGCTCGGGACCTCGCTCAACTTCGCGCGCGGCCTCGTCCTGCTCGGGACCGGCGGCTACATCGGCGATGCACCTCCCTACCAGGGACATGTCATCGCGATCAACGCCGCCACCGGCCGCATCGTGCACATCTGGAACTCGCTGTGCTCGCATGTGCATCGCCTGCTCAACCCCTCGAGTTGCGCGCACAGCGATTCGGCGATCTGGGCCAGGTCAGGCGTCGTGGTGGTGCCCGGATCGGGGAACCTGCTGGTCGCGACCGGCAACGGGCTCTTCGACGGCAAACAAAATTGGGGGGACAGCGCCTTGCTGCTGACCCCGAACGCGAGCCGTTTGCTCCGGAACTGGACTCCTCGCGACCACGCGAGCCTGGAGAGCGGCGACGTCGATCTCGGCAGCACCGCGCCGGCGCTCATCGGCGGGTTCGCCGTGCAGGGAGGCAAGGACGGCAAGCTGCGGCTACTCAATCCCTCGCGCCTCGGCGGCCGGCTCGGCGCAACCGGCGGCGAGTTGCAGACCGTTACGGCGCCCGGCGGGGCGGAGGTCGTCACAGCGCCGGCGGTCTCGGGAAAGCGCCTGTTCGTCACGACCGGCTCCGGCCTTGACTGCTACGTGCTTAGCGGTGGCCGGCTTCACCTTTCCTGGCATCGTCGCGAGGGCGGCACGAGTCCGGTTGTGGCCGGAGGCCTGCTCTACGTCTACAACGGGTCGTTGAATGTGTACGCGCCGTCGACCGGCAAGCTGCTTACCTCGTTGAGCGCCGGCGGCGGGAGCCACTGGAGCAGTCCGATCGTGACGGACGGCCGTGTTGCGGTGCCCGAAGGAAACGCGAACGACCACAGCACGAGCGGGACGCTCGACGTCTTTCGCCTGCCGTAGGCCCTCCGTGCCCAACCATTCGCCGCGGGCGGCGTCACATCGCTTAGTGCGCGTCGTCGGAGCAGCGGTCCTCGTCGGAATCTTCGCCGCCGTCGTGTCGTCGGCTTCCGGCGGCTCACAGCGCGCTGAGTACCGCTTCCGGCAGGTTGCCTCCGGCTTCGACCAGCCGGCGTACGTGGCGCAGCCGAAGAGCGAGCCCGGCCGCCTCTACATCGTCGAGCGCCCAGGGCGGATAGTCACTCTCGCGGCCGGCAAGCGGCGCACCTTCCTCGACATCCGCAGTCGAGTCGAAAGCGGCTACACCGAGCAGGGGCTGCTCTCGGTCGCGTTCCACCCCGGGTACGCGAAGAACCACCTCTTCTACGTCTACTACACGAACAAGACCGGCGACGTCGAGATCGACTCCTTCCGTTCCCGCAGCGGCCACGCGCTCCTGTCCTCGCGGAAGCAGTTGCTCGTCGTCAACCACCGTGCGAACGACAACCACGACGGCGGGCAGCTCGAGTTCGGCCCAGACGGCCGCCTCTACGCCGGCACGGGCGACGGCGGCTCCGGCGGCGACCCGCCGAACAACTCGCAGAATCTGTCGCGCAAGCTGGGCAAGCTGCTGCGCCTGAACGGTGGACGCTGGCAGATCTACGCCTACGGCTTGCGGAATCCATGGCGGTTCTCGTTCGACCGAGCCAACGGCGATCTCTACATCGGCGACGTCGGCCAGAACGCATGGGAGGAGATCGACTACCGGCCGCGCTCTGCGACAGGGCTTGCGAACTACGGCTGGTCCGCGTACGAGGGGCTCGCTCCGTACAACATTTCTCGGCTCAACCACACCGGGACCCTCGTGAAGCCGGTTCAGGTCTACAGCCATGCCGGCGGCAACTGCTCCGTGACCGGGGGGTACGTCTACCGCGGCAGCGGCGTTCCCTCGGCAAAGGGACGCTACTTTTACGGCGACTACTGCACCGGGATCATTTGGAGCCTCCGTATCTCGGGTGGCAAGGCGACCGGCAACCGGCGCGAGTCGACTCAGATCGGCAGCCTCTCATCGTTCGGTCAGGGTGCGAACGGCGCGCTCTATGCCGTTTCCCTGGACGGTGGGCTTTACAAGCTCGTCGGCTAGCCGGTTCGCCGCCGGCGCACCTGCGGGCCCTGCTGACCGAGCGCGGCGTAGGCGATCGCCTGCAGCGATTCGTTCAGGCTCCGGAGCTCGTGCGCGAGCCGAGCGAAGCCCTCGGCGTGGTCGAGGCGCCGGTTGAGGACGTGAATCTCGTCCACGAGCTTGTCGAACCGCTCGAGTAGAGCATCGAGCTGGCGATCGTCGAGAGTCTTGCGCTCCGCCATCGGTCCGATTCTACGTCGAGCCGGTGGTCTGACCGGCAACGTCCGCCGGCTCCCTGGCCCGCGATCACGCTGCGCCAGAGTCCACGCTCGCCCTTGTCAAGGCTGCCAGCCTTGCCCGCGGACGATCGCGGCCTCTGGCTTGGTGCTCGCGACCCAGGAAGCGGGCGACGTCACCGGCCAGACCACTCGCGCTCCCAGCGGCGGGCACGCGCCAGCACGAGGACGCCGATCAGGACGCCGGCCGAGTCGATCGCGACGTCGATCGGCGAGGAGTGCCGGCCGGTGACGAAATGCTGGTGGATCTCGTCCGTAATCGCGTAGGCGACGCCGAGCAGGAACGCCGGCGTCTCCCGGCCGACCGCGCGCAGAAGCAGCAGGCCGAGGATCGCATACTCGGTCACGTGGGCGCCCTTGCGAAGCACGGTGTCCCAGGCACCCAGGCCGGTGCCGAGGTGGGGGATCGAGGACAGCGCGAAGATCACCGCCGCCCAGAGGACGACCGGCAGCCAGGCGGAAACGGCGCGGGAAGTCGGCACGGGGCCATGCTAGTCTCGGCCCCGATAAAGGCGAGCGGTAAGGGAACCCGGTGCAAGTCCGGGACGGTCCCGCCGCTGTGAGGGGAGACGCTCCTCCGCCAAGAGCCACTGGCGAGAAGCCGGGAAGGCGGCGGAAGAGGGAGCCCCGAGTCAGAAGACCTGCCGTTCGCCGAAACGAAGGACGCCGAAGCCAGGCTGAAGCCTGGCGACGGATTCCGACAACTCCTCGCGGAAGGAGGAATCGTGTCTCGTCGTTCCCTCGCTCTGGTCGCTGCAGCCGCAGCGATCCTTGTGTTCGTCCCGGCGGCTCTCGCCGCACGCGTGCATGTCCGCGTCGAAGGCAAGACGCAGACCATCTTCGGCTCCACGGAGCCGACGCTGAACGTGAAGGCGAATGCGCTCGACGCGCTCGACTCGGCCAGTCTCGCCGGCGAGTTCTTCTACCACATCACGACGACGTCGTTCGGCCCGTACGTCGACCAGATCGGCCGGTATCCGGCCGGCGGCTCCAACGGCTGGATCTTCAAGGTCAATGGGGTCGTGCCGCCCGTCGGCGCGGACCAGGTCACGGTCAAGGACGGTGACACCGTGCTCTGGTACTGGGCGACCTTTAGCGGTCCGGCCGGGCCGCTGACGCTCGAAGTCGAGACCTCGATCGTCCGCGGCAAACGTTGCTTCTTCGCAACGGGCCGCAACGACGCCGGCCGGGCCTCTCGCGTCCGGAACGTCGTGTTCACACTGAGCGGCCGGCGCGTCAGCTCCGCGACCGGTGTCACGTGCACCCGGCTCGGCCGCTACGCGGTTCGGGTCGCGAAGGCGGGCACCGTCCGGTCGCGGGTCTACTCCGGGCGGTGAGACGCGTCGCGGCAGCCGGGCTCGCCGTCGCCGCCCTCGCCGGCTGTGGCTCCACCCACACCGGGGGGAGCGCCACCCTCTGGATCACCCGTGACCGCGGCCAGCATGTCCTGCTGATCAGCAAGGTGAAGGCGGGACAGACCGCGATGGCGGCGCTCCAGCAGGTCACGAAGGTGAAGACGAGCTACGGCGGCCGCTTCGCGCAGTCCATCGACGGCGTCTCGGGCAGCCGCTCGGGGCAGCATGACTGGTTCTACTTCGTCAACGGCTACGAGGCAGACCGGGGCGCCGCCGACTACAAGCTCCATCCCGGTGATGTCGAGTGGTGGGACTACCGCTCGTGGAAGGATGAGATGCACGTCCCGGCCGTCGTCGGAGCGTTCCCGGAGCCGTTCCTGCACGGCTATGACGGAAAGACGCGCGATGCGACGGTCGTCTTCGACTCGAAGGCGCTCGGGCCACAGGCTCGCGCGCTCGGGAAGCTGATCCACGCGAAGACGCTGACGGCGGACCACCTCGGTGATGCGAACGTCCTCTTCCTGACCCGCGCGGACGTGCCTCTGTCTGCGACGACCAAAGGGGCGGGGGAACCGGTGCGATTCGTGATCGGCCCGACCGCGGCGCGGCGGCTGCTCGCCGACCCGAAGCTCGTACGCTTCCGCTACTCGGGGCTGCGGTGAGGCCGGCTCCAGCGGCGGCGCTTCTGTTCGGTCTCGCTGCGGCAGCGCTGCTGGCCCGGCACACGCTCTCGGTGGCAGCGCTGGCGGCCGCACTGCTTGTCGTCTGCCTGCGGGCGCCGGTCTCGCGCCGCTGGCCGTACCTCATCGGCGCCTTGGGATCGGCGGTGGCCCTGTTCGTGCTCACGCCGTTCGTTGAGCGGCTGCCGGGAACGCTGTACTGGAGCGGGCCTTCGATTCCCGTCGTCGGGACGCTCGACGTCACGTCGACCGAGCTCTCGGGCGCCCTCTTCAATGCCTGCCGGCTGGCCGCGGTCTCGCTCGCGTTCGCCGCCTACGCCCTCTGGCTCGACCACGACCGTCTGGTGCAGGCGGCTGGTTTCGCGCGACGCTCGGTGCTGGCGGTCGCGCTGGCAACGAGGCTCGTGCCCGCGCTCGAGCGCGATGCGGTCGGGCTGGTGGAGGCCATGCGCGGCCGTGGTGTCGAGCCGGAAGGTGTCCGCGGCAGAGCCCGCCTGCTCTCGCCGCTTCTCGCCGGCTCGCTCGAGCGGAGCCTGAATCTCGCCGAGGCGATGGAGGCGCGGGGCTTCGGCCGTCCTGGCGCGACGCGTCTCCCGCAGCCCGGCTGGGGGGTTCGCGAGCGGCTGGCGCTGGCCGGGGCCGCGCTCGCCGTTGTCGTGGGGGTGCTGTGGCTCTAGTGGTCTGGCCGGTAATGGTGCCCGCTTCCTGGGTCGCGAGCACCAAGCCAGAGGCCGCGATCGCCCGCAGGCAAGCCTTGCGAGCCTTGACAAGGGGGAGCGTGGACTTTGGCGCAGCGTGATCGCGGGCCAGGGAGCTGGCGAACGTTTCCGGTCAGGCCACTGGCCCGCGCCGAGCGGCTGTCGTTCACGTACGCCGGCGCGAGCGACCCGGCACTCCGCGACGTGTCTGCGGGCCTGGCACCGGGACAGGTCTCGCTGGTACTCGGCCGGTCCGGCTCCGGGAAGTCGACGCTGATCCGCGCCTTCGCGGGGCTCGTCCCGCACTTTCACGGCGGCCGCTTCTCCGGCCGCGTCGAGGTGGCCGGTCTCGACACACGCCGGCACGGGCCCGCCCGCCTGGCCGGAACGGTCGCGACG
>Ga0193730_1000151_pt1 | contig 22160 bp, 24 predicted proteins | sample U1a1metaG_FD_144919 | JGI IMG/M metagenome (GOLD analysis project Ga0193730, IMG submission 144919) | Soil microbial communities from a riparian zone of the East river system, Colorado, United States - U1a1 | ecosystem: Environmental > Terrestrial > Soil > Riparian zone | place: USA: East River...
GTCGACAGAACGCCGGCCATTGGCAGGAAGATGATGTAAACGTCCGGATGGCCGAACAGCCAGAACAAGTGCTGCCAGAGCAGAGGGTCGCCGCCTCGGGTGGGGTCGAAGAAGGGCAGTCCGAAGGCGCGCTCGATCTCAAGCAGGATTGAGCCGAGGATGAGCGGCGGAAAAGCCACCACCATCATCAGCGCAGTGACCAGGACATACCAGCCGAAGATCGGCATCCGGTCGAGTGACATGCCGGGCGCACGTATCTTCAGGATCGAGACGACGATCTCCATAGCCAGCGACAGCGCCGATATCTCGACGAAGGTCACGCCGAGAAGCCAGACGTCGGCGTTGATACCCGGGGTGTACACATTGGAGCTCAGCGGCGTGTACATGAACCATCCGCTGTTGGGCGCAACCCCCGCTATCAAGGATACGGTCAGGATTGTGCCGCCGAACAAATAGCACCAGTAGCCATACGCGGTGAGCCTGGGAAAGGCGAAATCGCGCGTGCCGAGAATCTTCGGGGTCAGGTAAACCGCAAAGCTCTCCACCATCGGGATGGCGAACAGGAACAACATCATCGACCCGTGCATGGTGAAGACCTGGTTGTAGGTCTCCGGATCCATGAAGGCAGCGTTGGGCGTCGCGAGCTGAACGCGGGTCAGCATGCCGAGCACGCCGGCGATGGCGAAGAACGTGAAGGACGTGATCATCATGCGCATCCCGATCACGGAATGGTTGACCGCCGCGAGGCGTTGTAACCCCGACCCACTGGCCCAGATCGCGGTGAGTTCGCGGTGCAACCGCAGCGCCCGAGCACCCTGCGACAGCGGCTCGACGGGTTCACTCATTTTCTCCCCGACTCCCCTGATGCGGCCGCCCGCGCAAGCGCAGCGGAGAATTCCTCCGGGCTATAGACGATGACATCGAATCGCATCCCCGCGTGACCGAGACCGCAAAATTCGTTGCATTGGCCTGCGTAGCGGCCCGGTTGATCGGCCTGAATACGCAAGCGGTTCACATGCCCGGGCACCGCATCGATTTTGCCGGCGAAGCGGGGTATCCAGAAGGCGTGGATGACGTCCTGGCTGGTGACAAGGATGTCGACCGGAGTGCCTGCGGGCAGGTGCAAGACGTTTCGAGTTTCCACCCCGTCATGATCGGGGTAGCGGAAGGTCCAGACCCATTGCCGACCCACTGCCTCGATCCGCGGCGGCGCGAGTCCAGGTAGCGGCAGGAGCCTCTCACCGGCAATCAACGCATAGGCCACAAGTGGTAGCAGGACGACGGCCGGCAGAACCAAGCCGCCGAGCACGATCCAGCGCCCGGGCGACACGTTCGAGCCCCAGCCCGGACGCCGGATCACCATCGCGAACAGCACCATCACGAGCGCAAAGAGAATTCCCGCACCAACCAGCATCAACCACCACAGCGTGGCGATCGAAGCCCCGGCCGGCCCCGAGGGATCTAGCGTCGACAGTGGCCCATTGCAGCCGGGAAGTACTGCGAGCATTCCGACTTGGATCACCGCGTACAAGAGACTACGATGTCTGCTTGAAGGATGTTTCGATTGACGCGATGGAGGAGGACGATGGCAAAGCAAGGCGATCTCAAGACTCAGCCCCGGAGTGAGGTCCAGCTGGAACTGCTTCGACTTGATGTCGGTTCGGCGGTGGCCCTCGTTGGGCACCCGATTCACGTGATGATGGTGCATTTCCCGGTCGCATTCGTGATCGCGACCCTCGGCGTCGATATATTGTACTGGTGGTCGGGAGACGCGTTCTGGGTGCGGGCTGGACTCTGGTCGGCCGGCATGGCGTTCTGGAGCGGCGTGGCCGCAAGCATCGTCGGCACCGGTGAGCTGTTGCTTGTGCGCGGGATCCGGCTTCTTGAAGCAAGCTGGTCCCATGCCGTGGCGGCGATGACGCTGGTTGCGATCGGGGGAGCCAACTGGGGTCTGCGCCTGATCGATACCGCGGCGATCTTGCCGCACGGCCTCGCCCTCTCTGCCCTCGCGTCGGTAATGGTGGGCTTCGCCGGCTGGCACGGGGGCAAGCTTGTGTTTGATCATGGCGTGGGGATTCTGATTTCGCCGAAGGACTGATGCAGCCAACGCCCGAGTCCGCCGGGCTCGAACAAATGCGCAGCGAATTGGTTCGAATCAATGTGCGGCTTGGCCAGCACCACCCAGATAATTGCGGTGATCAATACGATGTAAGCGCTCGTCAGCGCCACGTAGGGAAATCGACCGAACTGGCCCTTAGGCGAGAACAAGGACGGGAGAATGAGGCCGGCGACGACGTGCAGCATCGCCATGGCTCCGACCAGCGCCATTTTCAGGGAGAACCATTCCACGAAGGTAGTCTGCAAAAAGATGAGTGCCGTTCCGCTGGCGATGGCGACGAAGGCGGCGGGGGAGGTCATCTCCACGTAGACGAACCGAGCCACCCGGTGCAGTCGGTCGAGATCCATCCCCGCCTCGAGTTTCCTCCGCTGCCAGAAAAGAAACGGCAAGACGATCAACCCGCCCGACCAGAGCGCGATCGCGGCAAGATGGACGAACTTCAGAGAGGTCGTCATAGCGCTGGTTCGCTCGATCGCAAGTTGGACCACGCGATCCAGACCCCCGCCCCTAGATAAGGTAGCATCGCCGGTACCCACATCAGCAAACCAGCAAGTTGCTGATCAGTGAGCGGCGCGAGCCCCCAAGCTGCCGTACTTGCGAAATGCACGGGATAGAGTGGCCTGGACGCGAACACGATCAACGCGCCGAGAAGGCCCATCTGCCCAATCGTTGCAGCGAGTGCAACCAGCGCCGAGCCGGACTGCGCCGGCACCAGGATCGCCCGCCACAACAGCCAAGCGCTTCCAAGGAGCGAAGTCTGCATCAGCCAATAGGCCGGCACGCTGGCGAGGCCCCAAGCATAAGGTCCCGGTGTGTGCCATAGCCAAAGGATGACTGCATGTGCGGCAACAAGGGTGGCGAGTGACGGCGTTCCCGCGCGTCGTTGCGGAAACGCCAGTGCCAAAAGAGGGGCTACGGCGGCGATCAACAAGACATGGTGCAATACCCGCGCCGAAAATAGCGCTGATGACAACGCACAAAGCGGCGAGACGAAGATAACAAGCATCAGCACGATCGCTCCCCAGCCTGCTCGGGCTTCGGAGGATGGGCTGCGACCAACCGCAAGCGCCAAGGCTGCGATTATTGCAATCAGCAGCGGATCGACATTCCAGCGGGTCCAGAGGTCGTCCGGGACGGCGGCGGGACCGCAATAGGCGATCATGGAATTCGGCACGATGCGGCTCTCCCGGTCTGCGGCTCCGCTAGCTTTCCTTCAATCAGACGCCGCATAGTAGACTGGAACAATTGGGAAGAATAGCAGCGGTTAAACAGAGCTGCGCTGCAACGCGAGGACTGATTACTCAAGCCTAACAATTCTTATGGACCACTCTATTCGCCCGCGAATTCGCAACCGAGATGTCATGGGTGGAAATCTTTTTGGAGGGCCTTATAGTTTGCGATACTACTAAATTCGGCCGCGCCATCATCGTGATGACGGAAGTCTGATCACGGTAGAAGGATCAGCTCATGCACCTTCTTTATAGTTTGCGCGGGGCCGTTTGGATTCTCGTCTACCTGCTGTTTATCCTCGCTCCCTTGTTCGCGCTCCTGGCGGGCTTACATTCGCCAGCGCGCGATTTCTGGACAGAGTTTTCTGTGGCCCTCGGCTACTCCGGCCTTGCGATGATGGGCCTGCAGTTCGGTCTCACCGCGCGCTTCCGGTACGTCACCGCGCCGTGGGGCGAAGACGTCATTTACCATTTTCACCGTCAGATTTCGCTCGTGGCGGTCGGCTTGGTCGTAGCCCATCCGGTCATTCTGGCCGTCGTGCAGCCGGAATTATTCTCGCCGTCCAACATGCGTGAAGCGCCATTGAGTGCCTACCTCGCTATCCTGTCGATTTTCTCAGTGATCGCACTCGTGGTGACAGCCCTTTGGCGCGTGGCGTTGAATCTGAAGTACGAAACATGGCATCTCATCCATATCGTGCTCGCGGTTGTCGCTATCGCCGCGGGAGTCGTGCACATGGTGGGATCGAGTTTCTATCTAGCTGATCCATGGAAGCAGTCGCTGTGGATAGGCCTGACGATCTTCTGGATCGGACTGCTGCTCTACGTCCGCATCGTCAAACCGCTGTTCATGCTTCGCCGTCCGTACCGCGTCTCGGAGACGCGTCAAGAACGCGGTGAAACGACCACGTTGGTGATGCAGCCGGAGGGCCACCCGGGATTTCACTTCAGCCCAGGCCAGTTCGGCTGGTTGATGGTCTGGGGGAGTCCCTTCAAGATCACCGCGCATCCATTCTCATTCTCGTCCAGCGCCGCAGCAAAGGGGGGCTGCGTCGAGATGTCGATCAGAAATCTGGGTGACTTCACTAAAGAGATACAGAGAGTGCCGGTGGGCAAGCGTGTGTATCTCGACGGACCGTACGGCGCGTTCACGATCGGCAACCCGGCGGACATGCACGTATTAATCGCCGGTGGTGTTGGTGTTACGCCGATGATGAGTATGATCCGCACGCTCGCTGATCGCGGCGACAAGCGGCCCGTGATTCTTCTCTACGGCAGCAGGGACCGGGAATCGATTACTTTCCGCGAGGAGCTGGAGGTGCTGGAAGCGCGGCTCGACCTGACGGTCGTCCATGTGTTGGCGAACCCGCCGGCCGGCTGGACCGGGGAACAAGGTTTCATCAACGCCGAGATGTTGAAACGTCATCTGCCGCCACCTTTTTCCGATCATGAGTACTTCATCTGCGGGCCCGGTGTAATGATGGATGCAATTGAAAGGGCTCTCGGCGAGATGGGCGTCCCGATGTCGAAGTACCATTCTGAACGCTATAGCTTCGTCTAGGGAGGGCTGCCGATGCGTCGCGTGTTTGCTGACAGACTGGCCTTCGCCACAGGGGTAATTGTGATCTTGATGTCGATCCTATTCGCGCTCTCCCGCGTGGCCGGGTAGCGAGAGAAATGCGGCCCCGACCGGTCACGGTCACCACCAGGCCTGCGGCCACTGAAGGCACTGACTTGCGGACCTACTGCCAAAACTCATCGAATCCTGAGAAGGGGCGTCATGAGTGCTTACATCGTTGAACTGCTGGGCATTCTGATCGCTCTCGGTCTGCTCATCTTCCTCGCCTTTCGGGGCTACACGCTGCTGTTGGCGGCGCCGGCGGCGGCGATTGTGGCCGCCGCATTCTCTGGAGAGCCGGTTCTCGCCAAATGGACGCTCACCTTCATGCAGGGTACCGGGCGCTTCATCACAAATTTCTTCCCGCTCTTTCTGCTCGGAGGCGTATTTGGCAAGCTCATGGATGACAGCGGCGCCGCGCTTTCCGTCGCCCGCGCCATGACCGAGCGACTGGGAGAGAAGCGAGCCGTCATGGCGGTGGTGTTGGCCTGTGCGCTGCTCACTTATGGTGGCGTCAGCCTCTTCGTCGTGGCTTTCGCCGTGTTCCCAGTGGCGGCCGCGTTGTTTCGGCAGGCGGGGGTTCCGCATCGGCTGATCCCGCCGGCGATCGCGCTTGGCGCCTTCACCTTCACGATGACGGCCCTGCCGGGCACCCCGGCCATTCAGAATGCCATCCCGATGGCATATTTCGGCACCACGCTGTTTGCAGCGCCGGTTCTCGGCGTCATAGCATCTGCGATCATCCTGGGCTTTGGCCTGTGGTGGCTGCGCCTGATCGAGACCCGCGCGCGTCGCGCCGGGGAGAGTTACAGCACCGAGCCGCCGGTAACTGTCGATGATCAGTTCGTGCGTGAGCGCGCGGCGAACGCCGACAATTTCGACCCCGCCGAACTGCCGCACGGCCATCGCAGCAGGGAGTTACCGTCCTTTGCGCTGTCAGCGGCGCCTATTCTGATCGTTCTCGTGGTCAACCTCCTCATGAGTTTGTTCGTGTTACCAGGCGTATACACCGGGTTTCTCGCGGAGCCGCGGTTCGGCGGAACCTCGCTCTCCGCAGTGAGCGGAGCCTGGTCTGTCGTGACGGCGCTCGCGATCGCCTCACTGATTCTGGCAGTAATCCATCGCAAGCGCCTACCGGAGTTGCGCAAGACCCTCGACGCCGGCGCCAACGCCTCTGTGCTGCCGGTGCTCAATACGGCCAGCTTGGTCGGCTTCGGCGCCGTCGTCGCGGCGTTGCCGGCGTTCGCCGTGGTCCGCGACGGATTCCTGTCGGTACCTGGCGGGCCGCTCGTGTCGATTGCCGTTGCCGCCAACGTGATGGGTGGCATCACCGGCTCGGCATCAGGAGGATTGGCAATCGCGTTAAACTCGCTGGGCGATACCTATGCCCAACTGGCCTCTAGCATGGGCATTCACCCTGAATTGATGCACCGCGTGGCGGCCATCAGCTCCGGTGCGCTCGCTATGCTGCCGCACAACGGCGCGGTCGTTACCCTGCTCGCGATCTGCGGGGCTACCCAGCGAGGAAGCTATCGCGAGATCATGATGGTGGGACTCGTGGGGCCGTTGATCGCACTGACTGCTGTCATCGCGCTTGGGAAGCTATTCGGAGCATTTTGAACACTGCCTTCCCCGCCTGCGCCTCATGTCATCGTGCGAGCCAGCCACCGTCCACGGGTAACGCCACTCCACTAAGCTGCGCGGCGGCGTCCGAGCAGAGGAATGCGGCGAGCGCTCCGAGCTCCCCCGGGGTGGTAAACTCAAGAGAGGGTTGTTTCTCACCGAGCAGCTTCGCTCTCGCTTCGTCGGGATCCAGCTTATCGCGGGCAGCAAGGGCGTCGATTTGCTTTTGTACCAGCGGCGTGAGCACCCAGCCGGGACAGATCGCATTGCAGGTAATGCCGGTGGTCGCCGTCTCCAGCGCCACGCCTTTGGTAAAGCCGACAACACCATGCTTGGATGCCACGTACGCGGACTTGTCCACAGAAGCCACCAATCCGTGTACCGATGCAATGTTGATGATCCGACCCCAGTCCCGCGCGAGCATTTGCGGCAGCACCGCACGAGTGGTCAAAAATACTGCGGTCAGGTTAATTGCGATCACTGCATCCCAGCGCTCGAGCGGAAATTCGTGCACCGGTGCAACATGCTGGATGCCGGCGTTGTTGACCAGCACGTCGACACGTCCGAACTCGCGCATCGCATGCTCGATCAGCCCCGTGGCATCGGCTGGCTTGGACAGATCAGCGCCGCTAAAGGCCACGCGTGCGCCGTGGGCCGCGGCAATCTCCCCGCGCAGCCTATCGATCTCCGTGGCCTCGCCAAAGCCGTTGATCATGAGATCTGCACCGGCAGCTGCAAGCGCGCGAGCGATCCCGAGTCCAATGCCGCTCGTCGAACCGGTAACGACAGCCACCTTGCCCTTTAGCATGAGCCACCTCCATTAGGACTGACAGATACTGAGCGGGTCCCCGTCGAAAACCCGTGGCAGCCGCCGTCCGCACATCGAAAGTTGAAAGTTGCATGATATTCTCGACGCGGCTAACGCCGGCCGCAAACGCGACGTTCCAATATATGTTTACTCCACCGATTTAAGAAAGCCCGCTTGGGGATCCCGGACGATGGTGATTGAACGAACTGACATTTTGTTCGGACCACTACCTTGAGCGCGGTGCTGGAATCTGCTGGCCGGCGACGGGTCGGCTATTGGAACGGCAGGAAAATCGGAACCAGCAGCGCGCTCACGATCGCTACGATGATGGTGAAGGGCACACCCACCTTCACAAAATCGTCGAAACTATATGGCCCGGGTCCCACCACCAGCGTGTTCACCGGTGAAGAAATAGGCGTCATGAAAGCCGCGGACGCGGCCGGCGCGACGGTCATCGCAAACGGATAGGGACAGTCTCCGAGGTCCTTGGCGATGGCCATCGCCACCGGCGCAATCAGCACGGCTGTGGCCGTATTTGAGATGAACAGGCCCAGCATCGCGGTGATGACGAACAAGTTGCCAACACGAGACGTGGGTCGCTTGAACACTGCGCAAGCGCTGGGTGATCGATTTAGCTCTTCAAGCGAGGCGTCAATCTCAGACATTGGTGCCGCCGTCGCTACGGCTGACGCCACTCAGGTGCGTTGCGCGCTCACAGAGTGCGGCAATGACGTCGATCTTTTCTATCGCGAGAGAGGATATTCATGAGGCACATCCTTCCGTGCGCGAAGGAATAGGTCGGGGCGAATCTGGCAAATCAGCGCTGCAGGGCGTATATTCGCCGGATGGTCATTCGTTTTGGAGTTCGCAGCGTATCAACGACACAACGAGCCGCCAACTGTGGCGGCCCAATATTAGGGAACGCTGACATGGACAAGCTAAAATGGGCGGTTTTCATGTTTGCAGTCCTGTCGATCGTCGGTGGGGCGGTTGTGTACATGACCGGCCAACAGGGGCTGAATCGAGACTCCTTTTTCGTCGCCGTTTTTGGATCGCTGACATTTGTTCTTGGATTGTCGCTTCTTACACGAACTTTGTTTCGAAGGCAGAACCGCTCAAAATAGGCGACTGCGAAATTAAATAAGGCCACTGCGGCTCAAACCAGGATGGACGGTGAATCCCTGCTTCGAGACTCCCGATGAACTAGGATGAGGGCTTCAAATTGAAAAACTGGCCCAGCTTCGCCAGCCAGCGCCAAGGCCAATCATGAACTAACATCCACGCTGGACCACCTAAATGGGGGCCGGCCAATTGGGTTAAGTTTGTCATATTTTCCCGTGCTACGATTGATTTCCATCGATAGTTCAGTTTGGACTGTAACAGTGCATGCCAGGTATTCGAGGTTGGAGCGCAGCGATGTAGTAGTCTCTGTCTCTCGTTGTTGATCGATTGATTGAGCTGAGGGGGGCAAGTATTCATGTCGCTCGCGATTGGATCGCTGATGATATTGACTGGGCTCGCCATCATGGCATTCGGCCTTTTCATGTTCTATGCGTGGCTTCCACTACTCTATGCCCTGATTGGTTTCGACGTCGGCCTTCTGCTGGGTCGGGCGTTCACTGGGGATGTTGGCACAACTGCGATTGTCCTCGGAATTGCCGGTGCCTTTATTCTTGGTGCCGCGTCTTATATTCTTGAGCCCTATCGGCGCGTTTTGCTCGGCGTTTCCGGCGGCATCCTGTTCGGCCTTTCTGTGGCCGCCGCTCTCGGGCTCGATGGCTGGCTTGGAGGTTTCTTCGGCAGAGTGCTGGCGTTAGTCTGCGGCGCGGTCGGAGGCTTGCTTGTGCCGCGATTCTTCGACTTATTTGTTATCGGTGCATCTGCCGTCAGTGGTGCAGCCATGGTGATGACAGGCGCAAACCACATTCTCCCAGGTGTCGGATTTTTCGACCGCGCCGCCGGCGGCCTGTTGCCGCCATTGGTCACGATAATTCTGGCCGTTGCCGGCGTGAGTTGGCAACTCAGCAACATCGCAAAGTGGACTCAAATGTTGTCCGTGGGCCACGAGGTTTCAGATGATTCGACAAGAAACTAAGACGGCCCGGCCCGACTTTGATTTTGCAATCCCAGGAGCAACTGTAAATGTTGGTTGGCCCAGTCCACTAAAAATTGAAGTGGCTCTAAAATGAAACATCACAACTTATTGGCGGGGTGGCGAAAGTTGGTTGTCGCGGCTGGCTTGGCGACGCTTGGATCCGTGCTCGTGATCACAACCTCTTTCGCCCAACCATCGGCAAACTGCCGTGCCTACGCTGAGGATTACTCCCTTCGCTATTCGACGCCATGGGCGAGGTTGAATTTCAACGTCGGGGGGCGGCGCGCCGGCGTTGGTGCGTTGGCCGCCAATAGATCCCGCGTCCTTCAACAGTCCACCCTCTTCGACAACGCCTACGCACGCTGCATGCGCGGTCGATGGCCGTAAGGAGATCCGCTCTCCTCGAGCAGCACCCTCGAAGTGTGGGTGCACGAGCGTTGATGCCACGCAAAGTTACGGTCATATCGGGGCATCCGCCAAAATGAAGTTGAACCGCGCCATTTTGGCTGGTCTATCTGATTTGTTCGCGGCAACTCTTGTGCTCATCCCGTTCATCGAGACATCAGTTAACAAGAATCCCATGCTTACGTTAATCGCGATCGTTCGGTCGACTGTCGGTGCGCTGCAGATATTAAAATGCCGCCAAGAACGCGCTAAAGGCTTTGGCTCGCGCGCTACGGAGAGCTACATATAACCCCACATCGAGCCAGTGCTCGGGCGGTCACGAAATTCCTGTGCGGCAAGAGCCCGATGTCATGACGGCAATTTCCATCGACGGTGCCATGTGTCCTGACACGAACATCGCGCACCACGGTGCAAAGGTTCACGCGCGCGCTCCCCCCAACTCCACGACCAATGAATCGTACACTATCTGCGTTGGCCTTCGCTGCAGGAGGAAAGTCGGTCCACGAGTTATTGGGGGAGGTATTGGCAACCAAACTGATCCGCGCGCACGCTTGCTGCCCAATAGTCAGTGTGACGTCATTTAAACATTGCGATGCAATAGCATTATTCGCATTGCTTCTGGCCACATCTCTAGCTGCATTCTTGATATCTGCGGATTCGTCTCCTGCGCAGGCATTCGCGTCCCCCCGTCGTTCCGCCCTGATCTTGGTAGTAGTCAGTTCGATGCAAAAATCGGTCGCTGATGCAGCCCTAATTCCGCAGTCGAAAAGGACTGTGAAAAGCACAATAATATTGAGGGTAAGAGATTCGGTTTTCATTGTCTTTCGAGGTCCCGTTCTGGGACTTGCATACCGCTTTCTGCCGTTTGCTGCCAGAAGTTTCCTGGTGCGCCGACCGCGCGTGAATGTCTCGCGATGCAGCAGGAAAATTGCGTGAGGCCGCCAGGAGTCTGGGCGTGGCAAAACAGAATCTGGCCCCAAATTTCGAGTGCCAATCCGATCTGACGATGAACAGTTATTCGCGACGATACAGGCAGGTGCTGACCAACCTCTTTCTCGACTCGGTTGCCCATGCGCTTTGCTTGAGTATCCTCGCCCAGCATGATCGACTCGCGATCGAAGCGGTGGACCCACACGACAGCCTTTTTACTACGATGCACTCACCCGCCACCATCCCAGCAACGGCGTCATCCGTTTAGGCGCGCGCCGGCAAATTCAATGCGGCTTTTTGTCTCTCGGGGTTTGCGCTTTCTATGGCTGAAACCACGATTGTTACAAGAGATTAATCCACTAGCCAGCCTGGCGTAATACGCCGGAACCTATCTCCAGCAAGCGTTCGAACCCGCAACTTATTCACGGGTGGTTGTCTGGAGATTCTGCGTGAACCGAATTTGGAAATCCGTAATATTCATGCTGGCGACCATCTACTTCTTAGTGGATGCAGTCTTCATGACTGTTGCCCGACCATTCGCCAACCGGATTGCCGCGCACCGGATATTCGAAAGCCTTCGCATCCGGATAGTTTCGCTGCGCCCTTATCCCACCTTGGCCTTGTTTGCTGCGCCTCTGATCGTTCTTGAACCGGTCAAGCCGGTTGCCGCTTATTTGGCCGGTACGGGCCACATCGCGATGGGCATGACTGTCCTTGTCGTAGGCGAAGTTCTAAAGCTTGTGCTCGTGGAACGGCTCTTTAGCGTAAGCCGCGAGAAGCTCATCTCGATACCAGCATTCGCCTGGACATATGGGAGGTACTCGCAGGCCAAGGAATGGCTGGACTCGTTTGAGGCATGGCAGACCGCGCGGCGCTGGAGACGTCTCGCCCGGTACGCCGTCCGCAGTTACGTTCAGGAAGTGAGAGCCTCCCAGAGGCTAGAACGCGTCTCGTTCCAGCCCCGCTAACGCTGCCATGCGATACTTTTTTCATATCTGCGACGGCCCGAAAGTCTTTCCCGATGAAGTGGGAGAGCGGCTTTCGAGTCCAGAAAAAGCCATAGATCAGGCCAAGTTCCTTGCTGCCGAGTTGAGGAAGGCCGGCGAGTTCTGCCGGTCAAGTTTCATATTCGTATTGGACGAGAACGGCCACCGTATCTTTGAATGCCGGGCCTCATGACGTCGGCCATGCCATGGCGGCGTTGCTAATTCAGGTGGAGACTGGACAGCTCATCTTCGCGGTTCGGAGCGTCCTGTTGAGCGAGCGCGTGGTTATGGCGACACCGTGTGATCTCTTATACCGTTCTCGGCGCGCGCCGCGGTAAGGCTGCCGTGCTCGAGGTATGCCGCCAGATCTCGGAAAACGTGTGGGTCCACCGCTTCAATCGCGAGTCGATCGTGCCGGGCGAGGATACTCAAGCAAGCCCACCGTTTTCAGCGCGCTCCGGGTACGCAGCACTGTCGCTGCTATGCCAATGCAAGTCTTCTTGGCCGGTAATCCGTCCTAATTGATCAGTCGCCGCAAGTCCGGCTCGACGCACTATCCGAGCGGACTCCTTTGATTTCGTCTTATGATCTTAAGCGTGAGCAGGACAGCACCAAGCGCAAGAAATAGAACACCGACAACAATTGTACTGGTGGATTCGAACGTCACGCCAACCGCTGTCAGTAGGCATCCGATGATAACTGCGATAAGCCCGCCTAGCTTCTTTACCAGGAGAACGTGTCCTTCACTCGCGCTCGCCACCATGACTAAGCCTCACTCTTCACACGATTGCACCATGTCCACCGGTTCTCGTCGTCGGCTTCGCTCGGGTAGGGCGGCAGCTTAGTCGCGCAGAACCCAATCGTACACTCGTTCTATTATGTTCCGAATCTCTCGTCGCTCGGCCTCTGCTGTTGATGACCGTTTGACTCAATTACGCACGAATACGATTGCGTCAGTCTGGCTTACCCAGTTGAATGTTGCTGAAGTCGTGGGAGCAGCGTTTGGCGATCTACGTCCTCCTAGATTGGATGGCTGAGCTGCCGGCTGTTGCGCCGATTGCAAGTTGACACCTCATATACGTGAGCGTTAGTTGTGAAACCGCGTCGAGTTGTAGAATGGAGCCGAATGGCCCCTTCGACGGAGTGGTACTATGGCGTCGCTGAAGCGGCATTGCATTTCGACCGGTCATTTGTCTCCCCCTGGGATGGTGCAGTCGCTCGTGCAAGACACCCTCCGCCGCTCTAAATCGAATAGTGACAGCAAAAACTCCCAGGCTTACCCGGCACTCGCCCGAGTTCCGAGCGAGCTGTTCGGTGTCTGTGTCGTCGGAACCAGCGGACGCATTTACGGTGCCGGAGACGTGGACTACGAATTCTCGATCATGAGCGTGTCGAAGCCGTTCTTGTTTGCGCTGATCTGCGAGACGATCGGCTGCGAGGAAGCGCGAGCGAAACTCGGCGCGGGCGCCACCGGACTTCCATTTAGCTCACTTGCCAAGATCGCCGCGAATCCGTTGCTGTCGAAGGAAATCCAGACGCAGGTCGATCTCGGCAACATCACTTGCGTCAGCAACGACCAGTTGCGGAGCGTGATGGAGAAGACGACCGCCACGCCCCGGCAGGTCCAGGAAGCACTGCGCGTGAATACTGAGGCGCGGCTGCGTGCGCTGAAGATCGGACTGTTGTTCATGGCAGGTCTTCCGCTGCTGGCGGTAATCCGGCCGACCAGCCCCCGAACTACCTTCCGGGAGCGATCCCAGGCGATGAGCCAAGGGCAACGACCCGAGATGGACCTGATCTCGCTTGCGAGACACGTCCCGCTCCATGGAGAGTCGAAGAAGACGTTGACCAAAGGAGAGAGCCAATGGATGCAATCGATCGCCGCAGCGCGCTGCGTGGTATTCTATGTGTGGCCGTCGCCGCGGGTTTCGGCGCGAGTTCGTTCCCCAACACAGTCGAGGCCATGCCGCTCGCCTTGGAAAAAGGCCTCGGGAACGAGGCGGACGATCTTAAAGTCAAGGTTCAAGCCGTCACCAGCCGTCCGTCGCGGCGCCCCAGCCGTCCGCCGCCCCGCCCCGTTCCCCGTCCGCGCCATCGTAGGCGCCGTCGTTGGGTCTGCCGGTGGCACAGGGGCCGTCGGGTGTGTGGCTGGCGGTGGTAACGGCTATGCGGATCTCTTCACAGTTTCCCAAGACTAAGTCGTTCGTATTCGCGTTTCCGCTTCCGCTGACGCGGCTGTCGATATGCCTCTGTGTGGCGCGAGCGGCAACCGAAGCATCCAAACTTCCAAAAGGAGGCGATGGCGTATTTTTGATACGCACCGCATAGGCATGGGATTCTGAGCCGATGAAGATTCTCGGCAGCGCCTTTATGATCCGTTGAGGGCTCGCCCGCCGACGCCATCGTCGCGGTGCGCACCAGTTGCCGGAAAAGCGATCGTCCGAGGGATGTTGGAAGCGAGAGGTGACTAGCAAAAGCGAGTGCCGCGAGCGATGACAATGCGATTCCTTAAAGAAAGGGTCGGTGATGAGAAGACATAAAGCCGAGGAAATCGTTGCAAAGCTGAGACATGTCGAAGGATTGGCCGCCACCGGCAGACGGATTTCGGAGTGTGTGCGGGTAATTGGCGTTACCGAAGTGACTTACTATCGGTGGCGAAATAGGTATGGAGGCCTCGATAGCGATCAGGCCGAGTATTTGACCGAGCTTGAGGCCGAGATCACCCGGCTGCGCCGGCTGGTATCGGATCTGACACTGGAAAAGCTCATCTTGGTGGAGGCCACGACGGAGGCTCTCAGCCCGGAGCTTCGTGCGACCTACGTGCTTCACGCCAGGGCAGCGTTTGGTATCTCCGAAAGGCGTGCTTGCCAGGCGCTTGGGCAACATCGATCGACTCAGCGCAAGATACGGGCACGCCTTTCGTTGAAAGCGCCACCGGCGACCCAATGCCATTCGGCAGATGTGAGTTCGCTCTCGACGAACCCGTCCGAGCGTCGGCCGCCACCGCGGGACAGCACGAGGCGTGCCGCCCAGGATTCCGCGCGAGGCGAGAGAGTGCCGATACCAATCCAGGCTTGGGCAGGTCCACCGGTGCAATAAGTTTGGTCGGTTAGCGCGAAAGACCCCGACGCCGATCTTACGCTGAGTCTCGCGGCGTACTGCGGGCAACGTGTTCTGCGGTTGAAAAGGATACGATCCATGTCGAATTACGACCGCAACGTAGTCATCCCCGGCGCCCCCGTCGATCAAACGTTCGCAGTTGATGCGGGCCTGCGCGCCCACATGCTCCGAGTATATAACTACATGGCCACTGGCGTTGGCCTAACCGGCCTTGTCGCGATGCTGACCTATCAGTTCACCGGTCCCGAGCTGCTGCAGAGTCCGCTCATGTGGGTGTTCATGTTGGCGCCGTTTGGGCTGGTGTTCTTCATAAGCGCCCGTATCAACAAACTGTCGGCGGAAACGGCGCGACTGCTATTCTTCGTCTATGCGGCACTAGTGGGATTGTCGCTTTCGACAATCTTCCACGTCTATACCGGCGCCTCGATCACTCGTGTGTTCTTCATTTCAGCCGCGACCTTTGGGGCACTCAGTATCTGGGGTTACACCACCCGGCGCGACCTGTCGGGATTCGGCGTGTTCCTGTTTATGGGTGTGATCGGCATTGTGATCGCAAGCTTGGTCAACCTGTTTCTGAGATCCGCCGGGCTCGACTGGATCATCTCCATCGTGGGCGTCGGCGTCTTTGCGGGCCTTACGGCCTACGACACCCAGCGGATCAAGGGGATCTACGACAGCAACGACGATGCCACTTCCACGGGCCGTAAGGCCGTGATCGGAGCGCTATCGTTGTATCTCAACTTCATCAACTTGTTCATGATGCTGCTGCGGCTGGCAGGCAACCGGCGCTAGCTGGTGTCGTCGAGCGGGCCGCCGTCGATCTCTGCCGTTTCACCCGCCAGCAACATCATCTGGCGTGTTGCCGATCTGTTGGGGGGGGGACCACGCGACAGCGGGTGAAGCTTCGCCAGCAGATTGCGCCCGACCGCGTTGCCTTGCTCGCTGGAATTGAAAACCGGCAATCTTACTTGAATTTTGCCCTGCAGTCGCGACAAAGAGCAGCTGATCGTACGCCTTGGGACTAACGTTCGACATGGGCCACTCGCGGCGCCGAGCAGCGCTTCGGCTATTGCAGCCGCTGTCGGTCGAAGGACAGTTTGGTGTCAATCTGGCGCTGGGGGTGGCGCGGCTGACGCTGCGATAAACGGCGGATGGCTTCGCTGCATCAGGACCGCGATGAAAGCCGGTGGTCCGGCTTCATTGAGGTCGGACGAGGGGAAGGCAATTGGCGATATTTCTGAGCGTACTGAGCGTCGCCTGCGCTATCGGAGCTGCTGTCTCGCTTCTGCGTTACGACAGCAAGCATTTCGACCTGCTGGTCCTGTCCGGTGTGATTTTTCTGAGCGCTGCGATCCCATCATTTGAAGTCGATGCTTCGCTTGAAGAGTTGAAATCGATCAATCATCGCCTGATAGACGTTCAAACCGGGATCGAAAAACTCCTGGCACATTGATCGGGCCTTCAGCCTTGCTCGATCGGTTCCAGCTCGACTTACGTTTTGAACGGACCACTTGGTTGAAGCCGCCTGGCCGGTTTATTTACGCGTTTGGCTGCCCAAGATACAATGCTCGCCGGCAGGCCATCCACACGGCTCCTTACAATTCGTCAGGAAAATCTCATGTCAGATCTTGTTGCTATCGTTTATCCGTCCGAAGCGAAAGCCGAGGAGGTCCGTCAGCGTCTGTTCGATTTGAGGAAACAGTATCTTATCGAGTTCAGCGATGCTGTTATCGCCGTCAAAACTGACGCTGGTCCGGTCAAGCTGAACCAGCTCGTCAATATGACGGCCGCCGGGGCGGCTTCAGGCAGTTTCTGGGGACTTTTGATAGGAGTCCTTTTTCTGAATCCGTTGATCGGCCTTGCCTTGGGCGCCGCGTCCGGCGCGCTTAGCGGGGCGCTCACGGACTATGGTATCAACGATGCATTCATGAAAGAGCTTGCGGCCAGTCTTAAGCCCGGCGACGCGGCTCTGTTTGTGCTGATCCAGAATATGACCGCTGACAAGGTGCTCAAGGAAATCCAGGGTGCTGGTGGTACCGTGCTGAAGACGTCCCTCGATGATGCGAAGGAAAGCGCACTGCGCGAAGCCCTCGCCAAAGCGGGCACCACCCAACCGGCGCCGTCAGCCGTAAGCGCAAGCTGACGCGCGCCGAGCTGGGGCTAGACGTCTGGTCGTGCAGCATTGCCCCACGGCGTGGGTTCGCTCTCGATACGCGGGAGTGACCGCAATGGGTTCCGGCACCCCGGGGGGCTTGTCGCGCCGCCGCTAAAACCTGCAGCATTCGCCAATTTTGCGGCTACTGGAGCGACAGATTTGTTACTCCGAGCGCAAGGTTGATACCGATCTGGCCTTCAACCGATAGTGCTTGCAAGGATACCGTACGACGGGATCCGCCTATGAGCACCTTGGCACCCACGCCGACACCCAAAGCAACGTTTCCGCTCGCGCCATGATAACTTCCTCTCAAGGTACTTCGGCCGACATGCGTTGTCGGCGCGAACACGGCCCAGCATAGTCGCCCCCCTCTGGTTATTCCGACATCGAGGCCGATCCGCCTTATCTTGCCGGCATATGCGTATTGCCGTCCCGTTATGTCCGAGCGGAAGACACATTGTAGATCGCGCCGCGAGCCTAGCATCAACCCTGCTCTTGGGCCCGCAACGCAGGTTAACCCGCCCACTTGAACACGTTGGGTCTGCGCGAACGCCGGCATTGCAGCGGCCACAACCAACGCTGACAGCATCGCTGAATGGAAAAGTTTCGACAATTGCCCCCTATCAATACTCTCGGCAAACCGCTTGCTGCCAAGCTCCAGATGAGGCCGACAATCCTTGTCAGACTGATTGCCTGATTTCGCCTCAGTTGTCAGTCCGATTGGACCCACAGGCGCGACCCTTGCCGAAGACGTGTGGGCCGAGCTTTCGAACTTATGAAGCACAAAGTTCCCGCACGGCTCCAAGTTGTTCGTCTAACTGCGCTGCGCCTCTTCCGTCCGGCCCCATTGACTGGCTTATCCTCCGCCCAACACCGCAGGCGCGAGCCGGCATTGGGGCCGGATGCACCGCGGTCGGCAAACAGGTCTCAGCGGCAATATCGAGACGCTACCGGATGCGATCCGCGGTGCGTGCGGACCCAGCAACGACCATGGCGCCAGTAGTAATGGCTACGCACATGCCGCCGACTCCCCGCGGCCGCACCTGCGATCGCCCCAACAGCCGCTCCTCGACGACCGCCGATCGCGCCGCCGATGATTGCGCCGCCCACCGCGCCGCGTCCCGCCGAGCTTTGCGCGAGCGCATCCGCCAAGGGAATTGTCGTTGCCAGCACCAGGAAAAACAACAACGGTAGAATCCGATGCATCGCGCACTCCTCAAAACATTCAATCTCTTACGGTTGCGCGCCAGATTCCTCGCAGGACGAAAAAGAGATTCGACAAAATGCGTTCACGTCGCTCTCCACTTCTTGCGAAGCGACCGACAGTCCTGTTCGCGCGGCTATTGAATGCAACGACGATGTAGCTTCAGTCAACGTTGCTCTCGGTCAGGTGGTCCACAATGGATGTTAGTTTGTGACGGGTCGAAGCGTTGGCGCCGCCACGGCAGACGAAGCCGCGCCGAGTCGCAATTTGGCGGATTTGTGCCGAGTCTCGCGACCAGGTGATTGGATCGCTGTCCGCCCCGGGAAATTCCATGCCGAGCGGATCGGCTCCATCGCCAGGCGTGAAATGTCGACATATTATGGCGTCGTTAAAATCAAGCGGAAGGCGGGGCGGCGGCAAGATTACGAATGAGGATCCCAAGCCCGCAAACCTTATGGGATTGATCATGAGTGAAGACAATGTTCCGGCAGAGACTGGCCCGGGCCATTCCGGCAAGGCCAATTCCTGGCGCCGGCATCTACCCTATCTCCTGGTTTTGGCACTGGCGCTCGCCGGCGTTGCTTACGCGAACATGTCGCAAAAGTCCCTTGCTGGCTATTGGGAGTTGCTTGCCCTGATATCCGGTGGAGTGTGTATTTTCACCGAATGGGGAAAGACCGAAGACAAACAGGCGCGTGTCCGTCTGGTTTGGACCCAGGCTGTCCACTGGATTGCTGTTCTCGTTGCCATGAACATCATGTTGCTGTCCGGCGTTCAGCAACTGCTGCCTGCGCCGGCCACCAGTCTGGTCCTTCTGATGTTGCTGGCGCTCGGCTCTTTTCTCGCCGGGCTCAATCTTGCTTCGCTCGAATTGTGCTTTCTCGGGCTGGTTCTGGCTCTCGCCGTTCCGGCAGTCTCGTGGGTCAAACAATCCATGCTCTTCGTCATTCTCGCCGGAGCCTTTGTGGTCGGCATTGGCATGACCTTTTGGTCAAGCCGGAAAGAAAAGTGATCGATCGGAACAAACCGTTCAGGTCCGAACCGCAGGGTAAGTCCGGCAACTCCTGCCGCAGGATTGGCGCCGAGCTGCCCTGCCATGGAAGGTGGCTGCAGCATCGCAGAGCGACTTGAGACGTCTCAGCGAGAGATCGTCGGCAGGGATGCCCTGATTCGCTCCGAGAAATCGGCTGCGCCATCGGCCGCCAGTGCCGCCTCGTTAATCCAAGAGCGTCGGCGCAGTTCGTCGAACGGCAGCGTCGTGTCCATCCGGCCCGAGTAATAGAGGTAGCCGTCGACCAGGCCGTTGAGGAGATGACGGACGTCAAATCCGCCGCTCCTCCCGGCGGCGTTCGCGTAGCGCACGATGTTGATCGTGCAACTGTTGGTCAGCAGATTATAGAATTCGGGGTGATCGGCGAGTTGGCTGATCCGCCCAAGGTAGACCAGGAACAGCCGGCGCACATCGTCGGCCGAGGTATTGAGGCGATAGAGGTACGCCGGCTCCCCTCGGTAGTTGGTGCGCACGCGCACGAGGTCGCGCTCGTCGCCTACCACGTAGATCAACTCAAATTGCTTGAACAGCGAGGCGACAGGCGCGAAACCCTCGCCGACCTCCGGCCGCGTCTCGATGGAGATACACAACGGCGGCGCATTGTCGAAAATGAAGCTCACGAACGTATGCCCGACGGGCCCTTCGGTGAAGTAGGATACATAGAAGTCGAGGGCGATCAGGTGCGACAACAACACCTCCCGTTCCTCATAGCGAACCGTGAAATCATTCCGGGTACGGTAGTCGAAGTTGCGGACACCGGTGAGGCGCACGCGGTCGCCGTCGACGACGGCTCGCGGCATCACCGCGACTTCCGGTCGCCAGTTGCGATCGTGTGTGGGGTGGATGGAAATCCACCATGCGACCACGCCGAGAAACAACACGATCGCCATCGCGGACATGCGCCGCCGACGCGAAAACCAGATGGCCCAGATTGTGAACGCCACAAAGGCTGCCGCCAGCGCCAAACGCATCCCGGCCGATGGCAGATTCGAATAGTAGATGGCCAGCGTGGCCCACACGATCGGTATGGCCCAGCACAGAGAGACGATGATCGCGACCAGCCAGCGGAGCGGCCTGAACAGGAAGCTGCGAAGCGAACTCATTGGCTTCTCCCGCTGTTTCATTCTGCCGACCGCATATCGGCGTTGCCGTTCGCAAGGCCGAAAAGGTATGCGTGATTTCGCGGCCGAAGGGACTGCAGGGGAACGTACACCGACCGGACTTCACTTGTTAAGCCTGCTCTGGTAGAATGCTTCATGGCCTCCTCACTTCGTTTCTAGTCCTTGACATCGATGAGCGCGGTGAGATCTGCCGCAAGGCATTCAGGCGGCGCAGTGGTTTCGTGCTTGCTCGGCCTGCCGTGGTGCCATGTCGGTACTGCCCGGCGCCGGCCCTGCCGGTCGTTCAGGATAATCATCGACCGCGTATCATTCGATCAACGGCGTATAACTCGATGACAATCAGCAGCACCGTCCGAGATCGGCCCGTCCCGGTTCTGTATGGTTTGATGATTGTCTCACTCGCGGCATTGCTGCCGCTTCCGCCATTGTTGCAGGATCAGAGCTACCATCAGTTCGCCGACCAGCGTGAATTGTTCGGCATACCGAATTTCTGGAACGTGGTCTCGAATCTGCCTTTCATCGCGGTCGGCGCTGTAGGGCTGTTGCAGGTTCGTCGCGACGCAACAACCATTGTGCTGTTTACGGGGCTGTTTCTAACCGGCTTCGGTTCATCATATTACCACTTGAATCCGAATGACGGCACCTTGTTTTGGGATCGGCTGCCGATGACGTTGTGCTTCGCCGCAATCCTTGCCGCCGTCGTCGAGGAGCGCGTGGATGCGAGAGCTGGAGCGATGTTGCTGCGGCCGCTGCTGGCAATCGGTATTTTCAGTCTTCTGCTGTGGCGTTGGACCGATGATTTGCGGCTCTATGCATGGGCGCAATTTTTTCCTTTTCTCGCATTGGTCCTGATTCTCCAGCTCTTCCCGGCGAAATATACTGGAACATCCTATTGGATCACCGCTGCAGCCCTCTATGCGTTGGCCAAGCTGCTGGAATACCTTGACGAGAAAATCTATTCGGTTGGCTCGATTTTGAGCGGACATACGCTCAAGCATCTCGCTGCAGCTTCCGCCGGGTTCGTAATCCTGAGACTTTTCCAGACCCGTCGACCAATCGATGGCGTCTTGTAAGGCGACTAATTCCATCCTCGGGCGACACCGAGTCGGAAAAATGCCTTGCATGCCAGAGGTGAGGGAAGATCAAGAAGCTGGTACATGTGTCGATATCAGAACCGAGGGGACAATAATATTGATACCTACAGCGGGAGACACAAACGGTCGCGCGGAAGGCGTCGCTTGTCGGATTGAATAGTCTGACAGTCTCCCCTATCGGCCACATCCTCCGCGCCGGGCTGATCGAGATCGCGTCCAGAAGGTCATTTTTGCAAAACGAGTGAAGGGTCTATTGCAAACGATCCCGGAGATCTTTCTGACCGGGCCCCCGGGAGGTGGTCCGTTCAAGATGTTAGTCCTAAGCTTCAGCTTGCATCATCAGTGTGGGTCCGCTAGTTCGAAAGTATCGGGCGCCGGCAGTCGACGACCCGGCAATGTATGCGTGCATGATCCAGGAAGTATCCCCATGACTTCCATGTCCCGACGGATGTTCGTCGCAACGCTTCTTCCGCTCATGGCCGTCGGGCTGGCCTCAGCCACTCGCGCGCAAAGTGATCCGCCAGCGAATTCCAGCGCCACGCTGTTCCAGAATGTGCGCATTTTCGATGGCAAGAGCGGCTCGCTCTCCCCGCCGTCAAAAA